>ERZ1034998.981-NODE-981-length-17320-cov-5.650275_pt1 | contig 17320 bp, 12 predicted proteins | sample MGYA00520621_ERZ1034998 | MGnify/ENA primary metagenome ERZ1034998 (study PRJEB33766, sample SAMN09781748) | gut metagenome | biome: gut microbiome | host: Homo sapiens | place: Madagascar | study: EMG produced TPA metagenomics assembly of the PRJNA485056 data set...
CATCACAAATGAGTGCTAATTTTCTATTGACAAGCCATTTTTAAGAGGCTATTATAGTAATTAGTTTTGTATCAGTAATTATAGTTTAAGGAGATGTTGGAAATGGCAGCAAAGCAAGGTAGTTTAACAATTAACAGTGAGAATATTTTCCCGATTATAAAGAAGTGGTTGTATTCCGATCATGATATATTTTTCCGGGAACTGATTTCTAACGGTTGTGATGCCGTTACGAAATTAAAGAAGTTATCCATGGTAGGTGAGTTTGAAGAGCCGGAGGATAATCATTACCGGGTAGATGTTGTTGTAAGCCCGGAGAATAAGACGGTTCAGTTCATTGATAATGGTCTGGGTATGACAGAGGATGAGGTAAATGAGTATATCTGTCAGATCGCATTTTCAGGAGCTGCAGATTTCCTGGAAAAGTATAAGGATAAGGCGAATGATGATCAGATCATCGGGCATTTCGGATTAGGTTTTTATTCTGCATTTATGGTAGCAGATAAGGTGACAATTGAGACCCTGTCTTATAAAGAAGGTGCAGAGCCTGTTTACTGGGAGTGTGATAACGGTACCGAATACACGATTTCTAAGGGTGATAAGACGGATCGTGGTACAGTGATCACATTGTATCTGAATGAGGACAGCTATGAGTTTGCCAATGAATATCGGGCTAAGGAGGTTATCCAAAAGTACTGTTCTTTCATGCCGATCGAGATTTATTTTACCAATGCGGACGCACCGGAAGAGACCGAGGAACCGGAAGAGAAGCCGGAGGTAATAGATGAGAACGGTGAGACCGTTGAGACAGACAGCGCAGAGAATGCGGAGACAGAAGATAGCACGGAAGAGCCGGCAGATGATGCACTGACAGACGGTACAGAGGATGAGAAACCGGAAGCCAAGAAGCCGGAGAAGAAGCAGCCGAAGCCGATCAATGATACAACACCATTGTGGACCAAGCATCCGAATGACTGTACCGAAGAGGAATATAAGGAGTTCTACCGGAAGGTATTCATGGATTACAGAGAACCGTTGTTCTGGATCCACTTGAACATGGATTATCCGTTTAACTTAAAGGGTATCCTGTACTTCCCGAAGATTAATCTGGAAGTAGAGAATGCAGAAGGTAAGATCAAGTTATATAACAATCAGGTATTCGTTGCAGATAATATTAAAGAGGTAATTCCGGAGTTCCTGTTGCTCTTAAAGGGTGTCATTGATTGTCCGGATCTGCCGTTGAATGTATCCAGAAGTGCATTGCAGAATGATGGATTTGTAAAGAAAATCTCGGATTATATTACCAAGAAGGTCGCAGATAAGTTATCCGGTATGTGCAAGACCGATAAGGAAAACTATGAGAAGTACTGGGATGACATCAGTCCGTTTATCAAGTACGGATGCCTGCGGGACGACAAGTTCAATGAGAAGATGACCGATTACATTATCTTCAAGAATCTGGATGACAAGTATGTAACCCTGCCGGAATATCTGGAGGCGGCAAAGGAAAAGCATGAGAATCAGGTATTCTATGTAACAAATACCAAGGAACAGTCCCAGTATATCAATATGTTTAAGGAAGAGGGTATGGATGCGATCCTTCTGACCAGCAACATTGATACACCGTTTATCACACATCTGGAGCAGAAGAACCAGAATGTACATTTCCTGCGGATCGATTCTGAGCTGTCGAATAATTTTGTGGCTGACACCGAGGAAGATGAGGAGACCGCAAAGGCGAATGCAGAGAACCTGACCGACATCTTCCGCAAGGCTCTGGGCAATGACAAGCTGGAGGTCAAGGTACAGCATCTGAAGAATGCCAATGTATCATCCATGATCACCGAGTCCGAGGACAGCCGGAGAATGCAGGATATGATGAAGATGTACAATATGGGAGGCTTTGATCCTACCATGTTTGGCGGAGCAAGCGGCATCACACTGATCTTAAATGCAAATAATGCACTGGTACAGTATGTACTGGAGCATGAGGATGGCGAAAATACCAATACCATCTGTGAGCAGTTATACGATCTGGCAATGTTGGCACATAAGCCGCTGGAGCCGGAAGCAATGACGAAGTTTATTGCCCGCAGTAACGAAATTCTTGGAATTTTAGCAAAATAAAAAAAGAATACTATAAATACAGAAGCTGTGATATAATAAATGCAGAGTCTGTAAAAGGCACATGGCAGAGCTGATACAGTTCGCCATGTGCCTTTTGCTATGTTGATGAGGAAAAGGCAGTACGGGATATAGAGAGCGAAAAGGGGGAGAAAATATGGATATTTTAATGACGAAGGATCTGACGAAAGAATATGGAAAAGGGGATTCGCAGATTTATGCGGTGGATCATATGGATCTGCGGATAGATAAGCGGGAGATCGTTGCGATTACAGGTACCTCCGGATCCGGAAAATCGACACTGCTGCACCTTCTGGGAGGTGTCGGTGAACCGACATCAGGAGAAGTCTGGATCGATGGAGAGAATATATACAGTCTGGATGATGAGGGGAGATCATCGATCCGACGCAGAAAGATCGGGTTTGTATTTCAGAGCTATAATCTGGTGCCGATCCTGACGGCAGAAGAGAATATTATCAGCCCGATTCTATTAGATCGTAAAAAGCCGGATCCGGCGTATATTGAAGGATTAATGGAGATGTTAAATTTAACAAAGTGGAGAGACCATCTGCCGAATCAGTTATCCGGCGGACAACAGCAGCGCGTTGCGATCGGCCGGGCACTGGCGAACCATCCGAGGATCATACTGGCAGACGAACCGACCGGAAATCTGGATCATGCGCAGGCAATGACGATCATGGAGATCCTGATCCGTTCGGTGAAGAAGTACCGGCAGACACTGGTGATGGTAACACACGATATGAATTTGGCGAAAATGTGTAATCGTATTATTTCAATCCAGGATGGCAGGATTTTATCGGATGAGACCAATGAGAGTACGTTGGAGCTGGGATAGAGGCGTCCCGGGAAGCCTGCTTACGTTTGGTGAACGGCAGCGGGCTTGAGTGATGAAAGCACGATAGAACAGAGGGATGAACAGGGGGAGAAGGTATGAAACATTTTCGCAGATTCGATGATCTGACTTGGAAATATATGAAGGCATATAAGAAACGGACTATTTTTACGATCCTCGGAGTGATGCTGGCTGTGTTCCTGTTTTTTGGGTCCGGGACGATTTATGTATCGCTGCGGCATGCAAAAAATCAGGCGGATATTCAGAGCTATGGGGATGTTGACTGTTATGGTGAGGATATAGCACCGGAAGAATACAGAGCATTGAGGAAGTCAGAGTCCATACGGGACATGGTAGTCGGTTATCCGGAATATGAGCGGTGTATGCTGGAAAACGTTGATGTGTTGAATGCATGGGAACAGGAATGCCAGGTGTTATATCTGAACAGCTATGAAAAAGATATCTTAAAGTTTCGGCTTCTAGAAGGCGCTTATCCGCAAAATGACAGAGAAATCATTATATATAAGGATACCGCAGAGTATATGAATTATAAGGTAGGAGACGAGGTTCCAATCTTCCATACAGAGTACTGGGACGGTACGAAAAAAATCAGTGATGACAGCATTCTGGCATACCGATATCTATGGGCGAAGGAAAAGGAGGATGGAGCGGACTATTCGCTGGATGATGTGATCACCCGGAAAACGGCAGCGGTATCTTATACGGTTGTCGGGATTTATGACAGAAGGGAGACATTTGGAGAAATTCTGCGGGCGCCGTATACCTATCCGATATACAGCCGGCTGAATCCGGAAGCCGGGTATTCCCATTTGACAGTTTACATAAGACTAAAGAACCATGCGACAATGGAGCAGCTGGTGGCTGAGACCGGAGTCTATTCACTCATAGCAGGAGCCAAAACTGCAACAAAGGGAGACTTTGCACATACAGATCTGGAATATATTCTGTTTGTTATGGCATTTGCGATTCTGTTCTGGATCGGTGTGATCATTATAAGAAATTCATTTGTAACATCCGTGGCAGAGCGGACAAGGGACTATGGTATCCTGCGCTGTATGGGGACCAGTCAGCACCGGCTTCGAATGATTCTGATGAAAGAGGGGCTGATCGAGGTAATTGTGGGATACGGCCTCGGAATCGGATTGACCGTGCTGGCGATCGAGGTCGGGCGATACTGGCCGCCCATCAAGCGGTTGCTGTATGACATGGATATATATGATGTATTTGGTATCAAATTTAATATCTGGATCACACTGGCAACCTTATTGTTTGCATCAGGCGCCGTATTCTTCTCTCTGATCGAGCCGGCAAGGCAGATCGGAGCAATGGCTCCGGTCAGTGCGGTTCAGGGACATGCCAATATCCGGAAGGAGAAATTCCGGAAGCGGGATGGACGGTTTTTCAGAAAGATTTTCGGGATAGAAGGAGAATATGCATATAAGAATGTGCTAAGAAATAAAGGGAAGTTCATAGCCGCGGTAGTGGGGATCACAGTCAGTGTGGTAGGAATTATAATCAGCTTCAGCATGGTTGAGATCATGAAGTATGTGCTGGATGCGGATGATCTGAAGGATACATACAGCGGAACGGCTTCATTTTTCAGCACGGAGGGGCTTTCGAATGAAAAGATTATGCAGCTGACAGAAGAGCTGGAGACCTTGGACAGTATTACGGATGCATATCCGGTATTCGGTATTTTAACAGAGGTATATGGAGCCTCCGGAGTGGAAACGGTATCGAAGGAGACTACGGATTTTAACTTTCTGCACGGAATCGAGGAGGAAGAGCTGCAGGCATTGGAGCCGTTACTTCTGGAGGGAAGTCTGGATATGGAGGCACTGCGAAAGGGTGGAGTACTTATTTGTCGGAATACCCGCTCACGGATCATTGTAGAAGGAAAGCCGGAGGAAATAAAACGTCTGGATCCTTCTTTGCAGGATGTGCATGCGGGAGATGCGGTGCTGATTCCGCAGACACCGCTGTCTGTCAGTCGAAGGCAGACAGATACGGACTGGCGGCGGGAGGTACAGGAGAAGCTGGCAGAAACCGATTATGCGGTGTGTCCGGTTGTTGGAGTTCTGGATTACTATTCCGGACCGGATGGTTGTAGTACAGAGGTGATAATGCTGCGGGAAGCATATCAGAAACTATGTGGAGAGGGAAATGCAAACGGAACCGGCCTGCGGGAGATCCGGGTAAAATACAGTCATGCTTATAATAACGTGGAAATTATGGATTTCCTGAGGTCACATCGGGATTGCAAATTAGAGGATGACGGAACCCAGCAGACCATTCTTCTGATGGAAGGATATCAGAAGCTGATCATACTTCTGGCAATGGTGATTGCAGGCATAGGAGCGGTAAATATCTTCAGTACCTTAAGCTCCAATATCACGCAGAGAAGACAGGAACTGAATATTCTGAATGCAGTCGGAATGAGCCGGAGACAGATCTGGAAAATGCTTGGATTGGAGGGTGGTCTTGCGGCCATAATCGGCAGTGTGATAGGGATCATAACCGGACTCGGAATTGGATTCCTGCTGACGCTCTTTGCACAGGAAGTAAAGGACGGGGATTTTTATTTTGGAGTGGAATATCAGGTGCCATGGATGGGAATCGGGATATCCCTGTTGTTAGCCCTTCTGATCACGGGAGTTTCGTTGCTGATAGCGTATAAGGATATGAAGCTGTGGGAGGAATGATTGGATGGTTTATTTTTCGTGAATTAAAGCGATGCCCTGCTGCTCAAAGAACTTGATCAGCATTTCCTCCCACATCCGTTCCACAGACTTATCAAGAGTAAAAACAGTCAGGGCGGTACCGGACGAAATGGTAAGCACCTGGTGTTCATAGCGGAGATTTAAGTACAGGCCGGTGATCTGGTCTTTAGAAAACGGCAGATTATACTTCTCAAGGAAGCGTTCTACATTATAAGGAGCCAGCATTAGGACGACTTTCATGGCAAGCGGTGTCCGGGAGCCTTTGATCATCTGAAAGGCAATCGGACGGCACTCCTCCCAATACTGATAGATGCGGTCCGATTCCAGATGTTCATCATCACTGTCGTAGAAATCCTTGTTGATATGGCCATCGATGATATAGGTGGAGCCGGTCATAATGGTGGCTTCGCAGAGCAGGAACCGGTCAAACTCTGTTCCGGTCAGAAAATGATTCATGAAGGTTTTAATATCCGGTATTGTTGCAGCCAGCATAATGAGGCTCCTTTCTTCTATGGATTCTGCCATGATAATGATTTAATATGATTACAATAATCTGTAAACAGGGTAGCATAAATTACAAAAAAATGCTACCCTGTTTATAGGTGGAAGAAACGAAAGGAGAAGTAGCTTGAGCAAGATAGATGAAGTATTAATTGAAATCAATCAGGTAGTAAAAGGAAAGGAAGTAGTTGTGCGGAAGGTACTGGCGGCGATGCTGGCAGAGGGGCATATTCTGCTGGAGGATATTCCGGGTGTCGGTAAGACAACCCTGGCTATGACAATTGCGAAAACCATGTCGATGGATTATAAGCGGACACAGTTTACACCGGATGTACTGCCGAGTGATATTCTGGGATTTTCCATGTATAATTCCCAGACAAAGGAGTTCGAGTATAAGCCGGGTTCCGTGTTCTGTAACCTGTTTCTGGCAGATGAGATCAACCGGACTTCGCCGAAGACACAGTCTGCACTGCTGGAGGTTATGGAGGAAGGAAATGTGACTGTAGATGGAGTGACCAGAAAGCTTCCGACTCCGTTTACGGTTATTGCGACAGAGAATCCGTTAGGCTCTGCAGGAACACAGATGCTTCCGGAATCGCAGCTGGACCGGTTTATGGTATGCCTGTCTATGGGATATCCGTCGCATGAGGATGCGGTTGAGATCCTGAAGGGGAATGCGGCGAAGCCACTTTCCCATGTGAAAGCGGTAATCTCCCGGGAGGAATTCGCAGATCTGCAGAAACAGGTAAGTGACTTGTATGTGCATGAGATGATTTACGGATATATTACGACCTTAGTAGAGAAAACGCGTGAGAGTCAGTTTATCTCACTGGGAGCCAGTCCGAGAGGAAGCATCGCCTTGCTGCGGATGGCGAAAGCCACTGCATTCATGAATCACCGAGACTATGTATCACCGGAGGATGTAGAGGAGATATTCCGGGATACACTGGGGCATCGAATTAAGCTGAGTACACAGGCAAGAGCTGCAGGCATGGATCAGGCGGCCGTGCTGAAAAAGATATTTGACAGTGTGGAAGCACCGAGAACCTGATTAAAAATGAAAGACGCAGGATAATAGTTATGGTAAAACGGATCATTCGTATAATTGGATATCTGATTTTGTTTCTGGCAAATCTGACCCTGCTCTGGTTTTTCCACAGCTTTCTGAATCTGGCAATTATGGTGGTTATGGTATTCCTGCCGGTAGTCAGTATCCTTGGTGCCGGATGGGTGGCATCCGGCCTGACTGCGGAATGGGAAGGCCCTTATGAGAGTATGGAAAAGGGAGAGACATTCCGGGTGAAGCTGCATTTAAAGAATCCTGCCCGGCTTGGAGTGATGAACTGTACAGCATTTATACAAGTGGAAAATGCATTCTACGGAACAACCAGGACGCATGAGCTGAAGGTGCCGCTACGTGCAGGAAAAGGGCAGACGGTAACGTATCCGGTTACCGTATCAAAGTGTGGGCGGATCGAGTTTCGGGTACAGAAGATTCAGGTGGCAGATTTTCTGGGACTGACGGCATTTGCCGGCCCGGCGTCCGAAGCATATGCGGTCACAGTTCTCCCGAAAGCTGCAGAGAGTATGGAGGAAGAGCTAAATGGCTATACGGAAGGTATGACCGAGGTGGAAGAAGGAACACGGAAAGGCTCTGACTTCTCGGAGGTGCAGGATATCCGGGAGTATCAGCCGGGAGATAAAATGCAGAATATTCACTGGAAGCTGTCCATGAAAAAGGATGTACTCATGGTGAAGGAACGGGTCAGCCTGTCATCCAGACAGCTGTTTCTGCTGGTCGAGCTGCACGATAATGAGTTGGGGCAGATGGAGGAGATACTGGATTGCGCAGCCGGCATTGCAGATGAGATGCTGAGAAACCGGGTGCCGTTTTCAATGGTCTGGTGGAGTGTGAGAAATCAAGATCTGGTTACCTGGAAGGTGGATTACAGAGAACAGCTGGAGGAAGGCTTCCGGCGGATTTACTATGAGGAGCTGTATGAGGAACAGACGCTCGGAAGAGAAATGTACCGGCGGATCTATGGAGAGGAAGCACAGTTCCTGTGGATCGGCAACCGGGGTTACGGCAACGGAGAAGCTCTGACGGAATACGGTAAAAATACAGGAGTATATTATGGGACTATTTCGTAAGAAAAAAAAGAATATCGAAATAACCATATCGGATGGCGTGGTTTTAAAACAGCCGCTTCAGATGGAAGCCAGCAGCTGGCTGAAGAACTGCATGGCAAAAAGCCTGCTGGTATTCAGTGTGGTATTCGGCAGTCTCGGATGCTTCTTAAGCAGCTTTGACCTGCAGTATAATGTGCTGTTTGTGGCACTGATCCTAGCGGGCGCGGCCTTCTTTTTCACCACGATCTATTATCGCGGCTGGATCATGGATGTTGCATATATTGCATTCTTTATCCTGTTTCTGTTTCTGGTGCGGGGATTTCAGACGTATATTAACAGCGGATATTATCTGATCATAAACCGGATACTGAAAACGGTCGAGGATTATTTTGATCTGCCCGGTATGCAGTATTATGAGATCGCAGATGTGAATGAGGCAATGGCCGTGTCGATTGTTGTAATTTTTATCGGTACGGTAATGATGATCGTAGCGAATGTGATCGTATCCCGGACGATGAATGTGTGGCTGCTGCTTCTGCTGACCGGCGGACTCTGGCTGGCACCGCTGTATTTCCGGTTGGAAGCGGATGCCGTATATATGATACTGGTTATCGTCGGATATATATCGGTATGGGCAATCCGGAGCAGTGGTGCCTATGGAATGGACCGGGAGCACCGGGAGTATAAATGGAAGGATCGAAAAGGAAAAAAGCTGCGGATCTGGTATATGCAGGATGCCAAAACCATGCTGCAGGGGATGGCAGCCTGCCTGGTGGTGGTTCTGCTTCTATACGGGATCACGGCAGTTGCAGGAGATAAATCCACTTTTCAGACCCGTTACAGGCAGAATCCGTATAAAGAAGAATCGGAAACGATGCTGCAGGAGATGTCCAGCCGGGGATTCTCATTCTTTAACCGCTATGCGGCTACCGGTGGTATCAGTGGCGGACAACTGGGCGGTGTCAGTTCGGTCATGCCGGATTATCAGACCGATCTGGTCGTAACATTTACGCCATATAGTTATGATCCGGTATATCTGAAAGCGTTTACCGGTACGGATTATATCTCGGAAGATTCCAAATGGGATACGATTGCTTCCGCACGTTTACTTTCCTCACAGCTGGAGCCGTCAGCAGAGGAAATCAGAGGATATATGAGCCATAGCTTTGGCAGTGAAACGGAGCAGTTCGGGACAGATCTGGAGGCAGAGCAGCTACAGGCGGCATATACGGATGGATCCCTTGGCGGAAGAGGATACATGAAGATCCGGAATCAGGGAGCGGCTATGACAGGTATGTATCCCTATGCATATGCACCGTATTATGTACCGGAGCAGTATTCCGACACAACCGGGATTGCAGGTGAGGTATCCGGGAGTACAGGGGATATCCGATGGGGCAATGAGGATCTGTTGTATGAGAATGGGGATATTCTGACCGGGACACTGCCACTGAATAATACGGCATTATATGAGTATTATCCGTTGCTGGATACAGATGTGTGGGATGAGACACGTCTGGACGGAATGGATGAGATGGTAAAAGAAAATCTGCAGAATCTGCAGACACAGGCAGAGGAGATGTATCTGGAGGTTCCGGATGCCTGCTATGATGCGGTGAAGACCGCCAGTCAGGAGGCCGGTATTACAGATGCCGACAGTCCGGAGGTCATTGTCCGGAAGGTGAAGGACTATTTCACAAATGAATTCCAATATACGACCAGACCGGGTATGACACCGCGGAATCAAGATTTTATCACCTGGTTTTTACAGCAAAAGAAGGGCTATTGTGCACATTTTGCATCTGCGGCAACGATGATATATCGGTATAATGGGATTCCTGCCCGTTATATAGAGGGCTATGTGATCACCTATGATGATATCATAAACGGTGAATTAAATGATGAGTACCGGTATGAGGATTTTTATCAGGGAGAATCTTTACTGGGAAAGACCGGTGTGGTTGATGTAGAAGTGACAGATGCCAGAGCACATGCGTGGGTAGAGGTATTTTCCGACTCCTTTGGCTGGGTAGAGGAAGAGGTTACTACAGCGGCTGTAGAGCCGGAGGAAGCACAGGACAGCTTCTGGGATGTGTTCGGCGGAGACGGTACCGGAAATGATGCCAATGGTGGTAATGGATTTGGCATTGATACCATGGACTGGAATCTGGATGATATCCGGGGGATCTGGATCGCATTACTGGCAGTGCTGGCCGGGCTAGGTTTATATTCCGCAGGCAGAAAGGGCTATGTAGCATGGAAGCGGTATCAGACCTGGCATACACCGGATCTGAATGAAAATATAGTGGCATATTATGCGGTGATCAGTGGTAAAATGAGGAAGAAGGATCCGGCATATGCTGAGTGTCCGACCTACCGCAGGCAGCTGGCCTATATGGCAGAGCATATGCAGGACTGGAAATGGGATGCTGATATGCTGGCAGATATGCTGGAACGAGCGAATTACAGCCGGGAAGGGTTACCGGATTTTGATGCAAAGCGGGTAATGCTGGAGCTGGAAGATATAGAAAAGAAGGTGCAGAAATGGAAGTATTCAAGAAAATAATCAAAGAAGGAAAAAGTGCATTTCATGTTGTAAAATATAGCCGGGAGCGGTTACAGGCGGCCGGATTCACAGAGCTGGAATACGGCAAGCGACTTCAGGTGGAACAGGGAGGCTGCTATATGATCTCTCCGTTTCCATCCATGCTGATCGCAATCAGTGTGGGTACCTGGGAGGAGAAGCCGGATTTAAGGGTTGCAGTTGCACATACGGATTCTCCGTGTTTGAAGCTGAAGGCGAATCCGGAAATGCCGGGCAGCTATTATATCCGTGGGAATGTAGAACCATATGGTGGAATGCTAAAGACAACCTGGTTTGACCGTCCGCTTGGAATTGCGGGAAAGGTGATCCTGCGTGGGACAGATGCATTTCATCCGAGAACAAGGCTGATTCATTCGACACAGCCGGTATGTGTGATCCCATCACTTGCACCGCATCTGAGCCGGGGCAGTGATAAGCCGGAGATCAATGTCCAGCAGGAGATGATCCCGATCTTTGGTCTGGGCGAGGAGACGGATTTCCTGTATACGTATCTGAACCGGGAGTTTGATATCTGTCGGGAGGAAGTACTGGATTTTGACTTGTATCTGTATAATCCAGATGAACCGGAAATCGTTGGCTTGCAGGAAGAGTTTCTGTGTGCCCCAAGAATCGATAATCTGGCATCCGTGTCTGCTCTGATAGAAACCATGGAATCTATGAAAGAGGCTGAACATTCGACGATTGCGGTCGCTGCCATGTATGATAATGAAGAGATTGGCAGCCGGTCCAAACAGGGAGCCGACTCTGTACTTCTGGCCAGGCTTCTGGATCGGCTGGGAGAAGCCTTACGGATAGATCCGGATGACTGGCGGGAGACTATGGCAAAAAGCTTTCTGTTATCGATGGATGGAGCACAGGGACATCATCCGAATTATCCGGATAAAAGTGATCCGACCAATCAGGTATTGCTAGGCAAGGGTGTTGTTATTAAAACCAGTGCCAGCCAGCGGTATTTATCAGATAGCGAAGCATCTGCAGTTATTAAGGAATTGTGCAGGATCGGACAGATTCCGTACCAGCAGCAGGTGAACCGTTCCGGGATGCCGGGAGGGCAGACACTGGGACCAATCGCAGCTTCCTACCTCCCGGTACTGGGAGCAGATGTCGGCATTCCGATGCTGGCAATGCATTCTGCCAGAGAGCTGGCAGCCTGTGAGGATTATCGGAGTCTGTGTAAGCTGGCATATACTTACTTATGTGTGTAACCGGAACTTCTTTTCTATTTTTTGGAGAATCAGGTATAAAATCATGGCAATTATGCATAGCAGGATGATACCGAGGAGTACCCAGTCCATCTTAAATACCTGACTCCCATAAATGATCAGGTATCCAAGCCCTGCTCTTGCTGCCAGGAATTCTCCGATGATGACTCCGACCAGACATAGTCCGATATTGACCTTCATAATACTCAGGATATTTTCACGGCTGGCCGGGATGACCACCAGTCGGAGACAGTCCATCCGGTTTCCGCCGAGTGTCCGGATCAGCTTCAGTTTATCCGGTTCAACGGTAATGAAGCCGGTGTAGATGTTCAGGATACTGCCGAAGATCGCTACGGAGATGGCACATACAATAATCGTCTTATAGTTAGCGCCCAGCCAGACGATCAGGATCGGAGCCAGAGCGGATTTCGGAAGGCTGTTTAGGATAACCATATACGGCTCTACGATCTTGGATAATTTCGGATTCCACCAGAGGGCGATGGCAATCAGGATACTGGCTAAAATAACGATGCAGAAGCTGATGATGGTTTCTAACAGGGTGATTCCGATATGTTGGAACAGCATACCGTCCCGGATCATCTGGATAAAACAACTTCCGATGATGGAAGGACTGCAGAAAATAAAAGAATTGATGCATCCGAGATCGGAAGCCAGTTCCCAGGAAATCAGAAAGACAGCGAATAGCATCCATTGAATGGTACGGATCTGCAGGCGGTCATTCCGCTGTTTCCGGAGAAAGGCTGCCTGTTCCGGAGAAACATTTTTATATTTGTCCATGGTCTACCTCCTTCCATATAGAATTAAAATATTCCCGGAATTCCGGAGCATTTCTGGAACTGCGGGGAGTACGGTTTTCTATGGATAGTTCGATCGGATACTCCGCCTTGATAGTGCCGGGGCGGGAGGAAAGAACGATGACACGATCCGCCATACTGATTGCCTCCGACAGGTCGTGGGTAACCAGAATGGTAGTAATTTTCCGAGCTTTTAAAATAGAACCGATATCGTCTGCTACATTTAACCTGGTCTGGTAATCCAGTGCGCTAAACGGTTCATCCAGTAATAAAAGCTTCGGAGAGAGAGCAAGTGTACGGATCAGCGCTGCCCGCTGGCGCATACCGCCGGAAAGCTGACGCGGATAGGAATTCCGAAAATCATACAGACCATAGTTTTTCAGCATTTCGTCGATGGAGATCCGGGCCTCCGGAGTTAATTTCTTCTGAATTTCCAGACCAAGTGTAATATTACGGTAAATCGTCCGCCATTCAAGCAGATGATCTTTCTGAAGCATATAACCGATGGATTCCCGGTAATCTTTTCTTGGTGTACCCTGAATTAAGAGCTCTCCTACAGATGCGGGAAGCAGACCGGCTATTATATTTAAAAGAGTGGATTTTCCACAACCACTAGGGCCAACAATTGATATAAATTCCCCCGGATGTACAAGAAAGGAAATATTATCCAGAGCATTGGTTTCTCCAGCGGTGGTGTGGTAGGTGTAACCGACATTGTATAGTTCCAACATTGGCTGCATAGAATAACCTCCGCAAATTTGTGATAAGATATTTTATGCAGAATCGGATACTTCGGCTACTGATCTTCTTCGATGACGTAAAAGTCCAGATAATCGAAATCAATGGAATCAATAAAATTGTCTTTGGTAAAACGGGTTCTGGCATGACAGATGAAATCATCCTGATTGGATTTCAGCCAGATCGGTTTTGACAGATCAAAGGTGTAGCAGAGCTCATCCAGGGCAGCATAAACCTTCTGGGTACGACGCATTTCCGGTGCATCAATACATGCAACATGGTCACGGACCAGATGATTATTTTTAATGATTCTACCCCATACACGAAACATATTCTGAAACCTCCATTTATGTCATAGTAATATTTAATACACAAAAGAATAATAATTTCAACACATTTTTAACACAATTTCTTTTTATGATAATTTCAGTTTCAGGAAAGAGAATGATAAATCACAGGATGCATCAAGCGCCTGAAGGAATAGAAAGGAATGATCAGTATGAAGAAATTTTTTCAGAGGTTAGGAATTATAGCAGCGAGTGGACTGGTATTCGGCGGGCTGGCCGGTGCAGCATTTACAGGAGTAAAATCCGGAACTCATTATGCAATGGATGCTTTGGGCGAGAAGCTTGGCATTGTGAGCAGTGCAGATAACACGCAGACGAAGAGCAATGGCTCCAAGGCGGGAACCTCAACAGTAAATATCGGAAACTCAGACAATATCTCAGTTTCCGTAAATGGTGACAGTAAGATTTATGATGTAGCGGATCTGACAGATTCCCTGATGCCATCGATTGTATCCATCACCAGTAAGGCAATTTATCAGAATCCATATGCTTACTTCTATGGTGGTTCTACAGAACAGACCGTGACCGGTGCAGGTTCCGGTATTATCATTGGTGAAGATGATGATCGGTTTCTGATTGCAACCAATAACCATGTGGTAGAAGGTTCTGAGTCTCTGATGGTTGGATTAAATGACGGTACGGATGTAGCAGCAACAATCGTGGGAACCGATTCCAGCAACGATCTGGCAGTCGTTGAAGTAAAGAAGTCGGACCTGTCTTCCGACACATTGGCAGCCATTAAGGTAGCAGAGCTCGGTGATTCAACAACCGTTCGTGTAGGGGAACCGGCACTGGCAATCGGTAATGCACTTGGATACGGACAGTCGTTAACGGTCGGTTATATCAGTGCATTAAATAAGGAGATTACGATCAATGATACAACGATCAATATGATCCAGACAGATGCAGCAATCAACGAAGGAAACAGTGGCGGTGCATTGTTCAACCTGCAGGGTCAGGTGATCGGTATCAATTCCGCAAAGGCATCCAACTACAATAACAACGTAGAAGGTATGGGATATGCAATTCCAATCTCTGAAGCACTTCCAATCATTCAGGATATTATTGATGGTAAGCAGACATCCGGTATTGCACAGGGCAGTGCTTACATGGGAATCCAGGGTAAGGATCTGAGTGCTTATGATGCAGCATCCTTTAATATGCCGGAGGGTGTATATCTGATCGGTGTTGTAGAGAATGGTCCGGCAGCACAGGCCGGTTTGCATTCCGGTGATATCATCACATCCGTAGATGGCAAGGATATCAGTGGAATGAGTGAGATCAAATCCATTCTGGCGAAGAAGAACCCCGGTGATACGATAACCGTTAAAATCTCCAGATCCGATGAGAACGGTAATTACAGTGAACAGGAATTAAGTGTAACATTAGGTAGCTATACAGAATAACCCGAATATAATAAGAAAAATGTGTGTGTGAAAATACCGGAAGAGAATGCCTCTTCCGGTATTTTATGTTATGGAAATGTAGGGGTTGCTTGCGGATGCAGCAATGAGGGGGGAAGCGGAAGCTATGCGTGTGATAGAGGAGATGGATGAGAGTAAGATCGATACGGAGCTGCAGCTGGCGTTGACATTGTCACCGGCGGAGCGGGAGAAGAGTCTGGATCTGGATGTCGGTTATGATAAAGCCTTCCGGGAGTGGGAGCTGATCGTGAAGTACAGCGGGGATTTGGAGGGAATCGGCAGAGATTTATCGGCAATCGTAACGCCGCTTCTAAACGAATATGCGATTATCCGGATCCGGGAGGATCGGATATCGGAGCTGGTGGAATATCCGGAGATCGAGTTTGTTGAGAAACCGAAGGGGCTGGTTCTGGAGGAAATGGAAGGAATCCGTGCATCCTGTATTTCAGCATTGCGATATCCACCCGATCAGTTGACCGGGCGGGGAGTCCTGCTGGCGGTGATCGATTCCGGCATTGATTACAGTCATCCGGATTTCCGGAGAACAGACGGAGCGACCCGGATACAGGCAATCTGGGATCAGACGATTCCGGGCAATCCTCCGCAGCCATATAATATCGGGAGTGTCTATACGGCAGAGGATATTAACCGGGCATTGCAGACAGATAACCGGATGGAGCAGCAGAAAATAGTGCCTACGACAGATCTTTCCGGGCATGGTACCCATGTGGCGGGTATTGCTGCCGGGAACGGAAGGGCATCCGGTGGTTTTTATACCGGAGTGGCACCGGAGGCGGAGCTGCTGGTTGTCCGACTGGCACAGGCACAACCGGGTTCGTTTCCCAGAACCTCAGAGCTGATGCAGGCGATTGACTGGGTGGTGCGTTATGCGCTGGAGCGAAGACTGCCATTGGCGGTAAACTTAAGCTATGGTAATAATTATGGCAATCACAGAGGAGGCAGTCTGCTGGAACAGTATATCGATGATGTGGCGAATCTGGGGCGCAGTATCCTTGCGGCAGGGGCGGGCAATGAAGGCAACACCGGTCGGCATGCATCCGGAATATTGCCATCCGGGAATCGGCGACAGACACAGCCGACAGAGGTGGAATTCACAGTATCCCCCTATGAAAGCGGATTGAACATACAGCTCTGGAAGAATTATGCAGATGAAATGGAGGTCGCAGTCCGGACACCGTCGGGGATGCTTGCCGGGCCGTTTGGCAGCAGGCAGGGCAGACAGTCCGTCACCATTGGAAATACGGATATTGCAGTCCTGTACGGGCAGCCGACACCGTATAGTGCAGCTCAGGAAATATATATTGCTCTGATTCCGACTAAGGATTATATAGAGGAGGGGCTGTGGGCAATCCTGCTTTATCCGAAGGATATCCGATATGGGGAATACGCACTCTGGCTGCCGGTAGCAGGGACAACGAATGACCGGACGATGTTCCTGCAGCCCAGTCCGGATCTGTCGCTTACGATACCGTCCACAGCTTCCAGAGCAATCACGGTGGGAGCATATAATTCACGGACAGATAGCTATGCCGCATTTTCCGGCAGAGGAGATATGACAGACCGAAAGCCGGATCTGGTAGCTCCCGGTGTAGGAATTACCGCAGCAGCACCGGGAGGCGGATATGATACCAAAAGCGGAACCTCTATGGCAGCACCGTTTGTATCCGGAGGGGCAGCACTTCTGATGGAATGGGGAATCATTCAGGGCAACGATCCGTTCCTGTATGGAGAAAAATTAAAAGCATATCTGATCCGGGGAGCCAGAAGGCTGCCGGGATATCCGGTATATCCGAATGAGCAGGTGGGGTGGGGAGCGCTGTGT
>ERZ1034998.985-NODE-985-length-17296-cov-24.964039_pt1 | contig 17296 bp, 6 predicted proteins | sample MGYA00520621_ERZ1034998 | MGnify/ENA primary metagenome ERZ1034998 (study PRJEB33766, sample SAMN09781748) | gut metagenome | biome: gut microbiome | host: Homo sapiens | place: Madagascar | study: EMG produced TPA metagenomics assembly of the PRJNA485056 data set...
GTTTCTTCAAATAATTATCTATTTCCCATGAAAACATAGTACCTCCTTATGAATTATTTGCTTCTAAAGCAGCAATTCTTTGAGTTAATGATTCTATTGTTTTTTGCTGAATCTGCACTGTTTTAATGAGTGGAGCAATAAATTCTTCATATCGGAGATTGTATTTAACTTCTCCAGTTTCTTCTAGGTGTTTTTCTATAACTGTTTCTCCCGATTCATTGACAATCTCTTGCTCAACTTCCTCAGTAAGATTTTCAATTACGATGCCACCAAAATCTTTAGTTGTCAAGCCAATATTATTGACAACCTTTTCCACATCCTGTGCTATCAGCCCGAAATGTGTTCTTCCTGATTCACCATCTTTATACTTATATGATGATGGAGTAAGAGACATAACGAAGTCAAAAATTGTTTTATCGTCCAATGGTTTTATGTCACTTTTATATCTGGCATCTGATGTTACTGCCGTTCCTGATGATATATATATGTTGTTACATCTGAATTCTGCAAATCTGTATGAGGCATGACCAAGGTTGGTTATATTGTCTTTAGTTGGAAGAATTTGTAACTGAGGATTTGTAAAATATATGAACTTTAATCCATATTCTTCGTGGTCTTTTATATTAAATAATTTTTCGTTACCAAGACTTACGTTCCCAATTATCTGTGCAACACCATTACATTTCAAACTTGGCGTAATAAAATTACCTCCACGATCAAAAAGCCATGTACTTGTGAGTTTCCAAGGACTTCTATCAAATGCATATAATCTTAATTGCGTTTTATTACATGTGTCGATATGATATGCATATTTCCCATCAGGTTCAGCGAGTTCAATAGTTCCGCCTTCGCCATCGGTAAGCATCCTCGCATATCCACTTCCGGAAGTATATGTTGTATTGAATCTTTTGCCGCTATACAAGTTTAATCCAGCACTATCTGCTGTCAGTCTTACATCATTATCTTTTTCAGCACTCGGATCTACATGAAAATCGAGATAATGACCTACTTCCGTAACGCCATCAGATTTATTTACAACTATTGTTTTGCTTACCGGAGCATTTGTTCCATCTTTTATAGTATATCCATTTACCTCTAAGTCCTTGACCGTCAATTTTCCTTTTATCGTCTGCTCATTTGTTGATTCAGCTGATATTAAAGATGGTATGTTCAAATCGTCCTGCCCATCGAATAGTAAAAAGTCGGCAACTGTTAAAATAAATTTATTATATTTATCTTTATTCTTTGTGCTACTTCCACTACGATAATACACTGCATCTGTGATCGTAGTTGAAATGCCACTGGTTGTCGCTACGCATGGTCGGTCAATATTTGACCATGAGCTACCCATGTATGCAACATATACCGTGTTTCCATTTGGCGTCATTTCCGTATATATATCGTTAGCCAAAGCACCATAAGCATTGCCAGGAGTGCCTACTGAGCACCCTCTTTTTGTCGTAGAGAGTATCGCATACCCGTCTGAATAGCTACCGCTAGAGCTCTCATATTTAAATTTTACAAACAGAGCAGGATCATTTACAGTTCTGGTAAATGACCTTCCATTTGATTCTATCTTATCGTTTGCGGTAGTGCTTTTTGCAAATAACTTTCCAAGATTATTTTGCAGATATCCATAATATTTCATAAAATAAAAATCTTCTAATTTATTAGATTTGTTAAAATAATCCTGATATAAGCTATCAAGATAAACTTGATTAATCTGAATGTTTCCAGTGTTTCCGCTTGATACACCAATTATAAATGTGAGATACGCTTCTGATTTTGTCTTAACATTATCAGGCAAGTAAATTTCTCCGCTAGCAAATGGAAGGTCGTAAGACATGAGATCATTCAAACCTGCTGATGTCCCTATATATGCTCTTAAGATGTTCATCGTGCCGCCATTATATGAACTTACATGGAATAGCAGTCTTGATGATTCTCTGAAATCTATCGGTTTTGTAAATCTAATTTCTCCTGAAGTTTCACCATTTATACATTTAAGAGTAAAATGATCTGTGGCAATTTCTACATTTCCCGTATAGCTTCCTGCGGCTGTGATGCTATACTCTGTTGTACCCTTGTTGTAAATCATCTTAATTCCCTGAATGTCTTTTGACAGCTCCGTGTTCATGTTCTGCATGTTTTTTTCTAATTCAGATATTTCAGCAGAAGTGTCTTTATTTTCATTTTGCAGCAACGTAACATCTGTTGTTAATGTCCTTAACGATTCAACATATTCTTCATACTCTGAAGCCGTGTCTCCTGTTTCTATCTGCATATTATAAACTTCTGTTTCTTCTGTTGCTTTTATTGCTATAAAAGAAAATCCACTCAAATGAAACTTTCGTACATTTGTACCTTGAACAACATCCATTAATCCCCCTCCAGAACTTAATTTTCCATTAGGCGACATGTCATACTCAACAGATTCTATCGTATATTGAGATTTGATGCTTGAACCACATGAAAACGACAAAGTATAATCTCCCGAATCTAAATACATTGCAGTAATCAGTTGATTAGCAGTGGTCAGGGTTGTTCCACCTTCTATTGCACTACACAGATTTTTCGTAATCGGTTCATATGATTTTTTGGCTTTTGTTAATTCATCGCTGATTTCGTTGGTTTTTTTATTTACTAGATCTTTTACATAACCAGTATAATAACCTAGCCCATCATAATCTAATCTTTCTTCGCTCATCATAACCTCCTTAATCTAAAAATAATTTATCTATTTGTTCATGAGTAATCACATTTTTATTTATGTTCTCAACTTTTTCATTAACCAATCGTACTGAATTTGGAGTAGCAGCAGTGGTAGTGGAAGAACTCGTAATACTATCAGTCAGTTTCACATGTCCTTCTGTGGCTGTACTTGCTTTTGTATCTAAATGTGAATTTATTTTCTGCAAGACATTTGATTCAATATGAGATACAATTTCATCATCGCCAACCACCGAACTCCTAATGATAATGTTAAATTTTTGAGAAGTAAGAATCTTTCCATTTTCAGTAATCTGTAATTCAGCTTCACATTTGCCACTAATAGCACAGGTTTCTTCCGACAGAACAATTGTAACTGTACCATTTTCGTTTCGATACAGATGTTCAGTATCATCTTCATCAATATAAACAAATCCATCAGGCTTAGATATTTTTAAATAAATTTTAGCTGTATCTGGTATCTTATACGGCTTTCCATTGTCGGACATTGAAACAACAATATGCCTTGAATCTATATCATCTTCTACGCAGTACACATTCTGCACACGAAAAACTGTAAAATCTAATATAATTTTTTGTTTACTTTCCATAACAACTCTCCTTTCTATAATCCTACTTTTCTACTAGGAGAGTAGGTTATTTTTATTTTACAATCCAAACTAGGTGTAAAAGTATTACATCTTTCTTCATAAGTATTAATAATCCTTGGGAAATAAAAATTGAAATCTTTAGGAAGTCTATGAGAGAGTAGGGAAGAAGTGATAATCTTTTCGCTGCCTTTGATTGATATTACTTCGCCAGCTTGACAATTATTAAGAGTCATAATACGATTATCCAAAGAATTAGAGAGTGTAAAATTCCCATCAGAAAGAATAGTGATTTCCATATCTGGTCTCGTTTGATTATACATATCACTTACCTCATCTGAATTATCATAAAAGTCAAAAGAAGTACCTGCCGAACAGTCATACTCAACAGATACTTCATTCATATATGCATACGGAGAATCCGTATATAGTGTTAGCTCTAAGCCGATTACAGAGCCATTTAAGGCGATTTGTTTACAACTGAATGTTCCATTCCAATAAATGTTTTCATAGTCTATTTGGTCGATTTTAAACGTTTTAAAGCAGTCTTTCCTACATAACCAACGCTGTATGGCAGAAATTTCTTCTGATGAAAGACCGATTTCATTGTTACACAAACATGGATTTTTGCATATCTGAAATGGTTCAGAAACATAAGCCTCCTCGTATTTTGCAGACGTAAGATAAAATTTATTTCCTCTGGAAGTTTTAAGTTGATTAAAAGTTAAGTCCGCACCAGATGATACAGTTTCAACTCCATTGCTAGAATCAATAGAACATATCATCATTCCATAATCCGATAATTTGACACCATCATATTCAAAATCTAAAGCATACAAATTTTAATCACCATCCTTTCTTTCCTATATGATTGCTTCATCTGAGATAACCTCGTCGCTAGTAGTAGATGTAGACACTGATTGATATTCAACAATATAACAAGTTATTGATGGAGAACCCTTAGACGGAGCTATGTTTCTACACTGCAAATTAAAAGTTAATTTTGTTCCTGATTGTGTTCTTGAAGTACTCATAATATTAAATCTACCTGTGCTTACAGGAATAATCATCGCTTTATTAGTAGACGATTTTAAACTGTAAATGTTGGACAATTCTATTGTATTATCACTTTCGACACTTGTTGAACTTGAAAAGGTTAATGTAGATATATTATCTATATAACGTAGATTTTTTAGTGAATGAGAATTAATATCAGAAACATTAGATAAAGACACACCATTTCCACTTATAAAAATTGAAGGAGATGGTTCTAACCCCATTTTAGTACAATTTCCAATTGTTATATAACCTTCCGATGATAACTCCAAACCATTTTTTGCAGATAAATTTAATATTACACCTTGAGTTCTACGACAATAAGTTTTAGCAATTAAATTACCTTCTTCCCATGCATTATCGTAAAAACTTAAACCACCATTAAGAGCACTACTGTCATTTGAATATTTAAATTTAATATTTGCATTTTCCATTGTCCCTGCAATTATACTTGCTCCATTTGTCGTAAGGGAACTAAAATGTGCTTCGCCATGAGAAGAAATATACGCTTTGTAACTTCCGTCATCTTGCAATCCACATTGTAAAGCTCCTGAAAATGTACCAGTAGCAGAAGATAAAGAGCCTGAAAATGTACCTTTTGATGCATATATCTCGCCATGAATTATAGCATTATTAGCTTCAAGCAAACCATCTTTGCTAATTTTTACAAGATTATTCTCGCTACCAAGCGAACCATTTCCCCATTTGCTCTCTCTGTTTAATAAGACGTAATTAGAGTCCTCATATGTATAAGTTGTATAACTATGAGTTTTTCCATCTGAATCTTTATATATGTTAGTAGTAGTAATAAGACCTGTAGTCTCATCTTTTATTTGTGTTGTTTTAACATCACCACTATAAGCAACATCTAATTCTCCAAGCTTTGAATTTAAATCATCTGTTCTTAAATATGCTTTCAAATCTCCCGATGTTGCATACCCTTTTAGCTTTTCATCAACATTAGACTTTGTTTCATATATTGTCAAATCAGGATAACCTTTTAAATCAGAATATTGTCCACTTGTGGCAACTTTCGATAATCCGGATATATTATCTGTAGATATCGTATTACTTCCTAACTGCAAAGACTTTGCAATGATATGTGCATTTATTAATGTATCACCGTTATCTTTGATTCCAACGCTTATTTCTTCACCATTATTCACCTGAAAAACATAACCTGTTTTGGCAATTCCCTTTGGGTCAATTATGACTCTTTTATTGTCATGAGAAATATCCAAATAGCCACCACTAATATTAATACCGTCTTTGGTGATTTCAACATTTCCATCCGCATTTCCAATAGTAAGATTATTTCCTGCAATCAGATTACCAACTATAACATCACCGCTGACACCATATACAATTTCACCATTGTAATAGAATTTTCCAACAGCAGTTTTCAATGTTTGCCCACCATTAGTAAACAAATACATACCGTTGTTGATTATTCTCATAAAACATTCGTCATAATCACCTTTGATATCATCATAGGAACGGCAATAAATACCGCTTGTTCCCATAGTAACATCTTGAGTTTCGGCATTATTGACTATTTTAACCATAGTCATATCCAAACCTTCATCAACCCAGCTTTTAACAGTAGAATTAATTTTCCCTGTATGACTCATTTGCTGAGTTAAAGCATTATAGCTTGTTGATATGGAACTTGCTGCATTGAGAATATCTTGAGCGGAAGAAGAAGCGGAAAAGTCTTTAACAACATTAGAAAATTCAACCGAAATACTGTCTAAATCATCATAATTAATTTCATATGATGTAAGTCTTAATTTATATATTTCACCGTCAACTTCTATATGTATCCAATTTCCAATTTCAAAATGGTCTCTAAGTGGGGCAAATTCTGGTATAGCCAAAAGATTATTAAGTGTGGCAGAAATAGTGTAAGTAATTTTGCTTGACTTCTCCAACTCTTTTTTTGCAACCCTAAAGAGTTCTCTTGCTTTATCTATAAGCTCACTGTCGTCCAAATCATCTGATATGTAATTATCATTGGAATATTTTTGCTCACGTCTATAACTGAAAAATACTTTATATAAATCATCACCTAAGAACGATTGAATATCTAAAGCGTTTCTGACTTCTATTTTATTTTTTACAATATAAGTCTGAATACCATTTATAGTTTCAAGTTGAGATTTTCTTAATGCTACAATATTGTTTATTTCCACAAGCCTGTTTTGATATTCCAATCTATAATCATCTACAGATTTTTTAATTTCATCTTGTGTTTCGGCAACAGATTCAGTAATAACACTTGCACAATCGTCAAAACACTGATAGATTTTTAATAATTCATTATATGAATAATAATGAAGATATTTTTTAAAATCATCCATAGGAACGTGTTTTACATCAGCAATATTGGTGATATCATTGATTTCCTTTTTATTAATGACCTTTTGAACTTTTTCTTGTACAAAATTTAATACATCATCATTAACCGTTATATTTAGTGTGTTTGTAGATTTAACATTGGTATCATCGGCAATTTCTGTCAACTGAATTTTGCCTGTCCAAATATGAGTAACTGTAGAATAAGCAGAATCAAGCAAATCTATGTCGAATAAAGAAGTGTCTATAAGACATCTTGCATATGAACGTATAGCATTTTCAACAGCTCCTTGCTGAACGCTTGATACATTTATGTTTACAGCAATAGAAGTGATTTTGCTTAAAATCTGCAATTGGCTATCTATATCTTTTTTAACAGTTTCCATTTCGGGCATCATAGAGTCATTAAGATATGCCTGAAGGCTTATTGTCTGATAATAATAATCATTCAATTTTTCATACGTGTCAATTTTACCAAATTTATTATTGTCTAATGGAATAGTTTCAAAAGACTTAGAAGGATAATATTGCTTGACATAATTTACAATATCATTGTATCTAAGAATTAATTCCTGTGATTTTATAAGATATGAAGATTCAAGATATTCATTGTATCTTTGGTCGTATTCATTCAATTTCTGAACCAGTTCATCGGGCATATTATTTCTCATCCAATCAGCAATTTGATATATATAAGATATGCCGTTTGGATTAATATTTGCTACAGCAGCAGTAATATTATCATCACCGCCAACAATTTTAAAACAGTTCTTTGTGGAATCAGTGTCAGCGTCTAATGTTATTTCAGATGATAAATTCTCACTTGTTATAAATATTGTAGTGTCTTCTCCATACTGTCCACTAAAATCTGTGCTGTGACATTCAGGACAAAATTCATCAAAATCACCACGATAGCCACATTTACTACAAGTATTATATAAATCATATACATTAATTGTTCGGCTCACTGAATCGAATACAAACAAGCATCCAATTTCTTCGGCAATAGTAGAAGTAAGAGAAGAGTATATATCAGCGTCATCGAAAGTAAACTCTTTAAAGATATTCCACAGAGTTTCTTGGACATAACCAATCTTATATGTTACTGCCTTTTCTAAGACACGATGAAGCATTGAAGAGTTTCTGATGATATTTTTCTTAGCTTCGTCCGTATAGATAGTTTTATCTGAATATTTTTTATCAGACCAATCATAATCATACCATTTGTCAGGATTACGATAGAAGAGGGTAGGGAAGTTCTCATCATAGTCATCCCATATATTTGTATTTCCGCTTCTTAAAATGTCATCTTCGGTATTAATAGCCACATCATACAAGTTGATTTGAGACAATTCTGCTTCGGCAAGTGGTGTACAAGTAACTTCTTTTGTGGTCGAATCATTTTCATTTGTTGATACTTTTATCTGAAATTGCTCATGTATTTCTGGAATAAATAATATCTTAAAATTTGTAATATCATCCCAATATTCATTTATTTTGCCATTGACAACTTTATATACCGTAAATGAAGTTGAATTTGATTCGTTCAGTTTTTCACTATAAGTAAATCCCTCATAATTTTTAACCTCTCCAATATTTTCTAATTCACGGTTTCGGAGAATCAGAGTAGGGATATCAACCAATCCTTGTTTGTTTAAAGTTATCTTTGCCACCATATCACCTCAACTTTCATTTTGCAAATCTCTTTATTAATTTGTTATTATTTTTTACATCTTTATTCAATAGTAAATACTCATCCTTTAATTCCTTGAGTTGTTTAATCAACTCTAAATACTCCGTTCTATAAGCTTCGGCTAATGCGATTTTATTTTCAACATCAGCCGGATTAAGCTTCTCAATCTGTTCTCGCAGACATTTATTTTCATCTTTTAATTTTTCAATAAGCTTCTCCTGTGCCTGTATTTTTTTATCTTTACTGTTAAAATAAACTTTCATAAAATCACCTCAACTCTATTTTTTTTGCATAAAAATAACACCTATAAATGACCGTAGCCAAATATAGGTGTTGGATATTGTATTTGTTATTTAATTATTGCAATACCTTTCAGCAGATTCAATCTCCACCTTCGAATTCCTTAATTCCTCTCATTTTAATTCCTCCTATTATTGCTATGATTGTTTGTACCTTTTACTCTTTTATTCTTAAAACGCAATTGACAAGTTTCAACACAGAACATACATTTGAAAATTATAGTATATTCTTTTATATAATGGACGAAGATATTAAATCTCCATCCATTATTACACTACCTATACAACTTAGCTTTTCCAATGCCCTTGCCAAGCTGTTTGGCTGATACGGCTTCTGTAAGACAATTAGTTGTTTTACCATTTTTACAAATTTCTTCTCGCAACTGTCTACCGAATGTTTCCACATCATTAACACCATTCATCACGATATCTCCGACCTCGACAATGGTATTTGATGCCATAGGTCTTTGTATATTAGACAGATTTGGAAGAGGTACTTCGTTAAACTTAATAGAACTATTTTGTGCCATATCCCATAAGTTTTTCGCCATTTCTGACGTAAATACCATGTCGCCTGCACCGACTTGACGAAGAACACCATTAGACTTATCGAAATGTAACTCAGCACCTTCCTCGGCAAGAAGTGCTAATTGGTCGTAAGGGATATTCCTAGAACCAACAGCGAATCCGTTGATGCCCATGTCTTTAAGGGCTTTATATAAGTTACCTGAAGATTTTCCATCATCAGATTTAACACCTAATATCTTAGCAAGTTCTTTGAGTTCCTTATCATCTAAAACTCTTTGTCCATAAGCATCATAAAATTTCTTATTAACATCATTCAGCTTGCTACGAGATTCCTCTGTAACATCTAAATTCTTGTTAAGATACTCCATAGCTTTGAATTTTTTCTTTAACTCATTAGTCTCTTGATTCAGAACACCATACTTAACTTTACTGTCGGAATACTGTTTTTTAGCAAGTTTAGTAACATCACTATCTTTTCCAAAAAGTTTCTTCGCAGCCTCATATGTTATCCTTGACTTAGAAAGTTCGCTTGAAGCATTATCTTTCTCATCCTTTTTAGCATTATACTGGTCTGACATATCCCTAACGTCATTATTAAGAGTATTTTTGCCATCTTTGATAGTCTTTTCTTTTACTGAATCAGCCGCAGTCTTAGTGTCTGTATCAGCAATCTTTTCAGTATATTCAAGCATCTTAGACATCCAGTCTTTAATACCTGTTACAGTTTCTTTTGTAGAGATTGTAATATCTTTTCCATCCAAAACATCATTCAATTCGTCAGATGGATTATAACTTATTCCTTTAAGGAAATCTTTTATGTACTTATTAGTATCATTGTTGTTTTTAATTTCCTCAATAAGTCCTTTAAATCCTTCATCAGAGGACAACCATTTAATGATATCCTGTATAGAATCAGACATATTTTTTTCCAAATCAGAAAGCATATCTTTAGTGTCAGAAATATATTTATCATATTGCGTCTGCTGTAAATCTTTCTCTGCATCAGCCAGACTCTTATTGAGTTTCTGTATATTTGCTCTGTTTTCTTCAGTAGTAGCAACATTATTGTATACAGACAATTGTTTTCTAAGGTCTGAAATTTCTTTCACTTTGTCAGAAATATTATTCTGATAGTCGAAGGCATCTTTTTCAGTATCTAGCATATCTGTAAATTTAGATATTAAATCCTTAATCTTATTCAGCAATGCATCATATCCTTGTGAATACAAGTCTATAATTGCATATTTATTATCCTGCATAGCAGAAGTAATATCCTCATAAGACTTTCTTACCTGTTCAAGACGGTCAAGAGTATTTTTGTTATAAGGATCTTTGGCTAAATCCTTATTAAGCTCCTTTATTTCCTTTTCGTACTCAATGGCTTGTTTCTGAGAAATGAGATAATCAGCCATATTTAATGATGCAGATGCACGTCCACGGTCAGTAAGACCACCAATATCATCATCTGATAAATCTTCACGACCAAGTTCCTTGATTGCAAAGTCTATCTCTGATGTAAGATTGCTAAAACGTTCCTGTAGAAAATCATTATTATCCCACTTGAGCTGTCTTTGTGCATTTTCAAACTCAATAAGAGATTTTGTAGATTCGTTTATTGCATTAGTAGTATCATCTATCTTCTGAGTAGCTTCATACCATTCATCAGAATATTTCTTGATACTGCCATTTCTGAGAGAATTAGCAAGAGAAGAAGTAAGCTTGTCTCTTTCTTCCTTAAGAGACTTATTATTCTTGCTTTCTTCGGCTATTAAACTGTCATAGAATTTACTGCTTACGTTGTATCCCTTAGCAGTAATAATATCCATTCTGTTATTAAGCTGCTGTTGTCTCTGGGAATAAACACTTTGCTTGTTACTATAGTAGTTTTGTATATTCTCAAGCTTTTGATTGGCTTTTTCAGCTTTGTCCTGTTTGGCTTGCTCTTTATACTTGTCATATACTTCCTTGCTTGTTTTTGTAGATTCCAAGAACTGGTTATATGTCTCACAGTTAGCATATAAAGTTCTATCACCAAGAGCAAATACTTTATCCATTAAAGAAGAAGGTATTGTTTTACCGCTTTTAACATATGTCTTAAGCTTGGAAAGAACATTTTTATTATCCTTTGTAAGCTTAGTAGATGATATTTTCTTACCGTAACTTGCGACACCTTTTGCATTTTGCTTATATGCATCATTATATATTTGTTGTCTCTTATTTATATTCGCTATTTCTTCCGAAACAAAACTGTTTTTATTTAAATATCCAATAGCGTTAGAAGACTTCAAATCATATAATTCGTCTTGTGAATCTAATTTTTCAATTTTCTTATCTGCTAAGGTTGATGCAAGGTTAGCCATTTCTTGTGCAGTCGATACAATGTCTGAACGTAACTGAACGATTTTGGAATCGAGAGAAGTAATATATTCAAGCTGAGACAAATAATCTGTTCTGCTTAATTTTCCCTTCTTATAATCATTCTCTATCTTTCTAAGACTATACTGTTTTCTTTCAGCAGATGAAACAGCAAGTTCATTTTTCTTAGAACTTAAGATAGTCTTATAGTCATCCTGTGTGAGAGTATATCCTGCATCAGATTTGTAATCTACCTTAGCTTGTGCTTTACTCGTATTCGATTCCTTTAATGAAAGAGTGGAAGCATAGTAGGCAGAAATATTATCGTATTTCGCCTTTGTGTTCTCACGTACAGTTTTGGTGTAATCCAGTTCTGCCTTTTGTGCGTTATACAAAGCATCTTTCATTTTTGAGAGAGCTGTATTATATTGCACAACTGCCCTATAAGCGACAGAATTTACTTGTAAACCAGCAGTTGAAAGTTCTTCACCATATTTTTTGCCACGATTAGCAGGACTGTTAGCAGCTATTTGTGCATTGCTCCATGCTGTCTGCAAGTTAGTAGTAGAAGACTTATAAGCTTTGGTATAAGCATTTAACTGTTTCTTAGAGTTAGAAGTCTGCTTATCCATTAACTTGTTCAATGCTTTAAAGCCATCTGTAATATCATATCTTCCTGTTATTAAGTCAAGTTTTTTGGTAAGTTTATCTATAGCTTTTTCAGCCTTATCTATAGGAAGATTTGCCAACTGTTCCGCAAGGTCAACATAAGAACTGGTCAGTTCAACAACACTTTCATTGTTGCTTACAACCTTATCCTGATATGTATCCCAAGCATCTGTGCCATATGATACTGTCTGCTGTAATCTTGTAAGTTCATCAGTTTCATGCTGTGTCTGTTCGATTTGCTGTGCAGTCATGTTTAACTGATATTTAAGGTCACGAGATGAAGCAGAAGAACCCCATGATTCTTTAATAGACGCAAGTTTTTCACGTCTGCTTATGAGTTTTTCTGTCTTTTCGATTTCCTTATCATAATACTCAATTATCTTTTGAGCATAGTTGTTTTCAGCAGTTAATCTCTTTTCCTCAAGATCATCTATGGTGTCATAGCATGATTTTAACTTATCCCAATATGTCTGGTAATCAGAGATTTTTTCTTTAAGGTCATCATTATCCTGAATCTCATCTATGGAATATTCTCCATTCTGAATCTTTTGAACCCAATCTGACGAAAGACCTATTGAATTAAGTTTAGATTGATATGCGGATATAGCAGTGTAGTTTGCTGATATTTCATCGCTTATCTGATTAAGATATTCTGTAAACTTAGAATTGGTAGAAGAAATAGTGAATGTCTTTTCAAAAGCAGTACCAAGTTTTTCTGTGACTTCAGCTATCTTTTTGAGTTTGACTTCTATCCAATCATATGCTTGTTTGGAATTAGATTTAGAGCTATTTTTATCAGTATCGTCCTTATCGCCTGTATAATCCGCACCGCCATCGCTATTTAAAATACTAGAGCCGTTTACAACACCGTCAAACTGAGCAGCTAATTTGGCTTTGATTTCATCAAAAGTCTGGTCGGCAAATTCTTCAAGCTGTTCAGCAGTATACATTACCTGTACACCATCAGCACCCATTCCATTTATCTGTTCCTGAGCTTTCATTGCCGCTGCCGCACGACTGTTTACTATGCCGTAAGATTCTGCAAGTTCAGCTAATGACTTTAATTTATCATCTACAGTAATCTTTGTATTGTTGAATTTGATTTGTGCAATCTGCAAATCTAATACAGCATTCCTACATATACCAGATGCTTCGGCTTCATCCAACAAACTAAGCTGATCTTTTGTGGTCATTTTCTCAAAATCAACCAGAGTTGTATGAGTTTCCTCGTCTAATAAATCTTTCAGATTATTATGTGCTTTTGCATATTCCTCTGCTGTATGAGTAGAAGAATGCATTCGTTTTGTTGAATTTTCAAGAGCGTCATCATTAATCTTTTGATTTACTAACGCTTCAGCTATGTCATCTGAAATATTCTGTGCTTTTAATTTGGCTTTATACTCAGCTTTGTTAGTCTCTGTTAAACCTTTAAGAGCTTTTGTTTCATTAACATAATTTAATGCTAACTGCTTAGAAACAAGAGAACGTGCATTTGAAACACCCATGTTTTCAAGCTGATTAATATAGAGTTCTTTGTTCTTTTCGTTTACATTATCTAAAGCATCCGTATATTCGAGATATTCTGATACAAGCTTATTAATCGCCTGCTTTTGTTCTTCAACAGTGTGTTTTCCGTCACCGACAATTCTTGAAAATTCTTCATAATAATCTAACTGTTTAAACTTATCATCAAGACCTTCAATTTTGTCTATATCCGCAAAACCTTTATCTTTGTCAGTTACCTGTTTATATATTTCATTTATACCAGATAAACCGGTAGAAGTAGAATTGAGCTTTTTGGTAGCTGTGACCAATTTTTCAATCTGTCTTACAACTTCGCCTGCTGACATCCCAGTTTCATCTATAAGCTTTTTATAATCCTCTGTAGAAGATATGGTATCAGAAGTTAATTCTCCTGATGCTGCAAGGTCTAAAAGTTTTTGTTTGGATTCATTAAATTCAGCAGAATTGAAAATATCTAAGAATTTTTGAAGTGAATTTGATGGAGATGCATTCTTACTTTCATTCCATTTTGCAATAGCTTTAGTTGCATCTGTTATTCCGTCGGTAAGTTTGTTGAACTCATCAATTTCTTCCTGAGTATTGATACCTTCTGTATTAAAGAAATCCTTGATTTTCTTAGAATCATCAAAGCCTTTTGAAACTTCTTTGATTTTCTTTTTCGTCTCTTCAAGTTTGGTATTAGCGTCATCAATTCCTTGATCCGCAATTTGTTTAGCACCAAATTTACCACTGAAATGCATAAGACGACCAATTGTTTCAGCCCAATTGCCATTGTCATCATAATTTTGGCTATCATCAATTCCTGCAAAAATACCTTGCACAAAAGTATTACCTACTTGACGACCTTGAGCATCAATAGCAGTTAATTCATCCTCTGTAACCTTTCCATCATCAGCATACGCTTCTTCAAGAATAGAGTTGATGTATTCTTCAACAGTATCTTTCGATAAGAATGTACCATCTGGAAGGATAGGGGTAAATGCTACTTCCCAACCATTACCATTAAGTTCTTCTCCGAATCTTTCAGAGCCACCAAATACTGTGTCAATAGAACCTACTTCTGGATCGTAATCCCAACTTGCGAGTGCGTCAGCATAAGTCTGTTTGAGTTCATCTGACCAATGAATAATTGTACGTTTATCCATATCAACATTTCCAAATTTGGTTTGGATAGTATTATTTTTAATCTGGTTAGCATAATCATCCAATCCCCAATCAGAAATTTTGTCATATTCATTCTGAAGATTTTCTTTTGCATCAGTGAGGTTTTGCGTCTGTTCGTCAAGCTGTTTGTTGAGAGAATCTAACTCTTTAGAAGATGAATCTGAAGCATCGGATTTGAAACGATTGATAGTATTCTTATAAGATTTCTGCAAATCATCAACATCGTCAATTTCTGGTTGTAAAGCAATACTTACTGCGTTGTTTTCCCCTTTTAAATCATCGAAATATTGTTTGATTTTTTTTAAATATTCTGATTTTTTATTCGGTGTTAAGTCTTGATTTGTATATACTTCTGTAAAAGCAGTAGAAATTTCTGAATCATTTTGTATGTTACTAACAGCTTGAAGAATATTTTTTCTAAGATATTCTGTAACCTCATCTACGTTCTCTGAATCAACAGTATCAGGTAATTTTAAAAAATCAAAATTTAGAATCATATCTTGTATTGCAGTTTGCAAGTCTTCATTATTTATTTTTTTATAAATAGATTCATCTGATAACCAAGATTCAAGATATGAACTAATAGACACCTTTGTATCATCGAATTGCTGTTTTGCATATTCAAAATTTTCTCTTACTGAATCAAGTTTAGCTGCAAAAGCATTATTAATATCGTCAGTAACTATAACTTTTGTACCAATTTGAGACGTTGTTCCTAATGGATCTTTTTTGAGAATTGCTTCCTTTGTATATTTAATGCCAAGTTTTTTTAATTCATCAGTATAAACATCTATATTTTTATTAAGTTCTTTATTATTACCATCTCTATCAAAAGCTCTTACTAATTCACCATTTTGAAGTTCTTGATACATTTTATTAACATAATCAAAATCTTTTTTTGCGGTTTTTATATCTTTTTTAGACTTCTTTAAGTTTTTAATATATCCTTTGTATATATCAGGAAATTCATCAGCAATCTTACGATTAGCAACCTCTTGTTCTTTTTTTAATAATTCATCTAACGAACCAATAATCGTATCTACATTCCCTGATAGATTTAAAATAGCATTACCATTCTTATCATATCCTTTTGTTAATTGAGGAAATATACCTGCAAGCTGATTACTTAAATCTAAAAACTCTTCATAATCGTCTATACTAAGTAGCCCACGATTCTGATTTTGTTTACCAAGATTGGAAACTTTTTGCGCCAATTCTGCATATTGCTGTTTTGTATCCTCAACAGTCTTAGAATTTGTTTTTAATTCTTCATTAATTGATTCAACTTTATTTTTAGCTTTTTCCGCAGCTTCAGTAATTTTCTTTGAAGCATTTGTCCATGAAGTAACAAGTGAAAATACTCCTGAAATTATTGCAGAAACTCCTAGACCTACAACTGAGTTTAAAGTAATAGTTGCGGCAGTAAACGCTACCGTTTTAGCAGTAGCAGTAACTAAAGAAAATCCATAACCAATTAAAGTTGCATTTGAGCCTTTAAGATTTGATAAATAATTGCCAAATTTAGAATTTGTCAAAGCAACTGCGGATGCAAATTCTTGTTGTTTTTCTGGTGTTTCAAGTGCATTATATTGCTGCATAGCACTTCTTACTTTTTTGAAGCCTTTGATATTTCCTTGTAATGCTACATTATACGCAACCGTCGAAGCTTCTAATCCTTTAATGCGTGTAAGATAAGAAGCCAAACTATCATCACATAACTTTAGAATCTCGCTCCAATTTTCTTGTGTTAAAGTTCCAGCTTTTACATGATCATTATAGGTACTTATAATTGTTGAAGCATCTCTAAATGGTGTAATAATTTCTGAATTTATAGAAGATGAAGTATTGCCTATTTTACCAACCCATGCTTTTATCATGTCTGTCTTGAATATCTTACTATAATATGATATACTTGTTTGAGAGCATATATTTTAACTTTATAGATAGGAGAGGATTGATATGAAAAATAAGAAACACAAGAAACTCTTAAAAATGTTAGGTATATTTATTATTAGTATATTATGCATATGTTTGATAAGATATATAAGATTACCAAAAGATTCGTCTTATGATACTGGATTATATGGGACATATACTCAAGATGCATATAGTGGCGATGATTATAAGCAAACAATAAAATATACACTTAATAATAACAATACTTATGAATATTATTATTGTGAAACAATAAATGGAAACGATAATAAAACAACAAGAAAACATTTAATCAATGATACAAAGAAAATAAACAATGATATTACTAGAATTACATTAAATACAGATGAATCGGAAGAAATTCTTTATAAATATAAAAATATGCTTGGAGAGTTTTATGA
>ERZ1034998.997-NODE-997-length-17165-cov-4.269492_pt1 | contig 17165 bp, 16 predicted proteins | sample MGYA00520621_ERZ1034998 | MGnify/ENA primary metagenome ERZ1034998 (study PRJEB33766, sample SAMN09781748) | gut metagenome | biome: gut microbiome | host: Homo sapiens | place: Madagascar | study: EMG produced TPA metagenomics assembly of the PRJNA485056 data set...
ATCCCGCCCATGGTGCTACCAGTAGCACCCCGGTAGGCGGTTCCCCCTCATGTTTCTTCGCGATTCTTTTTGGGGGATAACTTTTTTTATTGCCCCCAATCTGCAAAAGAAAGGGGGTGACAGATATGTATGTTACATGGAATGATTTGTTTCAGTGCTGCACATTTGTTGTTGCCGTCATTAACCTGGTTCTCCTGGTTAATAATAACAAGAAGAGATAATCGCCCACTTCCCCAAGTTACGATTATCTCTTCGTGACATCCTTGGGGAGCCGACCTACTGGTAGCACCCCTTGTGCCTATACTATACTCCAATTTCGGAATCTTGTCAACGTCCCTGCTGTGCGTGCGGGAAATTTTCTATTCTTGCACTTTGTAAAATTTTGTGCTATTGTATTTGTGGTGCTACCAGTAGCACCCCGGTAGGCGGTTCCCCCCCTTATGTTTTTTGCATTTCTTTTAGGGGGATAACTTCTTTATTGCCCCCAATCTACAAAAGAGAGGGGGTGACGGTATGAACGTTACATGGAGCGAATTATTCCAATTCGGCACATTCGTTGTTGCTGTCATTAACCTGATTCTTCTGGTTAATAAGAAGAAGTAACTGCCGCCCTTCCACAGAAAGCAGTTACTTCTTCGTAACTCAGTGGGGAAGCCGACCTACTGGTAGCACCCCTTGTGCCTATACTATACTCCAATTTCGGAATCTTGTCAACATCCCTGCCATGTATGCGGGGAATTTTTATTTTTAGGCCAACGTATACTGAATGGCGGTCACTACATTGTGCTCCAGCAGCACCACCATCCGCTCTTGGCTGCGGTTGACCACACAGCAGTCGTTTTGGATGGCATCTGCACCAAAGCATTCCGCAACGCGGGAAGCTGGGTCCCCGATGGCGATGCCGTCGGGGGTTTGCATGGAGCTGCCTGTAATCATTACGCCCAGAATCCGCTCCTCGTCCCCGCTCTGGAAGGTTTTTACCCGCAGACCGGTAAATTCATAGGTTTTCTCCACGCCGCGATACACGCCGCTCTTGCTCTCGCCGTAGCCGAAGGGAGCCCCCAATGCCGCCAGGATGGGCGCAGCCGGGGCGTTCAGAGCAATGGGAATGTCCCGGTGCATCACTGTGGTGTAGCGGGAAAGGCTCTGCGTTCTTCCGCAGCCGGTGAAGGCCGTCAGCAGCAGACAGAAAATCAAAAACAGAATCAGATACTTTTTCATTGAGGGTTCCTCCTTTTTTGATATTTTTGTCGATTTTGGAAAGTTTATTCCCTGGCCGGTCACCCAAAGATAATTACGCGCCATTGGGAATGCTTCCCTTTTCTGCCTTTAATGTAGAAAAAGAATGCATCCGAAATGGCGCGTTTTTGTATCATAATTGCATCATTTTCCACCGCGATACACGGTGATGATGGCGCTGTAGTTTTCCTTCAGCGCCCGCAGCTCTACCCAGGCGCTGCCGCCCAGGGGAACGGAGACGCGGCGGAAATCGGCGGTGTTGGAATCATAGTATTTCCTGGCTCCCTCAGAGAGAGATTCGGCCTTTCCGGCGGTCAGCGGCGTGCCGGACAGACCCAGATAGGTGCCGAAGGCGCGCAATACGTCATACCAGCTGGTCTGGGGCGACACCTGCCCATTGGGGAACAGGAGGCTGCCGCCGTAGTCCACCCGCACCAGCTTCCCGCTATCCATATCCATGCACAGGAAAATCCGCCAGTTGGAGGCCGCCGCTGTCAATTCCGCGTACCGGAAGCCGCTGACGGATTGGCTGTCAAACATATAATAGTAGCGGATGCGGTAGTCTGCGTTTTCGTCCAGCAGCTGCCCAACGGCATCCGGTATGACACCATCCGATACCAGCTTGCGGAACTCCGTTAAAAATTGTTCGATGGCCTCGGTGTTGCCCTCCTCCGGTGTGACCTGGGAGATGTAGGTGCTCAGCAGGTTCAGTCCTTCACCAAAGTAATACTCTCCCAAGGCATCCATGCGGTGGGTATAGTCTGAGGAGCTTTGAGCGGAAATCGCCAGCTCCTGCTGGCTCAGGTTCAGCTCCGGCAGGGGGCTTCGGTTCAGCAGCACCTCCGGCAGAAATGCACCGGCAATTACCACTGCTGCCACCAGGAAAATAATCAGCCAGTTCTTCATCGCTCTACCTCCCGCAGTACGAAGGAGACCACCGTGCCCCGGTCAACAATGCTCTCATAGTGGAGCTTTGTGCCGTGAAGCTCGGCAATCCGTTTGGATAGTGCCAGCCCCAGTCCGGCACCGCCCTCCGCCCGGGCGCGGGATTTATCCACCATGTAAAAGGGCTCGGTGATGCGGCTGAGGGCTTCCGGGGGAATGCCGCGTCCCCGGTCTTTTACCGCAAAGCAGTAGCCCACGGGCACCTTGGTGCCCAGCAGGGTGATTTTGGAGCCGGGATTGGATGCCTTGCGGGCATTGTCCAGCAGGTTGTAAAGGAGAATTTCCAGCAAACTCCGCTCACCGGTTACCCATTCGTCCTCCACCCGCAGTTCCAGCACCAGCTGACGCTGCCTGAGGGGATAGGCAATGCTTTCTTCCACGCTTTTGGCCAAGCTGAGGGCGGAAAAGCGCTGCATTTTGGGCGCTTCGTTTTCCAGGGAGAACAGCCGCAGCAGACTGTGGGACATGGTTTCCAGCCGCCGCCCCTCGGTGAAGATGAAATTGGCCGCCTCAAATTGCTGCGCTTCCGGGAGCTTCCGGCTGCGCAGGGTGTCCGCATAGCCGATGATGGAAGTCAGGGGCGTTTTCAGCTCGTGGGCAAAGGAGGCGGTGAAGTCCTTTTGCTGCTGGGTGGCTTTTTCCAGAGATTGAATGTGGTTTTCCAGCTCCTGGGTCATGCGGTTGAACTGGGTGGCAAGGATGCCAATCTCGTCCTCGGTTCGCACGGCGGCACGGACGCTGTAGTTGCCCCCGGCAATCTGCCGGGCAGAGCGGGAGAGGGTGCGGATGGGTGCGGTCAGCACGGCGCTGACGGCAATGCCGGAAACCAGGCTGAACACCACCGCCGCAAGATACACCAGCCGGAAGGTGGCGAGATACTGCCCCCGCAGGGTATACAGGTCCGTTACATCCCGGCGGCTTTCCAGATAGAATGCGCTTTGGTCTACGGAGAAGCGGCAGGTGACCACCAGCTCGTACTGCTTGCCCTTGCCCTCGGAAATCTGCCGGATTTCATAGGCGATGTTTTCAGTGGGGGTAGTGGGGTCGGTCAGCCGCAGGCGATACTCCCGGAAGGGCGCTTCCTTTAATGTCTGTTCCAGGCTGTTCCGGGTTGCGCCCTGCGCCACGCTGGTTCTGCGCTCCACAGCCATGGTGCCCAGCACGGAGCACAGCAGCTGGGTCTCATCCGCCGCAGTGGTAATTTGGTGGGTCATTTGGGAACGGAACACCGAGGAGACGATGGCATAGCCGCCGATGGCCACCGCCAGGGAAACAATGAGTACCACCGAGAGGGTGATTTTTGCTGACAGCTTCATCAATCGCCCTCCAGCCGATAGCCCACCTTGTGGATGGAAGCCAGACGGGTTTGCCAGCCCAGCTTTTTGCGCAGCCGCTGTACGTGCAAATCCACGGTGCGGGTGTCACCCATAAAATCGGAGTCCCACACTCGCTCGTAAATGGCCTCCCGGAACAGTGCCACGTTCTGATTTTGTAAAAATAACAGAAGCAGGTCGTATTCTTTCCGGGTCAATGTCACCGGCTCGCCGCCCTTGGTGACCAGCATGGACTCGGTGTCCACCGTCACATCCCCCAGGGTGTACACAGTGGTGCATTTGCCCGCCCGGCGAAGCACGGATTCCACCCGGGCAATCAGCTCTACAATTTCAAAGGGCTTTACCAGGTAGTCGTCTGCCCCGGCGCGCAAACCCATCACCCGATCCTGGACGCTGCCTTTGGCGGTGATGAAAATAACCGGTGTGCCGGTGGGCTTAATCTGTTTCAGCAGTTCATAGCCGTCAATTCCCGGCAGCATGATGTCCAGCAGTACCAGGTCAAAGCTGTGTTCTACCAATAAATCCGCCGCCGCGTTGCCGTCATAGGCACGGGTGCATTGATAGCCGCTGGCGGTGAGGTTCCAGTCAATCAGGTTTGCGATGGGACGCTCATCTTCTACAATCAGTATTTTCGTCACGGAAGTTCCCTCCATCTGTCTTTCTACCAGCAAATGCGGAGATGGCGGCGACCACCGGCTGTGCGGGGGGTCTGTCACCTCTTGCATTGGAGTATATCACATTCTTTTTCAGATGTATAGTGCAGCAGGGAAAAGAGCGGGACGATTGTAGGAGTGAAAATGAGATGAACACAATGCCGGGAAGTCCACGCAACGGAACGGTTCGATGAATGGTATCATGTATGTAGGGGTCGCCAACTTGGTTCCTCTGCAAAAACACTCGTTCAAGTCGAAAATTGTCTATTTTATAAAAGTTTTCGACTTGCAAGTCCAAAAAGATTGACATTGTATTCTAACCGGGTATAATAAAAGAAAAGTCCTGGAGGTGTACAGCAATGGCAGAACTCATCAATCGCCCGGAGTATTTGAAGCAGCTTATTGAAAACAGAGATGTGGATTTGGTAAAAATCGTCACCGGTATCCGCAGATGCGGCAAATCCTCTCTGTTGGATTTATACCATCAGTATCTTCTGGAACAGGGCATCCCGGAATCCCACATTATTCACATGAATCTGGAATCTTTGCGCTATCGAACCCTGTCTGATTATCTTGCCTTCTATGACCATGTCAGCCAAAAGATTCCGAACAGCGGAAAAACCTATTTGATTTTCGATGAATTGCAGGCGGTAAGCCATTGGGAGAAAGCAATTGAATCCTTCCGGCTGGATTATGATGTGGATATTTACATCACCGGTTCCAATGCCTATCTGCTGTCCACGGAGTTTTCCACCCTGCTTTCCGGACGTTATGTGGAAATCCGGATGCTGCCCCTGTCCTTTAAGGAGTTCCTGACTTTCTACAGCTTTGACCAATTTGTTACTCTGGAAGAAAAATTCCAGAAGTATTTACAGTTCGGTGGTATGCCCATCCTGCGGGAGTACCAGTTCAACGAAGCTCGGAGCAATCAGGCGTTGGAGGGCATCTATTCCACTGTTGTTCTGCGTGACATTTTACAGCGCAACGAGGGTGCCGACCAAGCAATGCTTCAGAAAATTATGCTGTTTCTCTGCTCCAACATCGGCAGCATCAATTCTCCCAGCAGCATTGGAAATGTACTGTACAACGAGGGGGACATCAAAGGGCGCAATGTTGCTGGGAAAACCGTTGAGAAGTATATCTCCATGCTCCACAGTGCCTATATTTTCTTTCCTGTCGGTCGTTATGATGTGAAGGGAAAGCAGCTGCTGAAAACGCTGGGAAAGAACTATATCATCGACATGGGCTTCCGGAATATGCTGCTGGGTTACCGGGATGCGGATCGGGGGCATATCCTGGAAAACATCGTCTATCTGGAGCTGCTTCGCCGGGATTACCGGGTATACATCGGAAAAGTGGGCGAAACCGAAGTGGATTTCGTGGCGGAAAAACCGGAGGACAAGGTTTACATTCAGGTAACGGAAAGTATGCTTTCCCCGGAAACCCGGGAGCGGGAGCTGCGGCCTCTGCAAATGATTCCGGACAATTACGAAAAAATCGTTTTGTCCATGGATCGGGACTTCATCAAATCCTACAATGGAATCAAATCCCTGAATCTGCTGGATTGGCTGCTGGACGAAAAATAGGGCTGCTGCAAAACGAATTTTGCAGCAGCCCCCGATGATTATCTTCCTTCGCGGTCGAGTTTTCTGTAGTGTTCAGCTTTGGCACCCAGCATCTTGTTGTCTGCGGCGTTTACCATGTCCTCCAAATCAAAGTGTTCCCGGCGGAACTCCAAGCCGTAGGCAATGGAATAGCCTGCCTCCTGCACCTTGGCATCCAGCGCGTCCATGGCTTTCTGAATGACGCACTGCTCCTTTCGTTCGATGACCATCAGGAATTCATCGCCGCCCAGGCGGTAAACCCGGTTTTCCGGGAACATCTGGACGCACAGCTGCCCCACAAAGCGGAGCATTTCGTCACCTGCCTGGTGGCCCAGGCGGTTGTTCAGCTCGTGCAGCCCATTGACATCGATGAATACCACTGCCAGCTGCCCCATGCCGGTAAAGTCCGCATTCTGCTGATAGTGGGAGTAGGCAGCCCGGTTTTGCAGCCCGGTGTTGACATCCACAAAGCTGATGACTTGCAGCTTTTCCTGCGCCTGAATCAGCTCGCTGCGGTCAAGCAGCATCTTGCGCACGCAGTACAGCGAGATTACGCAGTCTACAAGATACAGCAGGGGAAACCGGGTGCGCATCATCGGGGAATAGCTGTATCGCAGCAGCCCCTGGAGGGGACCATAGAAGGTCAAAACCAGCAGCAGCAAATAGTAAGCACTCAGTCCCAGCCCCAGCCGCAGGTTAATCATGGTCATATACACAAGCGGAACGAAAATAATCCACAATACGGAAAGCCCGTCATTGCTCCCGCAGATGATGTAGGCTGTGAAGAACCCGGCCAAAATGATAAAGGTCGCGATCTCCACCGGGAGGGTGTTTTTCTTTTTCTTACCTGCCTGCAAACCGCCGTACAGCATCAGTACCGAGGCAATCGCGGTGGCCAGGGGAAAATAGGAGCGCTGCAACAAATCCACAAAACCCATCACTGCAAAGGCCGCAATGGCCAGCCGTATGATGACGCTGACCTGCTGCCATCGATCTTCTCTGCCGTATCCTCTTACCCGCTTTTCTGCGTCAAACAGAGGAACAAAAAAATTTTTAATCACAGCCTCATATCCTTTCCTTGAAGATGCTTTCTTGCAAGGATTAACACGTTGTCCATTGTATCATATCCTCCCACAAATTTCCAGAATAATTTTCAAATTGTTCATTTCTGACGGGCAGACCATCCTCAATTCTGACGGAATGCACAAACTTTTTGATTTTTACCTGTAGCACTTGACAGTGCATTTCCGGCGTGGTAATATCATCGCAAATTGAATCGCTCATTTGGATAGAGGCGCGGGTCGCATCAGTACCCCATTGCAAGGCCGGGTGGCCGCAGTGGGCGAAAGGGCGCACCGCCGAAGTGGGATGAAATCGCCCGGTTTCCTCCTGCTGGGCCGTCAGAGAATATCTGCCGGACTGTCACAAAAACTTTGTGAAGCGCTATCTTTGGCCATTCGGATTGTATGAATTTTTATTCATACACAATGCCGATTTCCCATGGACCGCTTGCCAAAGCGGTTCATTTTTTATTACACGCCGGTGTCTCCGGCAAGAAAAGGAAGGTATTGTTATGAAGAAGATTACAGCCCTTGTCATGGCCGTCGCCATGATGCTCACCATGGTGGTTTGCAGTGCCAGCGCCAGTGATGCCACTGTTCCCTCCGGCGTGGAGGACGGTGTGCTGACCATCGCCATGGAGTGCGCCTACGCCCCTTACAACTGGACTCAGAGCGATGACTCCAACGGTGCCGTGCCCATCTCCAATGTCCCCGGTTCCTATGCCAACGGCTATGACGTGATGATTGGCAAGAAGATTGCAGAGGCCAACGGCTGGGAGCTGGAGGTGATTCAGAGCGACTGGGATTCCCTGGTGCCCGGCATCCAGACCGGCAAGTTTGATGCCGTCATCGCCGGCCAGTCCATGACTGCCGAGCGCAGCGAGCAGGTTGATTTCGCCGGCCCCTACTTCTACGCCACCATTGTTTGCGTTACCAAGGCAGACAGCAAGTTTGCAAACGCTGCTTCCATTGCCGACCTGAAGGGCGGCTCCTGCACTGCACAGATTGCCACCATCTGGTATGACCAGTGCCTGCCCCAGATTGCCGGTGCCAATGTCCAGCCTGCCGCCGAAACCGCTCCCGCCATGCTGATGGCGCTGGAGACCGGCATGGTTGACTTCATCTGCACCGATATGCCCACTGCCCAGGGTGCCGTTGCCGCCTACCCCGACCTGAAGATTCTGGACTTCTCCGGCACCGATGGCGACTTCCAGTTCGATGAGGAAGTGCGGGCAGAGAACGTGAACATCGGCGTTTCCGTGATGAAGGGCAACACCGTGCTCAAGGAGAAGATTGATGCTGTGCTGAGCACCATGACCGTGGAGGATTTCAATTCCATCATGGAGCAGGCCATTGCCATCCAGCCCCTGAGCGAGTAAGCGTGTAACAGCGTGCAAGCCGAGAGGAAGTCTTCCCCTCGGCTTGCACTGTGTAAAAGGAAAGGAATTATTCATGAATAAATTTACCAAGCTTGTCACGGAGATTGGAAAGCTGTGGTCAAAATACGGCAATTCCTATCTGACCGGCATTCAGAACACCCTGATTCTGGCGCTGGCTGCCACGGCCATCGGCTGCATCATCGGCTTTGCCTGCGGCATCCTCAACACCATTCCCTGCTCTAAAAATGACCCCCTGCCTAAGCGCATTTTGCTGAAGCTGGTGCGCATCATCGTCCGGGTGTATGTAGAGGTGTTCCGCGGTACCCCCATGGTGCTGCAAGCGGTGTTCATCTACTATGGTCTGCCTTACTTCACGGACAATGCCCTGAAGTTTACCAATATGTGGGTGGCGGCTCTGGTGGTTGTTTCCGTCAACACCGGCGCTTACATGGCCGAGTCTGTCCGCGGCGGCATCATCTCCATCGACCCCGGCCAGACCGAGGGTGCCAAGGCCATCGGCATGACCCATGTGCAGACCATGATGAATGTGATTCTGCCCCAGGCGCTGCGGAACATCATGCCCCAGATTGGCAACAACTTCATCATCAACGTGAAGGATACCTCCGTCATGTTCATCATCGGTTTCCCGGATTTCTTCGCTGCCCACCGCGCTGCCGTGGGTGCCAGCTATCTGTACTTCCCCTCTGCCACGGTGGAAATGATTGGCTACCTGTGTATGACCCTCACCGCCTCCTTCCTGCTGCGGTGGGTGGAAAAGAAGCTGGATGGCAGCAGCGACTATGAGCTGGTGCAGGTCGACCCCCTGGTGATGACAGCCGGAACCTACAACCACCCCGACCGCGGAACCCCCTTTGACGAGCACAACAAGGAGTTCCGGGATAAAAAACAGCAGGAGCTTGCGCATGGCCGCACGAGAGGAGAGCGCTGAGATGGCAGAATGTATTTTACAGGTGAATCACCTTTCCAAAACCTTTGGCAATCACGAGGTACTGCGGGACATCGATTTCGTTGTGAACAAGGGCGATGTAACCTCTATCATCGGAGCCTCCGGCTCCGGCAAGTCCACGCTGCTGCGCTGCATCAATCTGCTGGAAACCCCCACCTCCGGCGAGATTCTGTATCACGGCGAGAATGTTGTGGCTCGGGGCTTCAAGGCTCCCCAATACCGCACCCATGTGGGCATGGTGTTCCAGAGCTTCAACCTGTTCAACAACATGACCGTGCTGGAAAACTGCATCACCGGCCAGGTGAAGGTTCTGAAACGCAGCTGGGAGGAAGCCAGGGAGCACGCCATGAAGTATCTGCAAAAGGTGGGCATGGCGCCTTATATCAACGCCCGTCCCCGGCAGATTTCCGGTGGCCAGAAGCAGCGGGTTGCCATTGCCCGTGCCCTGGCAATGGACCCGGAGGTGCTGCTGTTCGATGAACCCACCTCTGCCCTGGACCCGGAAATGGTGGGCGAGGTGCTGGGCGTGATGCGCTCCCTGGCAGACGAGGGCATGACCATGCTGGTGGTGACCCACGAGATGGCATTTGCCCGGGACGTGAGCAATCATGTGGTTTACATGAACCAGGGTGTCATCTGTGAGGAGGGTTCCCCGGCTGACCTCTTTGGTAATCCCCAGAAGCAGGAAACCAAGGATTTCCTGTCCCGGTTCAGAAACGCCTGAGGTTATTTTATTTAATAGGAAAGCGGTACGCCCGGTAATTCGGACGTACCGCTTTTTTATAGCACGCGCCAGCGGCGAAGCCGCCCCTGTTCCGCCTTTACATTCCACTTACACAGATTTATCACAACTGCGGTGGAGAACTTTACACACGCTGGGTACAATAAAGCCGTAATCAAAAACAACAACCAATCCATCTTTGAGAGGAGAACAAAAAATGAATTTTAAGAAATTTGCCTGCGGCTTGATGGCCGGTGCGCTGGCGCTGTCCGCTACAGTGGGCGGTGTGACTGCCAAGGCCGATGCGGCTTCCCCCAAGTATGTGTTCCTGTTCATCGGTGACGGCATGAGCTATCCCCAGTTCCAGGCGGCTTCCGACTATCTGGGAGCGCTGGCAGACGACGATGAGGAGCAGGCGCTGCCCAGCGTTAAGTATGATGACCGCAATGGTGCCGTGCTGGATGGCCCCAAGGCGCTGAACTTCATGAATTTCCCCGTGGCTGGCTCCGCCGTCACCTATGACGCTTGCAGTTTCGCACCGGATTCCGCTTCCACCGCCACTTCCATTGCCACCGGGCGCAAGACCTACTCCGGCATGATTAACGTGGACATCACCGGTGCAGAGGAATTTGAAACCATTGCTGAAAAGCTCCACGGCCAGCAGGGCTACAAGATTGGCATCATTTCCTCCGTCAACCTGAACCACGCCACCCCCGCTGCCTTCTATGCCCACCAGGCCAGCCGGAACAACTACTATGAAATTGGTCAGGAGCTGGTGGATTCCGGCTTTGAATATTTCGCTGGCGGCGGTCTGAAGAAGGTCACCGGCCCTAACAAGGATCAGGAGAGCCTGTACGATTTGGCAGAGGCTGCCGGATACAAGGTCACCTTCACCCAGGAGGAGGCACAGGCCGTTACCGCCCAGGATGAAAAGGTCATTCTCATTGACGAGCATCTGGCGGACTCCGATGCCATGGCCTATGACATGGATCGTCAGGAGGAGCAGTGGGCACTGGCAGACTATGTGGCAAAGGGCATTGAGGTGCTGAACAACGACACCGGCTTCTTCATGATGTGCGAGGGCGGCAAGATTGACTGGGCCTGCCACGCCAACGATGCCGGTGCAACCGTCACCGATACCCTGGCACTGGCGGATGCCGTTCAGGTTGCTGTGGACTTTGCCCAGGAGCATCCCGCCGAGACGCTGATTCTGGTGACCGGCGACCACGAAACCGGCGGCCTGACCATCGGCTTTGCCGGTACGGACTATGACACCTATCTGGAAAATCTGGCAAACCAGAAGATTTCCTACGCCCAGTTTGACGAGCAGTACGTGGCATCCTACAAGGAGAACAACACCAGCTTCGAGGATGCCATGAAGGATGTGGAAGAACTGTTCGGCCTGAAGCTCACCGGCGAGGACGGCGACCGCCTGGTGCTGACCGAGTACGAGGTACAGCGCCTGCGCACCGCCTATGAGATGATTGATGATGATGCCAGCACCTACACCCAGGAGCAGTATGTCCTCTACGGCGGCTACAATCCCTTCTCCGTGACGGTCACCCACATTCTGAACAACAAGTCCGGCATCGACTTTGCCAGCTACTCCCACACCGGTCTGCCGGTTGCGGTGTTTGCCATGGGACAGGATGCCGAGGCATTCACCGGCTACTATGACAACACGGAAATCTATGAGAAGATGGCATCCATCCTGGATGTGCAGTAAGTAAAAAATGCGGCGGGGGTGTGAAAACGCCCCCCGCCTTTTTGTATGGAGTGGAAAATGATGAAAAGACGCAAAACGCTTTATCCCGTTCTGGCATCTCTGGTTCTGTTTGTGGTGCTGGTGCTGCTGCCCACCGGCTATGAGGGGGCGCAGGCCTACCGGGATGCCGACCGGGTGACCGCCCTGGTGCTGTCGGCGGACAACAGCGACATTTATGATACCGGCCTGGTACGCACCGGCGACCAGCGCTGCCGGGTGCGGATTTTGGGCGGACAGTTTGCCGGAACGGAAATCGATGCCGTCAACCGGCTCAGCGGCTCACTGGCGCAGGATAAGCTGTTTGCGCCGGGGGACAAGGCCTTTGTGGTGGTCAGCCACAAAAACGGCAGCATTACCACGGTGTTCATGACGGATCACTACCGGCTGGGCAAGGAGGCGCTGCTGGCGGGTGCGTTCCTGCTGCTCCTGCTGATTTTTGCCCGGGGCACGGGACTGCGTGCCATTATCTCCTTTGCGGATACCATTTTGCTGATGTGGAAGGTGCTGGTGCCGGGGCTGCTGAACGGCTATAACCCCATCTGGCTGTCCTTGGGACTGGTGCTGGTGCTGACTGCCATGATTCTCATGCTGATTTATGGCTGGGACAGACGCTTTCTCGCCTCCACCGCCGGGGCAGCGCTGGCCATCGGGGTGACGGCAGCGCTGGGTGCAGCCTTTACGGATTTGTTCGGCATCCACGGGGCGGTGATGGAGTCCAGCGAGAGCCTGCTGTATGCAGGTTTTCAGCACCTGAATCTGACCCGGATATTTGTGGCTTCCATTTTCCTCGGCTCCTCCGGGGCGGTAATGGATTTGGCGGTGGACATTTGCTCGGCGGTTTATGAGGTGGTGGAGAAGAAGCCGGACATCACGGCAGGGGAGGCCATCCGCTCCGGCTTTGCGGTGGGCAGAGCCGCCTGCGGCTCCACCACAACCACCCTGCTGCTGGCATATTCCGGCAGCTACATTGCCCTTTTGATGGTGTTCATGGCGCAGGGAACACCGGTGGAGCTGATGCTCAATTATAAATATGTGGCGGCGGAAATCATCCACACCATTGTTGGCTCGTTTGGCCTCGTGACAGTAGCGCCCCTGACTGCCATTACCAGCGGCTTGCTGCTGACAAAAAAAGGAGGCAGCACCGCAGTGAACGCGAAGCTGCCTGAAAAAATGTAAGAACGAAACAGAGAAAGCAGGAAGGAAGCCGGCAAAGCGGTTTTTGAGCGGTATCGTCACCGGGTGGGCAGAAAACCAACGTGTTGGTACAGGGCTTGAAGCGGCACTGCCGCCAAAGAAATAACCCCTGACCGCTCTTTCTGAAACCGGTCAGGGGCTACTTCGCACTGCTCTTGGGTTCTTCCATTTACTTAACCTCATGCTTTCTACAGAATCTCAGGGGCGTCTGCCTAGTACATTGGACTCACTCCTTTTCTGTAGCTTCAATATAATCCATTTTTTGCGCGTTTGCAAGATGGGATATTTCATAGAAAATACGCAGGAAGCTTATTAAATTCGCCAATGGACAGGAGAGCAGGAGCGTGCTACAATAAAGAAGTTGGGGGTTTGCGCAGGCAGACCCCCGTTTTTTAACCGCCGCCGTGGACGTACTTATGATCCCAGTCGGCATCAAACAGCCGATTGCCCAGCTCCATGGGGCAGCCCCCCCACAGGTCGTCCGCCAGCTCCCGCAGCAGCTCGGCGGGCTCCAGGCATTCGGTGTAAAATTCCGGCAGAGCAGCTTCTCCCTGCCGCAGTCCCAGCAGTGCCCCGGCCACCGCGCCCACGGCGGCACTGCGCCCGGAGTGGTTCACCGCAATAATCAGGGATGTGTCAAACTCCTCCGCTCCCGCCAAACAGGCATATACCGCTCCTGCCAGCACCTGGGCGGCGCTTTCGCAGTGCAGCTTTTCCATCACGTCCCATGTGGCAAGGCTGGCATCCTTCTCCATGGAGACTGCCAGCCGCAGCAGCAGCGTCAGCTCGTTGCAGGCCTGGGGGTACTGCTGGTGGAATTGGGCATTCACCGCTGCCGCTGTTTCGGATACCAATTCCCCCAGGGGAATCTGTGGCTGCCACAGGCTGCGGCTGATCAGGTGCGCCAGAGCTGCCCCGGAAAGAAACGCTTGCGCTCCACCGTGCGTCAGCGCAACGGTTTCTGCCCCCAGCCGGTCTAATTCCCGCTGCTTCATCCGGTCGGGATGATAAAAAAGCCCTGCGCCAATGGCGGTGGTCAAGCTTCCGGGAGTGACAAAGTTGTTTACCGGTGCTTCCAGTGTGCCCAGGGGATCTCGGTTCAGGGTGTCCATCATGCGGGTGTCCATGCAGTAGCGGCGGCAGATTTCTGGATGCCGCAGCAGCCAGCAGAAGGTGCGCTCCTTTTTGCTCCAAGGGCGCTGGGAGACCAGCCATTCCCGGCTGGACAGCCCGACGTATTTCACCAGCGGCGCCATTTTTCCCATCATCTGCCCCCGGGTCAGGGCAATCAGCAGCCCATTGCAGGTGAATGCCCCCAGCTGGGTGTAAGAGGTTACATCTGCATAGCCGTTGGCCAGGTCATAGCCCAAAAGCCCGTTGGGGCCGTAATTTTCCCGAATTTCACCCAGGTTCAGGGAATCCACCGGATAGCCCATGGCATCACCCACGGCCATTCCCAGCAAGCATCCCCGAAAGGCCGCCGGATTCAGCTTCATGTGCAGACACCTCCTTTTCCATGTCCTCCCATTATAAGGGGAAGACGGGAAGAATGCAAGCGGTTTTGTGATTGCTGCGGGATTCCTTGGACGGATGGATGAAAATGAATAATCGTTGAAATCAATTGGAAACGGGAAAAAATGACAATTTTTTCCCTGGACAATAAAACCGGAATGTGGTATTCTATAAAGACATACATAGAAAAAGAATTACAGCCGAAGGAGCATAGAGATATGAAAACAACATTGCTGATTATGGCAGCCGGGATTGGCTCTCGGTTCGGCGGCGGCATCAAGCAGCTGGAGCCGGTGGGCTTGAATGATGAAATCATCATGGACTACTCCGTCCACGACGCCATTGCAGCCGGATTTAATAAGCTGATTTTTGTCATCCGCAAGGACATTGAGGCAGACTTCCGCAGCCGGATTGGCGACCGGATTGAGGCGCTGTGCAGCCGACTGGATGTAGAGGTTCATTATGCGTTCCAGGATATGCAGGACATTCCCGCCGGCTTCCAGGTGCCCGCAGACCGGAAGAAGCCCTGGGGCACCGGTCAGGCCGTGCTGGCAGCCCGGGAGCTGCTCACCGAGCCGTTCATCGTCATCAATGCCGACGACTACTACGGTAAGGAAGCTTACCGCAAGCTCTATGGCTGGCTTCAGCGGCCCCATGCAGAAAACGCCATCGCTATGGCTGGCTTTGTGCTGGGCAATACCCTGTCCGAAAGCGGCGGCGTGACCCGGGGCGTTTGCACCGTCCGGGAAGGCTATGTCACCGACGTGGTGGAAACCAAGAACATTGTCAAAACCACCTCCGGCGCAGAAACCGAGGGACGGGCACTGGACGTGCAGAGCCTGGTGTCCATGAATATGTGGGCGTTCCCCGGCAAGCAGGGAGAAATGCCCTGGTTTGTGAAGGTATTGCAGGATTCCTTCGGGGATTTCTTCCGCCAGGAGGTACCTGCCAATCCCCAGAAGGCGGAGTATTTGCTGCCTACCCTGATTGGTGCGCTGCTGCGGCAAAATGACTGCACCGTAGAGGTGCTGCCCACCCAGGACAAGTGGTTCGGCGTGACCTACAAGGAGGATAAGCCCGCCGTGGTGCAGAGCTTCCGGGCACTGATTGAGCAGGGGGTCTATAAGCCCAATCTCTATGAGGATTTGATGTAAGAAGCTGCATCAGGTGCGGTGAGCAGGTTTTTGTGCTATAAAATTTTTCGGATGTCTTGCACCGCGGAAGTTCTGTGCTATAATATGGGCTGAGGATAGCAGCATTGACCGACTGCTGGGGTGCTGAAGCGATCGACTGATTCGGTTTCGGTTGGTTGTGGGGCCAGACTGTGGGTTATGCGAAAATCACAGGCCGAATAGATTCTTAGAATCGAATGAAAGCGCTTCTTGGGAGTTCTGCTTCGGCAGAACTCCTTTTTTGATGGAAATGACAGCGGGTGTTCACGACAATCGCATGAAAAATGCTTGAAATTGGAGAAACGCAGGCCAGGGCATACCGCAGGATGCAGGAGCGCTTCAAAATCCAATTGGATCGCCGGCTGATACCGACACCTGCTGCTCAATTTCTTTAAATAAACCGAGGGAGAGGGACAATTGATATGAAAGAAAATAGAAAGCTGCTGAAGGAAGTACTCAAGGATATTCGTCACGATATGACCGATGAGGAGGTATTGAATCTGCTGGCTGACAGTAAAATTTCGGTCAGCCCCGAAAGCGGAAAAGAAAAATATACGCTGGGGCAGCGTGCGGCGGATGCCATTGCAAAGTTCGCCGGGAGTTGGGCATTTATTTTCTCGTTTACCGGCGGACTGGTGCTATGGATGGTCATAAACACGGTGATGGCTGCACGGGCATTTGACCCGTATCCGTTTATTCTGCTGAATCTGGTGCTGTCCTGCGTGGCGGCAATCCAGGCACCGCTTATCATGATGAGCCAGAACCGCCAGGAGGAGAAGGATCGCCGCAGAGCCGAAAATGACTACAAGGTCAACCTGAAGACTGAGATTATGATTGAAGATCTTTATGATAAGGTCAATGCGATTCTTGCAAAGCAATCGGAATTGGAAAAGCAGTTGCAGATGGATAATAGAACGGACGAGCAAAAGCAGCTGTGATTTTGCAATGGAGATAAATGTACCGTCAGTGCCAGGGTGCAATGCTGTTCCTTTATGGCATATCAGGAACGCCAAATTATAATTGCTGGGCGTTCAGTGGGGATATTTTTGTTGGGCGCACTTTGCAATGCGCCCAACATTCTTATTGTATCATAACAGGGGAGGGAATTTCCATTGATGTTTTGTTGGAAAAACAGGGCGTTTCTTTGTGAAGTATCCCATCTTGCAAAAATAAAATGCTATGATAAGATGTAGATACAAGGAAGGACGAACCCCCCAAAGGGAAAACACCGGAAGGATAGAATCCAAAGGGAGCGTTCCAAAGAGAATGACATCCAGAAAAAGACCATTGGAAGCATAACAACCAAAAGGGAGACACCCGGAAGGATGAAGCCCAGATGGGAAGCATCCAGCCGGATGGAATCCAATGGGAGAAATCGGAAAGGATACCATTCAAAGGAAACGCCGAACAGGAAAAAATCCGAGAGGGGAAGGTACCTGGAGGAAGAAAATTCCAAAAGGGAAAAGTGTCCGCTTGAATCAATAGAAAGGGTGGTTACAAGTGAAACTGCAAATTGACAGCGAAATGAAATAAGCTCTCAGTCAGTAGTCAGAGAACTGATTGAGAGCTTGTTTCTTTTTATAAGATAAGCGTTTTATAGGTGGGATGTGTCCGGTGAC
>ERZ1034998.1005-NODE-1005-length-17045-cov-5.290583_pt1 | contig 17045 bp, 11 predicted proteins | sample MGYA00520621_ERZ1034998 | MGnify/ENA primary metagenome ERZ1034998 (study PRJEB33766, sample SAMN09781748) | gut metagenome | biome: gut microbiome | host: Homo sapiens | place: Madagascar | study: EMG produced TPA metagenomics assembly of the PRJNA485056 data...
ATTTTCAAGGTTACCTTGTGGCACTCAAATCCGTTAATTTTGTAATATTCCCTCCGGCACTTCCTCGTCGATATAGTTCGACTGGTTACCTGTTCCGGTTTCATCGCCGGTCTGCCCGGCATCGGTCTGTCCGGCATCGGTCTGTCCGGCATCGGTCTGTCCGGCATCCGTAGGATTCTCCACAACCGGCAGGGAATTCTCATCATGTACGTTACAGATGGAATCCAGCTGTTCCTCCGTTATCACATATTCTGCCTCACTCGTCTTGCTGGAATCTTCAAGCCCTGTCCACTTGTCAACGGCAGATTTTACATATACCTGCTGGATGATTCCGTCCGTCGGGCAGAATGCCCCGGCGATCATCTTGGAGGTTCCGCAGATATTGACTGCAACATGCAGGTCACACACTTCTGTCGGAAGTGTCTCCTTCTCAAAATACTCCGCGTACAGCAGATTTCCCCGCGGATCCTGCTCGCACACACCGTCGAGCGGCAGCTTGCCGGATTCCTTACATACGATCATCGTCTCAATTCCATCCGGCTGTTCAAAGCTCTTGTACTCAAGATTTTCGTGGATGCGTCCCATGACTGCTTTCCACAGATTCTTCGGGTATGTGGTTCCGCCACTTGCCTGAAGTGAGTTATCGTCATTGCCACCCCATACAACACAGGTGTAATATGGTGTGAAGCCTGCAAAAAGGCAGTCACGGTTTCCTGTCGTTGTGCCGGACTTGCCGGCCTGCGCCATGCTTGCTCCAAAGTATGCTCTCGTACCGGTTCCCTCGGTCATAACATCCTGCATCGCACTGGTAAGAAGCCATGCCGTCGTCTCCTTCAATACACGGTGGGATTCCTGTGTGTGAGTCTTGTCCAGCAGCACATTGCCGTCATGGTCATATACGACCGTGTAGAACTTCGGCTGTAAATACTCGCCCTTGTTGGCAATGGACGCATACGCTGCCGTAAGCTCCAGATTGGATACGCCGTTTGTCAGTCCTCCAAGGCTTAGACCTAAGTTCTTGTCATCCTCACATAAGGTCGTAAATCCAAAATTCTGCGCATATTCATATCCAAGGTTGACTCCGATATCCTCAAGCGTCTTGACCGTCACGATGTTGATCGACTTCGTGATCGCGGTGCGGATATTGGTGTAGCCTAAATATTTGTCATTGTAGTTCTTGTACGTCTTGGTTCCGATCGTATATGGTGCATCGTTCTGCACACTCGCAAGTGTCTTAAGCCCGGAATCAAGTGCCGGTGCATAAGCGCCGATGATCTTAAAGGTAGATCCCGGCTGGCGGAGTGTATCCGTTGCGCGGTTCCAGGTACGGTTTCCACTCTTGTCACCACGACCCCCGACAAGTGCCTTAACCTCTCCGGTCGTCTGGTCAATGATCGTCATTGCAACCTGTGGCTGAAGCGTAATGGTATAGCTTATCGTGTCCTCCATGAGGGTATCCCCCTCCTCCAAGACATCCTGCGTGTACTGCTCAATTGCTGCAATGCAGTCTTCTTCCGTACTGTAATTGATGTTGTAAGTATCTTTTCCGGTAAGCTTCTTATAGAAGGAAAGCATCGTCTGGTTCGTGTAGGTGCGATACGTTCCATCCGCCTTTTTCACCTGAAAGCTCAAAGAGCAGGAATACTTTGGATCATTCGGATAATTGTCCTGATTATTTGCTTCCTCATCGCAGATCTTCTGGATATCCGGGTCTTGTGCCGTATGGATCTCAAGTCCCCCCTGATAGATTGCCTTATAAGCTTCGGTCTCCGTCCATCCGAGGACGTTGATCAGGTCATCCAGCACATCGTTGATCACAGCGTCTGTGTAATACGAGTTAACCGATTTCTCCTCGATCGCGTTGTGTTCGGAAATGCGTTCATAAACCGGATCTTCCACTGCCTCGTCATACTCAGCCTGCGAGATATAGCCCTGTTCCTTCATCTTGGTCAGGACCTCGGTCTGGCGCTCTTTGTTCTTCTCCGGAAAACGGATTGGATTGTATCCGTACGGATTCTTGGTGATTCCTGCGATAACCGCACACTCCGAAAGCGTAAGCTCGGATACATCTTTGCCAAAATAGCGCTCAGATGCAGCCTGCACGCCTAGTGTATTGGCTCCGAGGTTGATCGTATTAAGATATTCCTCCAAAATCCACGTCTTGCTGACCTGCTGTTCTAGCTTGACCGCAAGATACTGCTCCTGCACCTTTCGCTGCACACTCTCTATCAGCGAGCTTTCACTGATCCAGGTCTTTTCGAGGATGCTGTTCTTAATCAGCTGCTGTGTGATCGTACTCGCACCCTGTTTGGTACTCATTGTGGCAATATCCTTTGCCAACGCGCGGAAGATACCCTTGATATCAATTCCGTTATGGTCATAAAATCTTGCATCCTCGATTGCTACGACCGCATGCTGCAGGTTTATCGGTATTTCATCAATCGTAACATATTTTCGATTGGCTCCCGCCGCTACGAGTGTTGCCACCTGATTCCCCCTGCTGTCGAGGACCGTCGTGGAATAGCCGGTCGGAACGACATCAATAGCTGATATATCCGGAGCGGAATCGATAATGCCCTTCCAGACTCCGATTCCGGCGCTGATGCCGAGAACTGCCACCAACAGGAGACAGACCAGTATCATCTTCCGGATGATCACGCCAATCTTCTTACGAATCTTTGTGCCGGTAGCGTCGATCTCCTGCTGGCGGCGCCTGGCGGCTCTTTTTCCGTAATTCATATTCGGCCTCCTTAAAAATATCCTTATGTATTCTTCTCTGAAGTATCGCGGTTTTGCCGCTCAATAATCACAAAAGCAGATTCGCCCACTTTTGAACATTATAACAAAGTCTCTGTGAAATAGGAAGAAAAATTTGAAAACGTACCCTTTTCATGGTATGATATTGTTGAGTTTTTTGTTGCGGACAATGCGTTCTGCAACAATATGGTTATGTACATATTTTGGAAAAAATATACATTTTTGTGCCGGAGGAGGACTTATGGCAAACGCTACCGACGGAACTGTCCGCATCATATACAAAGGCGGCGAGGGCGAGATTGTCGAAAAGAAATCTCGCTTTATCGCAACAATCCGCGCAGTCAGCTCCGAGGAGGAGGCATCTGCTTTTATCAATGAGATGAAGAAAAAATACTGGGATGCCCGACACAACTGTTCTGCTTACATCATTGGCATGCATCAGGAGCTGTCACGCTGCTCCGATGATGGTGAGCCGGCACAGACCGCCGGCAGGCCAATGCTGGATGTCCTTATAAAGGAACAGCTTACCAATGTTGCGGTCGTTGTTACCCGCTATTTCGGAGGCGTCCTTCTTGGCACCGGCGGACTTGTGCGGGCATACCAGTCCGCTGTCCATGCAGGGCTTGATGCCTGCTGTATCCTAGAGCGTCAGGAGGGCAGCCGGCTGTCTGTCCGCACCGACTACAACGGAGTCGGGAAGCTTCAGTATCTCTTCAGTCAGCAGCAAATCGCCATTTTAAGCTCCGACTACGGCGCAGATGTTACCTTCGAGGTACTTCTTCCTGCTGCGCAGAAGGAGTCGCTGCCCAAGGCAATCACCGAGGTCACAAACGGTACTGCAAGCTTCTCTATCGGGGACGCCGTTGCATACGGCATTGTGGACAAGCAGCCCGTTCTGCTTTAAGACAACAAGAAAGGATAGGGACTATAAAATGTACGAATTTGACAGTAGGATCCGTTACAGTGAGGTGGATTCCAATCAGAATCTGACAGTCTTAGGACTGATTGATTATTTTCAGGACTGCAGCACCTTCCAGTCCGAGGATCTTGGCATTGGCGTTGACTATTTAAATGAGCACCAGCTTGGCTGGGTCGTAGTTTCCTATCATGTTACGATCGAGCGCCTGCCTCGTCTCGGGGAGCATATACGCATCCAGACATTTCCATACAACTTAAAAGGAATGTTCGGCTCCCGCAATTATGCCATGCTGGATGACAGCGGCAACCAAGTTGCCTGCGCCGACTCACTCTGGGTGCTTGTAGACCTTACAACTGGCAAGCCAACCCGCATCCCGACAGATATCGGCAGCCGCTATGAGCTTGGTTCCCCATTTTCCATGGAGAAGACTAACCGCAAGATCCTTCTGACGGAGAACGCTGTCTGTGAGGAGCCGGTTCCTGTACAGCGCTATTTTTTAGACACGAATCATCACATGAACAATGGTAAATATATCATGGTTGCACAGTCATACCTTCCACCTGATTTTCCGGTTGCCTCCTTCCGGGTAGAATACCGCAATCAGGCTCATCTTGGAGATTTGCTGTATCCATATGTGGCTTCTTACCCGGACCGGATAATCATCAGCCTGTGCAATGAGGCAAAGATTCCTTTCGCCTCCCTTGAATTCCATCGGAAGGCAGAAGCTTCCAATACGCCTGCTTAGGCTGTTCTTTTGCACGTTTTATGTAAAAATAAAATTGCCACTATTTTATAAAGGAGAAAATCATGCATCTGTTTTTGTCGCTTTCGCTGACTGCACTTATGCTTTTTGCCTGTTGGAATCTTCATAACATACATATTCACAAGGACGATATCAGCATCCATGCACGTTTCATGATAGTTATTGTTATAGTAACGTGTGCTTTGCAGCTGTTGCTCTTTCATACTGCAAATCTTCCCCTTATCCGGTTTCTGATGAGCCTTTATTCTGCATGCCTGTATTTTCTTCTTATTACAATGGTTATCTTCATTCAGCAATATACACAGGTCTTTGACGAGGTTCCCGCTGTCAGGCGTGCATTTTCAATCTTTGGCTGCATAGATGGAGTGCTCCTTATATGCAACACCTTTTATCCGTTATACTTCGATGTTGAGCCATTAACCGTATGGGGAATGCGCATCTATAAGACTGCCAATCTTCGTCCACTGTTCTATATCCATACAACCGTATGCATGCTTTTGGTGTGCCTGGTCATTTATCCACTTATAAAGCGTACCATCTTCTCTTTTGACCGCTTTACCAGAGAGAAATTTTCCATTATCTTTCTGACCACCACACTTTCGCTGCTTGCCGCAAGCATCACCAATCTGTCGCATTTTGGTCTTGATCTTAGCGTCTACTTTTACAGCCTTGCTGCCAATCTGATCTGCTATCTGTCATACAGCTATGTACCGCACCTGGTCCGCAATCAGGCAAGGAATCTGATTGTAACTGAGTCGGCAGCTGCCATTTACGTATTTGACCATGAGCTTGTGGAAATCTATCGAAATAAGTCCGGCGAATGGTTAGAGAGCCACGCTGATCTACATGAGCTGTTTCATAAAACGCTTTTCGAAATGGTACGCTCCCGCCGCAACGATATGTCTTATCAGGAAACTCCGATTTTGGCAGATGGCAGCACCTCCATCTACAATATCGTGATCCGCCGTCTGCTTGCAGGCAAAGAAATTGTCGGATACTCCTTTGAATTTCACAATGTTACCGAGGAGGTACATACGCGCAGGGAAGCTCTTTATCAGATGACCCATGACCAGCTGACCGGCATATACAGTCAGGCTTATTTTTTCCAGACGGTCCAAAAGGAGCTGCGTGAACACCCCGACACCGATTATCTCCTCATTATCAGTGATATTTATGGTTTTAAGTTTTACAACGAATTGTTTGGAAGGGAGATGGGAGACAATGTATTGAAGCGGGAAGCGGCCATCCTCCGCTCTATCTGCAGTCCCGGCTCTGTATACGGACGGATTGCGGATGATGAATTTGCAATTTTGGCAAGAAAGCAGAATTTTAAAGAGGAACTCATTGATCAATGTATCTCACAGATGCGGCAGGAGTTTGGTAACTCCCAATACAAAATATATATGAATGCCGGCATTTATCCGATCACAGATCACAATGAGCCGGTTTCTAATATGTGCGATAAAGCAAAGCTTGTCATTGAGCAGATTAAACATGACTATTCCGTTGTGCTCGGTTATTATTCCCCGCAGCTATCGAAAAATACCCGCCGCAAACGTTGGATCCTTGATAAAATGGATTTCGCACTAAGTGATCACCAATTCGTAATGTTCCTGCAGCCACAGGTCGATGCATCCACCGGGAAATGGCTTGGTGCCGAGGCTCTGGTACGCTGGATTCATCCGGAGCGCGGAATGATCTCCCCGGGAGATTTCATTCCGGTTCTCGAAGAAGCCGCAGTAATCACCAAAGTTGATGCATACATCTGGGATCTGGCTGCACAAAAGCTCTCTGACTGGAAACAGCTCGGCCGCGAGGATCTGTATATATCCGTCAATGTATCCGGGCATGATTTTTACCATGTTGACCTATATCAGACCTTTGTTTCACTTGTGGAAAAATATCAGATTGCTCCGAAGAATCTCAAGATTGAGGTTACCGAGACAGTACTATCCCGCTCAAAGGAGTTGCTGAACGGCACATTAAGCAAGCTGCGTGCATACGGATTTATTGTTGAGATTGATGATTTTGGAAGTGGATATTCTTCTTTGAACTCGCTAAAAGATATGGAAACCGATGTCATCAAGATTGATATGGGCTTTTTGAGCCGGACGGATCATGTCGGGCGCAGTAAGATGATCCTGAATGATATTGTCCACATGATCAGAAACCTCCACATGGGTATCGTTGTGGAGGGTGTAGAGACGCAGGAACAGCTTGATTTCGTAACCTCCATCGGCTGTGACATCATTCAGGGATATTACTATTCCAAGCCGATCCCAGTCAATGAATTCGAACAAAAGCTCTCGCAGCCTTACGCTTTTACATAATGCACTTACATGAAAAAACCCCGGATATTCCGGGGTTTTTCCATGCTAATGTATATTAACATCTAAGGGGATTAGATTCACTAACCACTTAGGATTAGTGCAATTTATTCAACATCCTGAAGAGCGGCAAAGCCTTCCTCTCCGGTACGGACTTTAACAACTTTTGCGACATCATATACAAAAATCTTGCCATCTCCGATATGTCCGGTGTAAAGTGTTCTCTTTGCAACATCAACAACATCCTCAACCGGAATCTTGCTTACAACAACTTCCATCTTAACCTTCGGAAGCAATGTTGCATCCATCTCAACACCACGGTATCTCTCGCCTGATCCCTTCTGTATACCACAGCCCATAACCTGAGTTACGGTCATGCCGGTTACACCGAGATCATTGAGTGCTTTACGAAGCTTGTCGTAGCGGCTCAGCTTTGCAATGATAACAACCTTGTAAATACCGGTTGCTGCGGAAGGTACTGTTGCGGAGACAACCGGAACTGCTGCTGCCTTCTTTGCAGCTGAAGCAGAATCGTAATCGTCTACACCAAGGTCTGTGTTCTCATTTACAGACATGGTAGAATCGGATACATCCATGATGGAGAAGCCTGCATAAGCAGAGGAAAGACCATGCTCGGTAATATCAAGACCTGTGATTTCCTCTTCCTCCGATACACGCAGACCGACAACTGCCTTGATGATCAAAAATGCGATTGTAATCGTAACAACTGCCCAAGCCATTACGGTAATCAAACCAAGTAACTGGATTCCAAGGAGCTTGAAGCCGCCGCCGTAGAACAAACCGGTCATTACGTTTCCGTTTGCATCTGCGATAGAATATCCCGGTGCTGTGTCGGTTGCGAAAAGACCAACCGCGATGGTTCCCCAGATACCGTTCATAAAGTGAACAGCTACTGCACCAACCGGATCATCTACATGAAGCTTATAGTCAAGAAGCCATACGCCAAAGCATACCAGTAAGCCTGCAACAGTGCCGATAATGATTGAACCAAGTGCATCCGTTACATCACACGGAGCGGTGATTGCTACAAGTCCGGCAAGGGAAGCATTCAGGCACATAGATACATCCGGCTTGCCATATTTGATCCAGGTAAAGATCATACATACAACAGTTGCTACTCCAGGAGCCATTGTTGTGGTAAGGAATACCGATCCAAGCTGTGAAACAGAGGTACAGGCAGCACCGTTAAATCCATACCAGCCGAACCAGAGAATGAAGCATCCTAAAGCGCCAGCAGTAATATTATGTCCCGGAATTGCATTGACCTTACATACTTTTCCATCCTTGTCATATCCAAACTTACCAATTCTTGGTCCAAGAAGTTTTGCTCCGATAAGAGCACATGTACCACCAACCATGTGAATTGCACAGGAACCTGCGAAATCATGGAAGCCCATCTGTGCGAGCCAGCCGCCGCCCCAGATCCAGTGAGCCTCGATTGGGTAGATCAAAGCGGAAATTACAGCGGAATAAATGCAGTAAGATAAGAACTTGGTTCTCTCTGCCATTGCTCCGGATACGATGGTTGCTGTCGTTGCGCAGAATACAAGGTTAAATACGAAATTTGACCAATCAAAGTTCTCATACGCAGTAAATACATCCAGTCCCGGTTTTCCGATGAATCCCAGAATATCCTCTCCGAGCAGGAAAGAAAATCCGATCAGGATAAAGGTAATTGTACCGATACAGAAGTCCATGAGGTTCTTCATAAGAATGTTACCTGTGTTCTTTGCTCTGGTAAAGCCTGCCTCTACCATTGCAAATCCTGCCTGCATCCAGAATACCAATGCAGCGCCGATCAAAAACCAGACAGCAAACAGGTTTTCGTTGATTGCATCCAAAATCTCTTGTGTCATAATCTTTTCCTCCTAATTCCTTTTTATAAAAAAAGAGACTTTTCCCTGCTGCCACCGCTTCGTGGCTCGAAAAAAGTCTCTTCGTTTATTGTTTTTTATTCCCTTTATACTTCAAAAAGTAAATCGCCGTAAGAAGGCATTGGCCAAAGCTCTTTGTCAACGATCATCTCAAGCTTATCAACCGGTGTACGGAGTGCTTCCATTGCAACGGTAACTTCATCATGATAGTAAGCTGCCTGCTCTTTGCCCTCTTCCATTGCACCGCCTTCTGCTACAAGATCCTCCAGCTTTGCAAGTGCAACCTTGGTATCGGACAACAGTGCGGAAGTCTCCTCCAAAAGCTCGGTCTGTACGCTTACGTCTGCGCTCTCGCAGGCACTTCTGACTGCAGAAAGTGAAGCTGCAAGCTCGGTCGTGTACTTGATGACTGCCGGAATGATCTGCTTGCCTGCGATGTCGATCATTGCCTTAGCCTCGATGTTGATGGTCTTTGCGTAGGTCTCATATTCAATCTCAACACGGGACTTAAGCTCGGTCTCGGTAAATACTCCAAACCGCTCAAAAGCTGCAACAGATTCCGGAGCAATGTATGCCGGGATTGCTTCTACCATGGACTTGATATTCGGAAGACCACGTCTTGCTGCTTCCTCAACCCATTCATCGGAGTAGCCGTTTCCGTTGAATACAACTCTCTGATGAGCAATTGCCTGCTCCTTGATCAGATCATGTACAGCAGTCTCAAAATCATCTGCCTTCTCCAGTATGTCACATGCATCGGAAAATGCCTCTGCAACGATCGTATTCAATACGATGTTCGGCTGTGCTACAGAATCCTGTGAACCAACCATACGGAATTCAAACTTATTTCCGGTAAATGCAAATGGTGATGTACGGTTACGGTCGGTTGCATCCTTCATGAAATCCGGGATCGTCTTAACACCGGTTTCAAGCTTTGCGCCCTCAAGGCTGTGTGTTGCAGCTCCTGTGCTTACGAGCTGATCGATGACATCCTCAAGCTGGTCGCCGAGATAAACGGAGAGGATTGCCGGCGGTGCCTCATTTGCTCCAAGTCTGTGATCGTTTCCTACATCAGCCGCTGACGCACGAAGGAGTGCAGCATGTTTATCGATTGCCTTTAGTACACAGGTAAGTACCAGCAGGAACTGAAGGTTCTCATGTGGTGTCTCACCCGGATCTAACAGATTGATTCCATCATCTGTGGTAATGGACCAGTTGTTGTGCTTTCCGGAACCATTTACACCTGCAAATGGCTTCTCATGCAGTAAGCACTGTAAGCCGTGACGGCCAGCAACCTTCTTTAAGGTCTCCATGGTAAGCTGGTTGTGGTCAACTGCGACATTGCACTCTGCGTAGATCGGAGCCAGCTCATGCTGTGCCGGTGCTACCTCGTTGTGCTGAGTCTTTGCGGCTACGCCGAGCTTCCAGAGTTCTTTGTTGACATCTCTCATGTAAGCGGCGATACGCTCACGGATTGCTCCGAAGTAATGATCGTCCATCTCCTGTCCCTTCGGAGGCATTGCTCCGAATAAGGTACGTCCGGTGAAGATTAAGTCTTTTCTCTTTAAATATTTCTCGCGGTCTACGATGAAGTATTCCTGCTCCGGTCCAACAGAAGGGGTAACCTTTCTGGAGGTTGTATTGCCAAACAGCTTTAACAGGCGGAGTGCCTGATCGTTGATTGCTTCCATGGAACGAAGAAGCGGTGTCTTCTGGTCGAGTGCCTCACCTGTGTAGGAGCAGAACGCTGTCGGGATGCAAAGTGTTGCACCTGCGGCATCCTGTCTTACAAAAGCCGGTGAAGTACAATCCCAGGCTGTATATCCTCTTGCCTCGAAGGTTGCGCGAAGTCCACCAGATGGGAAGGAGGACGCATCCGGCTCTCCTTTGATGAGTTCCTTGCCGGAAAAGCTCATCAGCACCTTGCCGCTTGGCATTGGTGAAGTAATAAAGGAATCATGCTTCTCTGCGGTGACTCCGGTAAGTGGCTGGAACCAGTGTGTATAATGGGTTGCCCCTTTCTCGATTGCCCACTCCTTCATCTCATGTGCGATCACATCCGCGGTCTCAAGGTCAAGTTCGCTTCCCTCTTCCATAACCTCGTGAAGCTTCTTGTAAACCTTCTTTGGAAGCCGTTCCTGCATCACTGCATCGTTGAATACATTTTCACCGAAAATGTCTGCTACGTTGAAGTATTCCTGTTCACTCATTTTCAAATCCCCTTTCTTTTGACCAGATAATAAAAAAAGGCATTCCAACTCTCGTTGGAACGCCTTCGTTCAAGTCATTTATTATTTGCTTGCATTTAAGATACTCCATACACTTTCAAAATGCAAGCCCCTTTTTATAAAAAATTAAGTTTTGTGCAAAAACTGCTTATATATTTTAAATTTTTGTACAATTTTGGTTATTTTATCTATAAGGCAGATACTTCAAATAACAGATCGCCGTAGCTTGGCATCGGCCACATCTCTTTATCCACGATCATCTCCAGCGCGTCTACCGGACTGCGCAGCTCTGCCATCGCCGGGATGATCTTCTCATGGAAGAATACTGCCTGCTCCTTGCCACGCGGCATCTCCTTTGCCTGATCCACAACATCGGTAAGCTTTGCAAGCGCCACCTTCGTGTCGGACAGAAGCGCACTTGTCTCAAGCAGAAGTTCTGTCTGCACGCTGACATCCGCCTCCGGGCACGCATTCCTTACCGTGGCAAGCGAGTTGCCAAGCATAGTCGTATATCGGATGACAGCCGGAATGATCTGCTTGCTTGCAATATCGATCATTGCCCTTCCCTCAATGTTGATCGACTTCGCGTAAGTCTCATATTCCACCTCAACACGGGATTCCAGCTCAGCCTTGGTGAACACGCCGAACTTTTCAAAGGCTGCCACGCTCTTCGGGTCTAAATATGCCGGTATTGCATCCACCATGGACTTAAGGTTCGGAAGTCCCCTGCGCTCGGCTTCCTTTACCCATTCCTTGGAATATCCGTCTCCGTTAAAGATGATGCGCTGATGCTCGGTCGCATACTTCTTGATCAGGTTATGTACAGCAAGAGAGAAATCTTCTGCCTTTTCAAGCTCATCACACGCCTCACAGAACGCCTCCGCAACGATCGTGTTGAGAACGACATTCGCCTGCGCAACCGAATCCTGTGAACCTACAGAACGGAACTCGAACTTGTTGCCGGTAAAGGCAAACGGTGATGTACGGTTGCGGTCGGTCGCATCCTTCATGAAGTCCGGGAGCGTCTTTACGCCTGTATCTAACCGCTTTCCGGTCAGACTGTGTGTTGCGGCTCCTGTACTTACAAGCTGCTCAATAACATCCTCCAGCTGCTCACCCAGAAATGCAGAGATGATCGCCGGCGGCGCCTCGTTTGCTCCAAGACGGTGATCGTTCCCGACATCTGCCGCAGACGCGCGAAGCAGCGCCGCATGCTCGTCGACTGCCTTTAAGATGCAGGTCAGTACCAGCAGGAACTGGATGTTTTCATGCGGGGTGTCGCCCGGCTCTAACAGATTGATGCCGTCATCCGTGGTAAGTGACCAGTTATCATGCTTTCCGGATCCGTTCACCCCCGCAAACGGCTTCTCATGCAAAAGGCAATGAAGCCCGTGCCGTCCGGCAACCTTCTTTAATGTCTCCATGATCAGCTGGTTGTGATCTACCGCCACGTTGCACTGCGCATAGATTGGTGCAAGCTCATGCTGTGCCGGAGCCACCTCGTTGTGCTGCGTCTTTGCAGATACGCCGAGCTTCCACAGCTCGACATTGACATCCTTCATATATGCAGCGATGCGCTCACGGATCGTTCCGAAATAGTGATCGTCCATCTCCTGTCCCTTTGGCGGCATTGCTCCAAAGAGCGTGCGCCCCGCAAAGATGAGATCCTTGCGCTGCAGATACTTCTCACGGTCAATAATAAAGTATTCCTGCTCTGCCCCTACCGATGGTGTGACCTTTTTTGAGGTGGTGTTGCCAAACAGCCGGAGCAGACGCAGCGCCTGCTCATTGATTGCCTCCATGGAACGGAGCAGCGGGGTTTTCTGGTCTAATGCCTCCCCTGTGTAGGAGCAGAATGCAGTCGGGATGCAAAGCGTTGCGCCTGCTGCATCCTGACGTACAAACGCCGGGGAAGTGCAGTCCCACGCTGTATATCCTCTCGCCTCAACCGTTGCGCGGAGTCCGCCGGACGGGAAGGAGGATGCATCGGTCTCGCCTTTAATCAGTTCCTTTCCGGAAAAACTCATAAGTACCTTTCCGTTTTCCATCGGTGCTGAAATAAATGAATCATGCTTTTCCGCGGTAAATCCGGTAAGCGGCTGAAACCAGTGAGTGTAATGGGTTGCCCCCTTTTCGATTGCCCACTCCTTCATCTCATGTGCGATCACATCCGCAGTCTCAAGGTCAAGCTCCCCGCCCTGCTCGATCACATCATGCAGCTTCTTATAGACCTTCTTTGGGAGTCTGGTCTGCATTACGGTATCGTTAAATACATTCTCTCCGAAAATGTCAGCCACATTGAAGTACTCTTTTTCGTTCATTCCGTTTTCTTCCTTTCACAATCAATCTATCTGATAGCAATTCTATAAATTTTACAAAATTAAGTCAAGTGTTTCAAACTATCTTATAATTTAAATATTCTTCTTAATAATATAAGGAAATTTGCTCGCATACAAAAAGACCTCACAAAACGGATTGCTCCGCCCATGAGGTCTTTGCTTGTCCTATATTCTCTTTTCAGATATTGCCAAATTAAGCCTTACCTACTGATCCGAATAATTCCATCTTCTCTTTAACGGTAGCTCTGATTGCATCAGCACCAGGAGCAAGAAGCTTACGAGGATCAAATCCCTTGCCCTCTAAATCCTTGCCTGCCTCGATATATTTACGGGTAGCATCTGCGAAAGATAACTGGCACTCGGTGTTAACGTTGATCTTAGAAACGCCAAGGTCGATTGCCTTCTTGATCATATCCTCCGGGATACCTGTGCCGCCGTGAAGAACGAGTGGCATGATACCGGTCTTCTGCTGGATCGCATCAAGAGTCTCAAAGCTGAGTCCTGCCCAGTTTGCCGGATACTTTCCGTGGATGTTACCAATACCTGCTGCAAGCATATCTACGCCAAGATCTGCAACCATCTTGCACTCGTCAGGATCTGCGCACTCGCCCATACCGATAACGCCGTCCTCTTCTCCACCGATGGAACCAACTTCAGCTTCGATAGATAATCCCAGACCATGTGCAACTGCAACGAGTTCCTTTGTCTTTGCAATGTTCTCTTCGATCGGATAGTGAGATCCGTCAAACATGATGGAAGTAAATCCAGCCTTGATGCACTTATAGCATCCTTCGTATGTTCCGTGATCTAAGTGTAATGCAACCGGAACAGTAATTCCAAGCTCCTCATCCATAGCCTTAACCATAGCAGCTACGGTCTTGAAGCCGGTCATGTACTTGCCTGCACCCTCAGATACACCAAGGATAACCGGTGACTGTAATTCCTGTGCGGTAAGTAAAACAGACTTGGTCCACTCTAAGTTGTTGATATTGAACTGGCCTACTGCATAGTGGCCGGCTTTTGCCTTTTCAAGCATTTCCTTTGCAGATACTAACATATTGCAAACCTCCTAATCATAAGTTAGTTAGATTATATTACAATTATCTTTAAAAATAAAGTCCTACACAAAAATTTCCACACGTTGTTTGAGATTCTTGATAACAAGTGTCTCATGTTCGCCGCCAAATTCGCCGTCTAACGTCCACGCCACCTTCTCTTTGGAGGTAAAATGGATCTCGTTGGTCTTAAAGGTGTAGATCAGATCCGAGTCATCAATCAGGTTGGTCAGGCAGGCAAGGATCTCATTGAGTTCAATCGGATTCTTCGGATTCTTGATCAGTGTCACCTCAAATACACCGTCATCGAGCTTGACATCACTGCCGGTAATTCCCTTAAAGCCACCTACGGAAACAGAATTTGTGACCATTCCGAAGATAAAGGTATCCTGGATGACTTGTCCGTCATACTCCACCTGCATCTGGCAGGATGGAATATCGTGCAGATGCTTCACTCCCTCAAGGATATACGCAACATGTCCAAGTGCATTCTTCATCTGCTGGGAGGTCTTGTAGGATACCTCCGTGAACAGTCCGAATGCAGCTACATAGATGAACGTATCTCCGTTGAAATATCCCACATCACACGGGAACTTGCTGCCTGCAACCGCGGTCTGCGCTGCCAGAAGCATCTCCTTTGGAATTCCCAGCGAATTGGCAAAATCGTTGGTGCTGCCCGCCGGAATGTAGCCGATCGGCACATTGGCTCCGCTTCGGATAACTCCGGTCACTACCTCATCAAGTGTTCCGTCACCGCCACTGCAGATAATGCGGTCAAATTTTCCGGCGTCTTTCTCCAGCTTCTGGATTGCATCGCCCTGTGCCTGTGTCGTGTAGACGGTAAGATCAAATCCCGCCTTTACCATCGTGTCGATAATATCCAGCAGTTCCTCGCGGATCAGCCCTTTTCCCGAATGCGGATTAAAAATGAATAGAACTTTTTCGCTCATGTTGTCAAAAACTCCTCCATCGCTTCGACCGCCTCTTTGGCATCATCTCCTTCTGCCTCAAGAACGATCTGTTTTCCGGTATCTAATCCCAGACCCATGATTCCCATGATACTTTTTGCGTTGACCATGCGGTCATCCATGGTAATACGGATGCTGCTTTTATACTTTCCCGCAAGTGCCACAAGCTCTGCGAGCGGTCTTGCCTCCAGCACCGAAGACGCTTTTACCGTGATTTCCTTTTTCATAGTAGTCTCCCTTTCTTATAGGCTGTCTGCGATTTCCGACAGTCTCCGAAGTCGATGGTTCACACCCGATTTGCCAACCGGAGGATCCAGATAATTCCCCAGCTCTTTCAGCGGGGCATCCGGATGTTCCAGGCGCAGCAGCGCCATTTCCCGCAAATGATCAGGCAGATTGTCAAAGCCGATCTCATCGCGGATCTTTGTAATATCCTCGATCTGCTTGACTGCCGCATTTACCGTCTTGCTGATGTTCGCAGTCTCGCAGTTCACCTTTCTGTTTACCGAATTGCGCATCTCCTTTAAGATGCGGACATTCTCCAGCTTCATCAAAGAGACATATGCCTCCATGACATTGAGCATATCCACAATCTGGGAGCCTTCCTTTATGTACACCACATAATGCCCTTTGCGCTCAACAATTCTTGCCTCCGCCTCAAATCCCGATATGATCTCCTGCAGCTGGGCTGCCTGCGCCATGGAAATGCACACGATCTCAAAATGATAGGATTTGTTCGGATCACTGATCGATCCCGCCGCCAGAAAAGCCCCTCTGATAAAAGCCCTGCGGCAACAGGTATTCTGGAGCAGCAGGCTGCTCGCCCGGTCGCCTCCCACCTGTCCCGGCTGCCATTTAAGCGTCTCCAGAACACGCTTTACATCCTCCGGGCGCAGCGGATAATGGATATCCACCGCGAAGATCTGCTTCATCAAAAGTGCATACTTCTGGATCAGCATAAAATTGTCCGAATGAAGATCAAGGGCAGTTCCCTTTTCATTCGCCCAGCCATCAAGTTCAAGCATCCCCGCCAGCTCTGCGATCTGGCAATGCCTGCTCTTGGAGAACTGCTTTGCCAGCTCCTCTTTTACATCGCTTGAAAAAGACATGTTATTTTCCTCTTTGCGCATCCTTTCCGATATCGCGGTGTTCTACCTTCAGTCCATAATCATTTTTGCCGTCGAGCCGCTTGTAAAGCTCGTTGGCAAGTGTTACCGAGCGGTGCTTTCCGCCGGTACAGCCGATGGAGATGACAAGCTGGTTCTTTCCCTCGGATATGTAGTTCGGGATCAAAAAATTGATCATATCCTCAAGCTTATCCAGAAATTCGTTTGCCTCTGCGTACTGCATGACATAGCTCTGGATCTCCGGATCGTTGCCGGTCTTTGGGCGAAGCTCCTCCACATAATATGGGTTCGGCAGGAAACGCACATCCATCACGATGTCGGAATCCGCCGGGATTCCATATTTAAAGCCGAAGGAAAGAATCGTGACGAACAGATTCTTGTAATCCTGATTCTGTACGAAGATCTTCTCCAGCTCTACCTTAAGCTCGCGCGTTAACAGACGGCTCGTATCGATGATATATTTTGCCCGGCTTTTCAGGTAGGAAAGTTCCTTGCGCTCCTCCTGAATGCCCTTGTCGATCCGCTCGCCCGCCGCAAGCGGATGATTTCGTCTCGTCTCCTTGTAGCGCTTTAAAAGCACTTCATCCTCGGCATCCATGTACAGGATCTCATATGAGATGCCCTTTGCATCCATCTGGTCGAGCGTATCCTTGATGCTGCTGAGTCC
>ERZ1034998.1008-NODE-1008-length-17023-cov-5.434465_pt1 | contig 17023 bp, 18 predicted proteins | sample MGYA00520621_ERZ1034998 | MGnify/ENA primary metagenome ERZ1034998 (study PRJEB33766, sample SAMN09781748) | gut metagenome | biome: gut microbiome | host: Homo sapiens | place: Madagascar | study: EMG produced TPA metagenomics assembly of the PRJNA485056 data...
GTATAATACTTTGGATAGTTTTTAAACTATACTTTAATTTTCATCAATTCGGCAGCGTTTTTGTAAAATATCTTTTCAAGCTCTTCACCGGTGAAATCCATTGAATTTATAATATCCACAAATTCTTTTTGGTCTGCCCATGGCGAGTCGGTCGCAAACAAAATTTTGTCTGCTCCGTGTCTTTTGATTATTTCACGGCATTTGTACGGATAATAGCTTAAAACAACGGCTGTGTCCATATATACCGGCTTTCCGATAAGTTTGTCCAAAACCTCACCTGCCAAACCGAAGCCGCCCATGTGTGCAAGCACAAGCTTGTTGTCAATAATGCCTTTGAGTTTGTCGAGCACATTGAGTACCATATCCGGCGTGCAGTGTATGTCATCAGGATAACCGACATCTATTCCTGCATGCGTTACTGTTATCAAATCGCGCTGTGCCGCGGCTTTCATAATTCTTATATATCTTTCATCGTCAAAGCGAACACCTTGATAATCAGGGTGAATTTTAATGCCGAATAATCCGATTGATTTTATATAATCAAGGATTTCTTCAATGTTTTCGCTGTCGGGGTGTATTGCTCCGGCAAAATATATATTGTCAACACCGTTGATTTCAGCGGATAATTTATTGATAGTATCTACCTGGCTCGCCTTTGTTGCAACAGGCAAAACAACGCTGTAATCAATGCCCGATTTTTTCATTGACTCTTTTAACGCGTCAAGTGTGCCTTTCCTGTATGCGCGCACATTGCCTTTTTTCTCTAAAAGGGCTATCGTCTTATCCGCGATTTTATCGGGGAATGTGTGGGTATGTGTATCTATTATAGTCATAAATAAATCTCCTTTTTTCGGGATTTATTATATCACATTTTTGTGTGTTTTAAAACACACGGTATTATTTTTTTATTTAATTGCTTTATGCAATCTTTTATATTGAATTTGAAGGAGTAATATTTAATGAAAAAGCTAATGCTCGGCAATGAAGCCATTGCAAGAGGACTTTATGAGGCAGGTGTCAAAATAGTTTCAAGCTATCCCGGTACACCCTCAACGGAAATTACGGAATTTGCCGCAAAATACGATGATATTTACTGCGAATGGGCACCAAACGAAAAGGTTGCCACTGAGGTAGCGTTTGGCGCATCTCTTCGTGGTGCAAGAACGGCATGCGCTATGAAGCATGTTGGCCTTAATGTTGCCGCAGATCCGCTCTTCACATTGTCTTATACAGGTGTTAACGGCGGACTTGTCGTTTTCGTAGCTGATGACCCGGCTATGCACTCATCACAAAACGAGCAGGATTCAAGACACTATGCCATTGCCGCAAAAGTGCCTATGCTTGAACCTGCCGATTCTGCCGAAGCAAAGGAATTTGTTAAGCAGGCATATGAAATTTCAGAAAAATACGATACTCCGGTTATCGTTCGTATGTGCACAAGAATTGCACACTCACAAAGCACTGTCGAGCTTTGCGACAGAGTTGAGAAGGAACTTCCCGAGTACGAGAAAAATCCTCAAAAATACATAATGGCACCTGCAAATGCGGTTCGCCGCCATCCGTTTGTTGAAGAAAGAACAAAGAAAATTTCCGCTCTCGGTGAAACTTCAGACCTTAACAGAGTTGAAATGGGTGGAACAGAAATCGGTATTGTTTGCTCAGGCACATGCTATCAGTATGTCAAAGAGGTTTTCGGCGATACTGTCAGCGTTCTTAAACTCGGTATTGTTAATCCTCTCCCCGATAAATTATTCAAAGACTTTGCAGCAAAGGTCGACAAACTTTATGTTATTGAGGAACTTGACGGCATTATCGAAAGCCATTTAAAAAACATCGGCATTGATTGCATCGGCAAGGAAATGTTCTCACCTATCGGCGAATATAATCAAACAACAATCCGCAAGGCATTCGGCCTTGATGTTCCCGAAAGCGTTGAACTTGACACTCCGGTTCCGGGCAGACCTCCGGTTATGTGCGCAGGCTGTCCTCACAGAGGTATGTTCTATACACTTTCAAAGCATAAAATAACCGTTCTCGGCGACATCGGTTGCTATACACTCGGCAGCGCCGCTCCGCTTTTTGCGCTCGATTCAACACTTTGTATGGGCGCGTCTGTTTCGGGTATCCACGGCTTTAATAAGGCAGGCGGACCTGAAAACGAGCATAAAACGGTTTGCGTTATCGGCGACTCAACATTTATGCATTCGGGCATGACAGGACTTGTTAATATTGCGTATAATCAATCAAATTCTACCGTTATCATTCTTGATAACCATATTACAGGTATGACAGGTCATCAGCAAAATCCGACTACGGGATATACTCTCAAAGGCGAGCCGGTTGCCGCTGTTAATCTTGAAAATCTTTGCCATTCAATCGGCATCAACCGTGTTCGTGTTGTTGACCCTTACAATATCGCAGAGTGTGAAAAGGCAGTTCTTGAGGAACTTGCTGTCGACGAGCCGTCTGTAATTATTTCACGCAGACCTTGTATGCTCCTTAAATATGTTAAGGCTAAATCTCCTGTTAAGGTTAATGAGGATAAATGTGTCGGTTGCCGTATGTGCATGAAAATAGGCTGTCCTGCAATCAGCTTTAAGGATAAAAAGGCTAAAGTTGATTTCACACAGTGTGTTGGCTGTGATGTTTGCACTCAAATGTGCAAACTTGGCGCAATCGAGAAGGAGGACAGATAATTATGGAAACAAAAAGCATAATGATTGTCGGTGTAGGCGGACAAGGCAGCTTGCTTGCAAGTAAGCTTTTAGGCGCTCTTTTAACAAACGAGGGCTATGATGTTAAGGTAAGTGAAGTTCACGGAATGAGCCAAAGAGGCGGCTCCGTTGTTACATATGTTCGCTTCGGTGACAAGGTCTATTCTCCCGTTATTTCGAAAGGTGAGGCAGATTATATCGTTTCGTTTGAAAGGCTTGAGGCTGCAAGATATGTAGATTGTCTTAAAAAAGACGGCAAAATTATAGTTAACTCACAAACAATCGACCCGATGCCTGTTATCACAGGTGCGGCTGAATATCCTTTTGATGTTCTTGACGAGCTTAAAAGCAAAGGCGTTTTTGTTGATGAAATCGACGCGCTCTCTCTCGCAGAGGAGGCAGGCACAACGAAGGCAGTTAACATTGTTTTAATGGGCAGACTTGCCAAATATTTCCATATTGACTGCGAAAAATGGGTTGAGGCAATCAAGGGTACTGTTAAGCCGCAGTTTGTAGATGTCAATCTTAAAGCATTCAAGAACGGATATAACTTATAATTAAAGGAGAATTAACCAATGCCAAATTACTTTCAGCCTGAAATTGAAACAGCGTCGCCTGAAGAAATCCGCAAAATTCAAAATGAAAAAATTGTAAAGCAGGTTAAGCATGTTTACGAAAATGTCCCTTATTACAAAGATTTAATGGATAAAAAAGGCGTTAAACCTGAGGATATCAAGAGCGTCGACGATATTAAGAAACTTCCATTCTTAACAAAAGCCGATCTTCGTGAGGCTTATCCTTACGGACTTCTCGGCACCGACCTTAAAAACTGTGTTAGAATTCAATCAACCTCCGGAACAACAGGTAAAAGAGTCGTTGCTTTTTATACGCAAAACGATGTTAATCTCTGGGAAGATTGTTGCGCAAGAGCTATCGTTGCAGCAGGCGGTACAAAAGAGGATGTTTGTCAGATTGCATATGGCTACGGCTTGTTTACAGGCGGTCCCGGTCTCAACGGCGGCTCACATAAAGTAGGTTGTCTCACGCTTCCCATGTCATCGGGAAATACAGACAGACAAATTCAGTTTATGATGGATTTGAACGCAACAATTCTTTGTTGCACACCGTCATATGCCGCATATATTGGCGAAACACTTGCCGAAAAAGGTTATAAACCGGAGGATAATAACCTTAAAGCCGGCATCTTTGGAGCTGAGCCTTGGACAGAGGAAATGCGCCGCAATATCGAAAAGAGCTTGGGCATTAAAGCTTATGATATTTACGGACTTACAGAAACAAGCGGTCCGGGCGTTGCTTTTGAATGCAGCGAGCAAGCAGGCATGCATATTAATGAGGATCATTTTTATGCCGAAATTATTGACCCTGATACAGGCGAGGTCTTGCCGGAGGGTGAAAAGGGCGAGCTTGTTTTCACATCGCTTGATAAAGAGGCTTTTCCACTGCTTAGATACAGAACCCGTGATATTTGTGTTCTTTCAAGAAAAAAATGCTCTTGCGGCAGAACTCATGTTAAAATGAGCAAGCCGATGGGCAGAAGCGACGATATGCTTATCATTCGCGGAGTTAATGTTTTCCCGAGCCAAATCGAAACCGTTCTTCTCAATAAGGGATATACTCCTAACTATCAAATTATTGTTGACCGTATTAATAACAACGATACACTCGATATTGACATTGAACTCACTCCGGAGCAGTTTGCAGATAAGTCAAACGTAATTCCAGATATGGAAAAGAAACTTACTGTTGCAATTAAAACCATGCTCGGCATCAGTCCTAAAGTTCATCTTGTTGAGCCAAAGAGCATTGTTCGCAGTGAGGGCAAGGCTGTCAGAGTAATTGATAAGAGAAAATTGATTTTATATTATTTAAGGGTGTCAAATGACACCCTTATTTTTTTGTTACAAAAGTGTTACAAAATGTGTTGACAAATTCATTTTTTATGATATAATATAGGCAATGGGACACGATGTCCCACACAGAAAAGAGGTTACACAATGCCGGTGAATCAACAGCTTTTGTCGGATATAAAGGAATATGCCGAGCAGTATTTTTTTGAAAATAGTGTTTCGCCGTCTATACGCGAAATTGCCGCTCATTTCAATGTCGGCAAATCAACCGTTCAGCGCTATCTTGAAAGATTGCGTGACTGCGGCGAGATAGAGTATGACGGCAGACGAAGCATTAAAACATCTGAAACCGATAAATACGAAGCTTCATGCGTAAATGTCGGCGTTGTTGGCGATATATCGTGCGGCCCGCTTACATTCGCTCAGCAGAATATTACCGAATATTTCAGCCTGCCTGTTTCACTTGTTGGTAACGGCGAATTTTTCATTCTTCGTGCAAACGGAGAGTCAATGATTAATGCAGGTATTGATGACGGCGACATGGTCCTTATTCGCAGGCAAAACACTGCTAATAACGGCGATATTGTTGTAGCTCTCTACGGCGAGGATACAACGCTTAAGCGATTTTATCGTGATTCCGCCAACCGCAGATTCATTCTTCATCCTGAGAATGATGAACTCAATGATATAATTGTTTACGGCGACCTTTATATTCAAGGCGTTGCCGTTAAAGTATTTAAAGATTTAATATAACACATTAAGGAGAAGTTATTATGTCAACACTCATGGCAAACGGATTTATCGTAACCCAGCATACAGATCATAATGTCAGCATCAGTAAAAACGGCAGGGATATTGTTCGTCTTAAATTTTCAAGAGAGTTAAGCGGTGAGGAACTTTCAGAACTTGCGTTTTGGATCAGAAATGTTTAATTTATTAAAAATAGTATTTACTTGATATGCAACCTAAACAAAAAGGTTGCATATTTTTTTGCAAAGTAAACAAAAATAGTGATAAATATTGACAAAGTGGGACAAACGATGATAAAATTTTAATGATTTTTTATGAAACGAAAAATGAGAGGGCTTGTGATGTAAAAGGGGCGAAAAAGGCTTGAAATGTGTGCGGGAAAAGACACAGAATGTATTGATAATGCTGTCGGTATTTGTATTGCTGACGGCTGTTGTTTTTGTCCCCAATGCCGCATTCTCGGCTAACAGAGATTATCTCAGCGAGGCAAAGTGGATTGATAATCCTAATGTTTCACAGCAGAGTTTCAGCAAAAGTGCAATGTCGAACACATTTACGCTCAAAGGCACAGTTAAGTATTATTTCGATTCAACAAACAAAGTTTTCTATGTGTATTTCATATTTAATGAATCAAGTATAACACGCGATGAAGATAATGTTGCGGTATGCTACGATATTTCAAATTCAAACGAGGCGTATCATATTTCGGTTTCAAAGGAAGGATATTCCTGTGATGATGACCCGGATAAGGATTATTTCGCGGCGCAGTATGATTTTCAAAATAACGGCTCAAATCAGCAAATATGCGTTGTCGCATTGGAGGTCAAAGGCTCAAGCACAAATTATGCCGATGTGTATTTGAATGTAAACGGTCATAATTACAAGAATATATTAAAACAAATTGAGTTAAAACCGTCAAAGATAATACGAACAACCGGGGCGAAAAACACAAAAAACTCAAACGGCAAAGCAAAAGAAAATAAAAAACAAACAAAAACAAGCGCAGCAAACCAATATTCAACAAAGTTTTCAGGCGGAGTTGTAATCCAAACAACAAAGGCACAGGCACAACAACAAACAAATGCGCAAGGCAATACACAACAGCAAGCCTCGGCGCAGCCGGAGCAGGGGAGCAGCGGCGACGAATATGTTTTGAGTGCAGAAGAGGATTATTCAAACAAAGACGGCGGCATAATATCAAAAGACGCAAAGATAATGATAATTGCCGCATGCATAACCGCCGCAGTCGGAGCATTGTTTATAATCTCGGGAATGCTAAAAAAAGACAAACAATCCTCATCAAAAAAATCCGCCACATCCGCCGATGATAAGGATGACGAAGACGAGGATGAAGAAAATGATGATAAAGAACTTAATGATGAATAAAAAAGCAGACCTTTCGGCCTGCTTTTTATCATTGTATTGATATTGAAGTTTTAAAACTTTTAATAATTGATAATTTCCTTATATCAAATCATTATATTTGTTTTTGTATTCAAGCAATTCTTTTTCGGTTACATATCCACTGAGTGCGCCGACTGCCGTAACAGCTTTGCCGCCTGTTATGTTCCCGAAGAGAACACTTTCTTTAAGATTGTAATCATGGAATATACCATACATAAATCCTGCCAAAAAGGCGTCGCCTGCGCCCGTTGAGTCGACATTGTGGAATTCGTCAATGCTCTTAACAAAGAAATATTCGTCGCCGTCAATTCCGATACAGCCGTCTTTGTCAACCTTAACAACAACTTTGTCAAAGTAACGCTTGAGCTTGTATGCCGCGTCTTTTGCATTACTTTCTCCGGTGATTTGCAAAGCCTCTTTTTGGTTCGGTGTGTAGTAATCGGCAATTTCAAGATAATCGTTGTATTTTTCAAAACTCATCTCGTCGTCCCATCCGGTATCAAGTACAAGAATCGTGCCCTCCTCATGGAGCTTTCTATATACATCCAAAAATCCGCCGAGTTGCATCATTGTGATTTTTGAGCCTGACGCTATGCTGTAAAACGCTTCCTTTGCCTTATCGTCCGGTTCAATGCTGCCCTTGCCGTATGTATAAAATGTTCTGTCGTGCGGCAAAATTATTGCTGAGGTAATATTCAGCGGAATTTTATCGCCGGAATAAAGATTTGTCGGTGCGACATTGTTTTCTTCGAATTTTGCCTTTGCAAATTCTGAAAAAATGTCTGTGGAAAGTTCGGTTGCAATCCTTGTGTCGATTCCTAGCCTGCCCAAATTAATAAGTGTGGCAGGTAAACCGCCGCCCAATTGCAGACTGAAATCCTTGCAATACAATTCCTCTCCGACTCCGGCAAGTCTGTCAAAACCCTGATACAGTAAATCTACATTTGTTGCGCCTGCACCTGAAATGAAATCCATAATATGCTCCTTAAATATTGTTATAGGTGATTTTTTAACATTATAGTGCATAATGCTAAATATTTCAATATATTAAAGGACAAAATATAGTGTATCTTTTTTTCAAATTATGAAAATTTTTGTTGATATTATAACTATCAAGTGTTAAAATGTAAAATAGGTATTTTTGGGATATTTGACTTTTAACCCGATTTTACATTCTATAAACAAGGAGGACATTAAATGGATAATTCAGTTAAAGAAACCGAAGCACGCAAAAGATTGCAATTGCTGTTTGATGACGGTGCTTTTACCGAAATTGATGCTTTTGCAAAAGATGTCGACGGTGAAATCGGCGTTGTTGCGGGATTCGGAAGCGTAAACGGCGCTCCGGCTTATGCATTTTCACAGGATGTTACCGTTAAAGGCGGTGCTATAACTGTTGCCCAATGTTCAAAAATATTAAAGGTATATGATTTAGCAACCAAGACCGGCTACCCTGTTGTAGGTGTTTACGATTCAAACGGCGTAAACCTTACAGAAGGATTTGAGGTGCTTTCGGCATACGGTGATGTTGTAAAGGCTTCTGCTGCTGTTTCAGGCGTTGTTCCGCAAATTTCGATTATCGCAGGCGCATGCCTCGGAGCACTTTCCGTAGTTGCCAATATGGCAGATGTCGTTGTTGCTGTGAAAGATGCTGATTTTTATATCTCAGCACCTAATGATGTTACCGCAGAGGACAATTACAAGGCAGGTAGTATTGACATTCTTGCCGAGTCATTTGAGGAGGCTGTCGCGAGCGTTAAAAATCTTGTGGCACTTCTTCCTCAAAACAATATTGCACCGACTCCGATTTTTGATTTTGCGGCTCCGTCAATTGTTGCGGCTGACTCAATGAGCGCAGATGATATTATCAAATCAATCGCAGATGAAAATTCAATTGTTGAAATCAAGTCCGGTTACGGCAATAATCTCACAACCGCACTTGCGACAGTTGCAGGTGAAACTGTAGGATTTGTTGCTTTTGACGGCAATCCCGTTTGTCCTCACTGTGCATATAAGGCTGAGGCAATGATTAAACTTTGCGATGCATACAGCATTCCTGTTATCACTGTTGCAAACGCAGACGGTATGATTAAGGAAGCTCAAGAGCAAATGCTTATCGCCGCTACTAAGCTTACATCGGTTTATGCTACGGCTACTTGCCCTAAAATAAGTCTTATTACCGACCAATCAATCGGTGGTGCTTATGTGATGCTCGCAGGCAAGGGTGCAAATGCGGATTTGGCTCTCGCTTGGGACAATGCAGTTGCGTCACCTCTTGATGTCGATGCGTCAGTTGCATTTCTTTATAATGAAAGGCTTGCCGCAGGAGAGGATAGAGCTGAACTCAAAAATGAGTATAAGCAAACAGTCGGCTCTGCATATGCGGCTGCCGCTTGCGGTGCAATTGACGATGTTTTTGCTCCGTCTGAAACAAGAGCAAAGATTATATCCGCACTTGATATGCTTGCTGGCAAACGCGAAAGCACAATTGCGAGAAAGCATTCGGTTAAATAATAAATAACAAGTGATTTTCACTTTTGATTTTGTCACACCTTGTACGGCTACAGCAAGGCTTTGTGATTATTAATTAATTTGTAGTCGGAAAGGTTAGTGAATTATTATGAAAAATTATACAATTACCGTTAACGGCACACCATACAATGTAACAGTTGAAGAGGGCGCAGCTGCTACTGCATCTGCACCGGCAGCAGCACCGGCACCGACTGCCGCTCCCGCAGCTCCGGCTCCTGTTCAGGAGGCAGCTCCTGCACCTGCAAAGACAGCAGCTCCTGCGGAAGGAACTTCTGTTGACGCTCCTATGCCGGGCAACATTCTTGATGTTAAGGTTGCAAACGGCGCAGCAGTTAAATCCGGTGATGTTCTCGTAATCCTTGAAGCAATGAAAATGGAAAACGAAATCGTTGCACCGCAGGACGGCACAGTAGTTGCTGTAAGCGTAGCAAAGGGTGACACTGTTGAAGCAGGTCAATCTCTCGTAACATTAGGCTAATTCAGAGGTGTATTAAATGGCTAAAATCGGTATTACAGAAACTGTTTTGCGTGATGCTCATCAGTCATTGATTGCAACCCGTATGAGAACAGAGGAGTTTGTCGATATTCTTCCTCAAATGGATAAAATCGGCTATCACTCACTTGAATGCTGGGGCGGTGCAACATTCGACTCTTGCCTTCGTTTCTTAAACGAGGATCCGTGGGACAGACTTCGCACAATCAGAAAAAAATGTCCTAACACGAAACTTCAAATGCTTTTCAGAGGTCAAAATATGCTCGGCTATCGTCACTACAGCGACGAAGTTGTTGATTATTTTGTTAAAAAAAGCATTGATAACGGTATCGACATTTTAAGAATTTTCGATGCATTAAATGATGTAAGAAATCTTCAAACCGCAATTAATGCCGCAAATAAATACGGCGGACATGTTCAGGCGGCTATTTCCTACACAACAGGTCCTGTATTTGATATTGATTACTATTGCAACTATGCAAAGCAACTCGAGGATGCAGGCGCTGCATCAATCTGTATTAAGGATATGGCAGGTCTTTTGACTCCTTACGGAACATATGACCTTGTTAAAGCTCTTAAAGAAACAGTTAAAATTCCTATTCAGCTTCATACTCACTATACCTCGGGTCTTGCATCTATGGTTCTTCTTAAGGGTATCGAAGCAGGTGTTGATGTTATTGACACTGCAATGTCTCCGCTTGCAATGGGCACATCTCATCCGGCAACCGAATCTATGGTAGCCGCTTTGCAGGGCACAGAGTATGATACAGGCCTTGACCTTAAGGCTTTAACTGAAATCAGAGATTTCTTTGCACCTCTTCGTCAAAAATATCTTGACGAGGGCTTGCTCGATCCCAAGATGCTCGGTGTTGATGCAAATACATTGCTCTATCAGGTTCCGGGCGGTATGCTTTCAAACCTTAACAGCCAGCTTAAGCAGGCCGGCAAGGAAGATCAGCTCGAGGCTGTATTGGCTGAGGTTCCGCGTGTTCGTAAGGACGCAGGCTACCCTCCGCTTGTTACACCGTCTTCACAAATAGTTGGCACTCAAGCTGTGTTTAATATTATCACAGGCGAAAGATATAAAATGGTTACAAAGGAATTTAAGGACCTTGTTGCCGGCAAGTACGGCAAATCACCTTGTCCGATTGACCCTGAATTTCAAAAGAAAATCTGCGGAGACGAAGAAATTATCACTTGCCGTCCTGCCGATCTTCTTAATGATACAATCGAGCAGTTCAAGAGCGAAATTGCAGAATACTATGAGCAGGAAGAGGATGTTCTTTCCTACGCTCAATTCGGTCAGGTTGCCGTTAAATTCTTCCAACAGAGAAGAGACAAAAAATACGGACTTGACGGCAAGCATGACGATATAACAAATAAGGTTCATCCTGTTTAAAGACTTTAAGGCGTTGTTTTTCACAACGCCTTTTTTGTGAGGAATAGTATGCAAAGGGATTATTGGAATAAAAACGCTTTAACAATAAATTTTACCGCAAGCCTTGATGTGGGACAATTTCAAAGTATGGTATCTAAAGACGCACTTGTACTTGATGTGGGCTGTGGATACGGCAGAACTCTTGCGGATTTGTACGGTATCGGTTACAAACGGCTTATAGGTGTTGATACCTCCGGCGAAATGGTTAAAAGGGGAAAGAGCGCTTATCCTTATATTGATATGCGTTTTCAAAAAGGTACAGTAATAAATTTGCCGGAAAATTATGTTGATGCTGTGGTTTTGTTCGGCGTTTTGTGTTGTACTCCGGATACTAAAGAACTAAATGTGTTGATTAATGAAATCAAAAGGGTTTTAAAGCCCGGCGGATATCTTTTTGTTCATGATTTTCTCATTAGTAAGGATTTGCGCAATTCTTTAAGATACAGAAAGTTTGAGGAAAAATACAAGCACTACGGAACTTTTGAAACTGATGACGGTTTGGTACTCAGGCATTTCAGCGAACAGGAATTAAACGAATTACTCGGCAATTTTGATATAGTTTCTGCCGTTAAGCAAAAGTCCGGGGGAATGAATGGCGGAGTGCTTACCGGGGTTTCAATTACAGCTAAACTTAGATAAAAAAACAGTGCCTCTTGACGAGGCGCTGTTTTTCTTATATTATATAAATATACTAAAATTTGGAGGTTATTAAATGAATGTGTTGATTTTCGGCGGAACGGGCTTGCTTGGCTCTGCTGCCGCACAGATTTTTGTTGACAGAGGTCACAGTGTTAAAACCGTAGCCTCGCCTCACATACCCAAAGGTGCTCGACTGCCGGATGAAATGCAAATCATTTACGGTAATTTTCTTCAATTGTCGGATGTTGAGCTTGAGCATCTTATGAGCGAGGCCGATGTGTTTGTTTTCGCCGCAGGCGTTGACGAGAGAGCAGAATTTCCGCCTCCGGTGTACGATGCGTACAAAAAATATAACATAGACCCGGTTGACAGATTTTTGAGTTTTGCGAAAAAATGCGGTGTTCAGCGTTGTGTAATACTCGGCTCATATTTTGCGTGGCTTGCAAAAAAACAGCCGCAAATGCAGTTGCAACTGAAACATCCGTACATAAAATCACGCCTTGAACAGGAGAATGTTGCATTTAAGTATGCGGATGAGAATATGGCTGTCGCTGTTCTCGAACTTCCGTACATTTTCGGCGTTCAGCCCGGCAGAAAGCCTGTTTGGACGATATTGGCAGAACAACTCAAGCGCTTTGAAAAAATGCCGTTTACACTCTATCCTCGTGGCGGTACGGCAATGATTACTGTTCGTCAGGCAGGCGAAGCTATAGTCGGTGCTGCCGAAACGGCAAAGGGTGCAAGATCATATGGCATTTCGTGTTATAATATGACGTGGCGCAGAATGCTCAAAATCGTTTATTCAGCCCTTTACGGTGACAGCAATCGAGTTATTCTTGATTGCCCGACATCGGCATTTAAACTTTTCGGTATGACGATGCGAAAACAGTATGCTGAAAAGGGAATAGAAGCGGGAATCGACCCTGTCGGTCTTGCCGATATTATGGATAAGAGGCTTTTTATTCCAACCGATGAGGCAAAAGAACTCGGATGCACACCTGATGAAATAGAAAAAGCGATTTTTGATTCAATGACACTTGCCAAAGACTCAATTGAGGGCAAGGTGGATTTGATTTCTATGACGCCAAAAGGCTGATATAAAGGGATATTTATGGGTAATGTAAGAACTTATTCTAAAAAAGAGGCGGCTTTGTATTTAACCGGTATGTTCGGTCAAAATATGATTTATAATGTTGTCGCTACGGGACTTTACTACTATTTTCAAAATGTAATTTGCCTCAATGCCGTTGCGCTCGGCTGGATTTTTGCAATTGCAAGAGTGTGGGACGCTATCAATGACCCGATGATGGGTGCTATTGTTGACAAAACTCATACAAAATGGGGCAAATGCAGACCGTATTTGCTGTTTGCTCCGCTTGTTATTTGTATTATAACATGCCTTGCGTTTTTAAATGGGGACTATGCAGTAGCAAAAGCTGACGGAAATTCTACAAAAATGTTTTTGATTACCGCGTGGGCGGCAATTTCGTATATCCTTTGGGGCATGAGCTACACTGTCGGAGATATTCCGCTTTGGGGCATTATCAGCCGTATGAGTGAGGATGAAAACGACAGGGCAAAACTTATTTCGCTTTCAAGAATTATTGCGTCAATCGGTGCGGCAGTCGTTGTTGTTTCTATTATTGCGCTCTCGCAGGCGGCAAATAAAGCTTTCGGTGAGGACGATAACGCTCAAAAAGGGTTTATTATTGTCGGTATGGTAACAACTGTTATCGCGTCACTCCTTTTTGAATGTGCCGGTTTAGGTGCGAGAGAGCGTGTTCCCGATTTCGACGAGCATAAAACAATGAAAGAAAGTTTTGCTCTTATGTGGAAGTGCAAACCGTTTAGACGAATTTTGATAAGCGGTATTTTGCGTGCACCGCTCCAGCTTATGATGACAATAATTATGACATTATTCTCATATTATTATTGCAGCGGCGATTTGACAACAGCGTTTACCGATATGAGCAAGTTTATCATCGTTATATTTGTCGGCGGCGGTTTCTTTATCGGTCAGTTTGCCGCAATGGTTGTTTGCCCGATGTTAATGAAAAAACTTGATGTTAAAACTATTTATAACTTAACCGCATTTACTTCCGTACCTATGATACTGCTTTTTGTGACATATCTGATTGCACCCGACCGCTTGGGTCAACTCAATTGGGCAGCAGTTGACGGCTTTTTGCTCCTGCTTTCCGGCGTCGGCTTCGGAACAGTCAATGTTTGTCAATCCGTAATGATTTCGGACTGCATTGATTACGAGGAATATAACAGCGGTTACAGACCCGACGGTGTATTTTTTTCCGGTCAAAGTTTTATCACCAAATTTTCCGCAGGCGTTTCTTCCCTTATTTCGGGCTATGTTCTCGGCGCAGTCGGCTATACCGATTCAAATATTGACGCCATGAACAAGGCACTTAAGGCAGGCAAGGTGTTTGCCGTCGATTTTCCTCAGTATTCAAAGGCAATGTGGTTTTTGATTACAATTCCGCCTGCAATCGGTATGATTATCTCGATTATACCTACCGTTAAATACGAAATTACAAACAAAAGTCATCAAAAAATGCTTTCCGAGCTTGTCGAAAGACATATTGAAATGGAAAAACAGTTGAATGACAGAAAGGATGCTTAATGGCATTACAATTTAAAAACGGAAAATTCAGAGTTCTTATGATAGCCGATACACAGGAGGGGACAAAGGTCAGTTCCGACACCTTAAAGCTGATAAATGCCGCGCTTGACAGAGCACAGCCTGATTTTGTCATTTACAGCGGTGACCAAATTTGGGGCAAGCGTAAGTTTAAAGGCAATAAGGACGAGGTTAAAAGAGTTCTGCACGAACTTTGTGAGCCTGTCATTTCACGAAAAATACCTTTTGCAATCTGTTTTGGCAATCACGACAGACAGGTTGGCGTTTCCAATTCCGAGCAGTTTGAAATTTATAAATCATTTGATTATTTCATCGGCGAAAGTGAGGACGGCATAGACGGCGTGGGCAATCAGTGCCTTGAAATCAAGGACGGCGACGATGTTAAGTATTTGATATACTTGATTGACAGCCACTCCAACATAAAAATCGGCTATGATGCCGTTCATGAAAATCAAATCGAATGGTACAAAAATACGAGGGATTCTTATGAAATAAAGCTCGGAATGACTGTTCCGTCGCTTGTTATTCAGCATATCCCGGTGTGTGAAATTTTCAGCCTTTTGACACGCGTTAAGCGCACTAAAAAAGGCGCTGTTCGCGGATTCAGAACTCATGACGGCGAATATTTCGTTTTAAACAAAAGCAGAGTGAATGACGACGCCTTTATGCGTGAATCACCGGCAGATCCGCAGGTCAATACCGGCGAATTTGATGCATTTAAGGAAAAAGGCGAGGTTAAGGGCTTGTTTTTCGGTCATGACCACAACAATTCTTTTAACGGCTTTATTGACGGTATTAATGTCGGCTACACGCAGGGCGCAGGCTTTAATGTTTACGGCCCCGGTCTTGACAGAGGTGTGCGTGTCATTGATTTATTCTCTGACGGAACGCTTGATACATACGATATGAGATATAGGGATATTGTCGGCAAAAAGGTTGATCATCCGCTCAAATATGCATTTTTGCAGCTTTGCCCGACAAATACATTCGACGCTGTTGTTCGCATCGCAAAATCGTTTGCCGCAATAGCCGCAATTCTTGTTATCATATTAATTATAATGATGTTCAGATAAAACGGTATAATTATAAAAGACAGAGCAGAATTTCTACTCTGTCTTTTCCTTTTCAAGCATCCAATTTATAAAAGGTTTTGTCTTATAAAAAACCGTCGACATTTTGTGCCCGTATTTGTTCATTCGCGTGTAAAGCACATCAGCACCAGCTTTTTTCAGCATTTTAACCGATTTATCGTCACTCTCGATGCTTACGCACTTGTCATTCGATGAGTGTGCGACCCACAGCGGCGTTTTTGCAATCTTTTTTATATCATCGTCGCCGAAGCCGCGCTCACCGATAAAAGCACCTTCAACGGCTGTTGCGGCGGTGTAATCACCGGGGAAGAGGAGCAGAGAATACCACACGGCAAATCCGCCCTGCGAGGTGCCTATAATATAAACCTTCTTTTTGTTTGCGGCTGTTTGTTTGATTATTTCGTTTTTTAAATCGGTGAGGTTTATACAAAAGTCGATTATATTTTTTTCGTCGGTTTCCGTATTGTGTATTGCCTGCGGCACGATAATATTGCAATCATTTTTAAACAGCCCGGTGAATGACATTTTTGCAAAAAATTCAATCAGGTTAAATATATTTTTATGTCCGTTGCTCGCCGAGCCGGGGCAGTATATGAAAAGCGGCATATTTTGATTTTTTGCGCTTTTCAGCCTAAAAGGAATCACATATTCGGTTTCTTTGTTTGTATAAATATATTTGTCAAAACCGAGCGGTGACTTTTTTTGCAATGTTATTTTGTTTTTGAATTTATTCAATGCAAATTCTCTGAATTTTAAATCATTATTAAGTAGCCTTTTGCGCATTTTTTATCCTCATAAAAACAAAAGCGCCGAGCGGCGCCTTGTTAATGATCCGCACATCCGCCAAGAACTGAAGATAACCTGCTGTTAAAGGCAGGTGGGCTTCATCCCAAAATACTTTGTGCTCCCAACTTCCTGCTTCACGCGCAGGGAGGTCTGCATTCCTGTAAATCGGAGTCTGAATCCCTAATTAAAGATTGTTCGGGTTATTTAAGCCCTTGGTTGTCGAGATGCACAGACCGTTATATATTATGTAACCTAATATAAAATATATTACTGTTCGGGTTCAAAATATTCAACATCAAATTTTTCTTCAACTTTTGACATAAGAATATCCGAAACCTGTTCGTATTCCATTTCGTCCTGAATTTCTTCAAGATATTCGTCGCCGTTGTCATCAGTAACAACCTTAAGGATGATTACCTCAAAATCAGCCTCGACAATGTCCTCATCGTCATCACGGTATTCCGTGATAGCAACATATACATCATCGTCTGTTTCATATCTTTCAAGAAGTTCAAAAAGAATTTCGTTTCCGTCCTCATCATTAACCGATATAATATCGGGTTCGTACATTTCTTCGTTAGCCATGTGCGTCACTCTCCTGTTCAAAGTAATAAATATTATATTATGTATTCACTTTTAAGTCAATAGGGAAGAT
>ERZ1034998.1010-NODE-1010-length-16998-cov-8.370418_pt1 | contig 16998 bp, 13 predicted proteins | sample MGYA00520621_ERZ1034998 | MGnify/ENA primary metagenome ERZ1034998 (study PRJEB33766, sample SAMN09781748) | gut metagenome | biome: gut microbiome | host: Homo sapiens | place: Madagascar | study: EMG produced TPA metagenomics assembly of the PRJNA485056 data...
GACTTGAACTCGAACACCGTGCAGCGGGACAGCAACGCATTATAGATGTAGAAATACGGGTTTTCGGTGGTGGACGCGATCAGAGTGACCGAGCCGTCCTCGATGCATTCCAGCAGGCTCTGCTGCTGCTTTTTGTTCAGATACTGGATCTCGTCCAGATACAGCAGGATGCCGCCTGCCCCGGCCAGCGTGCCGATATCCTTGAGCACCGCCTTGATATCGCCCGTACCGCAGGACGTGCCGTTGAGCTTGTGCAGGGTCATGCCGCTGTTTTCCGCAATGATGCGGGCCACCGTGGTCTTGCCGGTGCCCGACGGGCCGTAGAAGATCATATTCGGGATGCGTCCGCTCTCAATGGTGCGGCGGAACACCCGCCCCGGTGCCAGCAGATGCTGCTGGCCGCACACATCCGCAAGGGTCTTGGGGCGCAGGCGCTGCGCCAGTGGTTCGTTCATCGTGTTTTCCCCCTCTCTCACTGAGATTCATTCTCAGTATACCGCATTCTGCTCGTAAGAGCAAGAGCTCATCTGATAATAATTCTCAAATAATACACGACAGCAGTTTACAAAATGCGCAAAACATGATATCATCAGGGTAATCTTTTGTCGAAAGGAGTGGTAGGATGCCGTCCCGGAAAAAGGAGCCGGAAAATCTTGCCGCAAAAAAGGCGCTGGCGCTGGAGGTGATTGACCGGCTGAAAAAGGAATACCCGGATGCCGGGTGCACGCTGGACTACGACCATGCGTGGCAGCTGCTGGTCAGCGTGCGTCTGGCCGCCCAGTGCACCGACGCCCGGGTGAACATCGTGGTGGAAGATCTGTTTGCGAAGTACCCCAATGTGGCCGCCCTTGCCGCCGCCGAGCCGGAGGACATTGAGACCATCGTCAAACCCTGCGGGCTGGGACATTCCAAGGCGCGGGATATTTCTGCCTGTATGCGGATGCTGCGGGACAAATACGCTTGTCAGGTGCCCACCACCTTTGAGGAATTGCTGGCCCTGCCCGGCGTCGGCCGCAAGAGCGCCAACCTCATCATGGGCGATGTGTTCGGCAAACCGGCCATTGTGACCGACACCCACTGCATCCGGCTGTGCAACAAGATCGGCCTTGTGGATGGCATCAAGGAGCCGCAGAAAGTGGAGATGGCTTTGTGGAAGATCATCCCGCCCGAAGAAGGCAGCGACCTGTGCCACCGCTTTGTGATGCACGGCCGGGCTGTATGCAACGCACGCAAGCCGGAATGTGAAAGGTGCTGTCTGAAAGACATCTGCCGTTACGCCCGGGAACAGTCGGGCGAAAAAGCGGCACAATAAGGAGGTTTTCTTATGATTACATTGACGATCCTGCTGATTATTGCTCTCATCTGTGTTCTGGGCGGCTGCCTGATGGGCCTGTTCTCGCTGGTGGGAGTGATTGCTTCGCTGGCGGTGGGCGTTCTGGTGGGCGCACTGGCAGGCTATGTGGCCGGCCGTTTTATGGGCACCGAGACCTCGCTCGGTCGCAACATCCTCATGGGTGTTCTGGGCAGCTTTGTGGGCGAGTTCGTGTTCGGGCTGTTCGGCGTCCACGCCACCGGCAGCTTCACCTCATTCATCATCTCTGTGGTGGGTGCCTGCATCTGCATCTGGGTGGGTCAGAAGATTTCCAAATAACGCCTGATTTTCAGCCTTTATCCGACAGAAAAACCGGGGAATCCGCACGATAAACGGTGCGGGTTCCCCGATTTTATTTGTCGGTTTATTTCTGTTCTGCGCTGCGCAGCTGTTTGTCTTTTTCCAACAGAGGCTTGAGATATTGACCAGTAAAGCTTCCGGGCACCTCAGCCACCTGTTCTGGCGTGCCCTCGGCAATGACCAGACCGCCGGCGCTGCCGCCCTCGGGGCCGAGGTCGATAATATGGTCGGCGCACTTGATGAGGTCGAGGTTGTGCTCGATAACGATGACGGTATTCCCCGCATCCACCAGCTTCTGCAGCACCTCGATCAGCCGGTGCACATCGGCGATGTGCAGACCGGTAGTGGGTTCGTCGAGGATATACACGGTTTTGCCGGTGCCGCGGCGGGCCAGCTCGTTGGCCAGCTTTACGCGCTGGGCTTCGCCGCCGGAGAGCGTGGTGGCGCTCTGCCCCAGTGTCACATAGCCGAGGCCCACGTCCAGCAGGGTCTGCAGCTTGCGGGCGATCTTGGGCTGGTTGGCAAAGAACACCACGGCCTCTTCCACGGTCATGTTCAGCACGTCGGAGATGGTCTTTTCCTTGTACTTCACTTCCAGTGTTTCGCGGTTGTAGCGGGTGCCCTTGCACACCTCGCAGGGCACATACACATCCGGCAAAAAGTGCATCTCGATCTGCAGGATGCCGTTGCCCTCGCAGGCTTCGCAGCGGCCGCCCTTGACGTTGAAACTGAACCGGCCCGGCCCGTAGCCCCGCATTTTTGCGTCCTGCGTCTGGGAGAACACGGTGCGGATATCATTGAATACACCCGTGTAGGTGGCCGGGTTGGATCGGGGCGTGCGGCCGATGGGCTGCTGGTCGATGCCGATGACCTTATCCACAAATTCCAGCCCCTCTACCCCGTCGCATTTGCCCGCGCGGGAACGTGCCCCGTTCAGCTCACAAGCAAGGGTCTTGTACAAAATTTCATTGATGAGGCTGGACTTGCCGGAGCCGGAAATACCGGTGACGCAGATGAACTCACCCAGCGGAAATTTTACGTCGATGTTGCGCAGGTTGTTTTCCCGTGCGCCCTTCACGGTGAGGAAATTGCCGTTGCCGGTGCGGCGGGTCTGCGGCACGGCAATGCGCTTGCGGCCGGAGAGGTAATCGCCGGTGATGCTGCGCTTTGCCTTACAGATGTCCTTCACGCTGCCCGCGGCCACAATCTCGCCGCCGTGGACACCGGCACCGGGGCCGACGTCCACAATATAATCCGCATTGCGCATGGTGTCCTCGTCGTGCTCTACCACGATGACTGTGTTGCCGAGGTCGCGCAGGTTTTTCAACGTAGCAATGAGCTTGTCGTTGTCGCGCTGATGCAGGCCGATGGACGGCTCGTCCAGTACATACAGCACGCCGGAAAGGGCGCTGCCGATCTGGGTGGTCAGGCGGATACGCTGGCTCTCGCCGCCGGAAAGGGTGCCTGCCGCCCGGGCAAGCGTGAGGTAATCCAGACCCACACTCTGCAAAAATTGCAGGCGGTTTTTGATCTCCTTCATGATCTGCCCGCCGATCTGCTTCTGTTTTTCGGTCAGGTGCGGCTCATTCTGGCGGATAAATTCCAGCTCGTCCCGGATGGACATCTCACAGAACTGGCTGATGTTCTTATCCCCGATAGTCACGGCAAGCACCACCGGCTTCAGGCGCTGACCGTGGCAGTCCGGGCACTCCACACCGGACATAAAGCTGCCGATCTCCTCCTTCATCCACTCGCTGTTGGTCTCGCGGAAGCGGCGCTCCAAATTCTCCACGATGCCCTCAAAGGTGTTGTAGTACACGCCGCTGCCGAACTCGTTGGTGCGGTGCATCTCAATTTTTTCGCCATTGGTGCCGTACAGCAAAGAATTGACGGCCTCAGTACTCATCTCTTTGATGGGCGTATCAAGCGTGAAGCCGTACTTTTTCCCAAGGCCCAGATAATACATTTCGGACACAGACCCTTCAGCATAGTACCAGCCGCTGGCCTTGATGGCTCCCTCCCGGATGGAAAGATTCCGGTTGGGCAGGATGCGCTCCTCGTCCACCCGCATAAAGGTGCCAAGGCCTGTGCATTTTTCGCAGGCTCCCAGCGGGTTATTGAAGGAGAAGAGCCGTGGCGACAGGTCGCTGATGGAAATGCCGTGCTCCGGGCAGGCAAAGTTCTGACTGAAGGTCATGCACTCGCCGCCGATCACATCCACCTCGGCGATGCCGCCGGTAAGCGCCAGCGCAGTCTCCAGAGAATCGGCCAGACGGCCCCGGATGCCCTTGCGCAGGGCAAGGCGGTCCACCACGATCTCCACCGTGTGCTTGATGTTCTTTTCCAGTGTGATCTCTTCGTCCAGATCATACATATTGCCGTCGATTTTCACACGGGCGTAGCCGCCGCGGCGGGCAGCGTCCAGCTCTTTCTGCTGGGTTCCCTTGCGCTGGCGCACCACCGGAGCCAGCACCATGAACTTTGTTCCCTCTTCCAGCCTGAGGACGGCATCCACCATTTCATCCACGGTCTGCTGACTGATGACCCGCCCGCACACCGGGCAGTGGGGCACGCCCACGCGGGCATACAAAAGACGCAGATAATCATAGATTTCGGTCACAGTGCCCACCGTAGAGCGGGGGTTGTGGCTTGTAGTCTTCTGGTCGATGGAAATTGCCGGCGAGAGGCCGGTGATCTCGTCCACATCGGGCTTATCCATTCGGCCCAGAAACATGCGTGCGTAGCTGGAAAGGCTTTCCACATAGCGACGTTGACCATCGGCGTAGATGGTGTCAAAAGCAAGGCTCGACTTGCCCGAACCGGAAAGTCCGGTCATGACGATGAGTTTCTCCCGGGGGAGGGTCAGATTTACATTTTTGAGGTTGTGCTCGCGGGCACCTTTGATGACGATCTTATCGTTTGCCAAGGTATTTTCTCCCTTTTCGTTGTGTCTGTGCATGGTTCTGTTTGCGCTCGGTCTCGGCGGCGGAGTCCACGGTGGGGTTCTCGCCCCGGCGCAGGCGGTCGATCTGATCGCGCAGGAAGGCCGCGTGCTCGAACTCCAGCAGCTTTGCGGCTTCCTTCATCTCGCGGGTCAGGCGCTCGATGGCCGCTTCCCGCTCCATCTTGCCCATGCGGCGGGTATTGAGTTTTGCATTCTCAGCCTTGTCGCTGATCTCGATGCTGTCGGCAATGGCCTTGACGATGGTCTTTGGCACGATGCCGTGCTCCTGATTGTAGGCCATCTGGATGGCGCGGCGGCGCTCGGTCTCGGTGATGGCGCGCTCCATGCTGTCGGTGACCACATCCGCGTACATGATGACCATGCCATCCGCGTTGCGGGCGGCGCGGCCGATGGTCTGGATCAGGCTGGTCTCACTGCGCAGGAAGCCTTCTTTGTCCGCATCCAGAATGGCCACAAGGCTCACCTCCGGCAGGTCGAGACCTTCGCGCAGGAGGTTGATGCCCACCACCACATCGATGGAACCGAGACGCAGATCCTTGATGATCTCCATCCGCTCAAAGGTGTCCACCTCGTGGTGCATATACTTGACCTTGATGCCCTGCTCGGTGAGGTAATCGGTCAGGTCTTCGGCCATTTTCTTGGTCAGGGTGGTCACAAGGACGCGCTCCTGCCGGGCAATGCGGGCATTGATCTCGCCCAGCAGATCCACCACCTGCCCTTCCACCGGGCGCACCGAGATGACCGGATCCAACAATCCGGTGGGGCGGATGACCTGCTGCGCCACCTGCGTGCTGTTCTGCCTCTCGTACTCGCCGGGAGTGGCCGAAACGAAGATCATCTGGTTGAGCTTGGACTCCACTTCCTCAAACTTCAGCGGGCGGTTGTCGAAGGCCGACGGCAGGCGGAAGCCGTACTCCACCAGTGTCTTTTTGCGGGCGTAGTCGCCGCCGTACATGGCGCGCACCTGCGGCAGGGTGACATGGCTCTCGTCCACGAAGAGCAGAAAATCCTCCGGGAAATAATCCAGCAGAGTGGTGGGCATACTGCCCGGCGCGCGGCCGGAAAGCACCGCCGAGTAGTTCTCGATACCCTTGCACATGCCCACTTCGCTGAGCATCTCGATGTCATAATTGGTGCGCTGGGCGATGCGCTGGGCTTCGATGAGCTTGCCCTCTGCGGTGAACTGCTTCACCTGCGCGTCGCACTCGGCACGGATTTTTTCCAGCGCAGCAGCCTTTTTCTCGGCGCTGACGATGTAGTGGCTGGCCGGGAAGATCGCCACATGCTTGACCACGTTCTGTTTGGTACCGGTGAGGGGGTTGAACTCGGTGATGCGGTCGATTTCATCCCCGAAGAACTCCACCCGGATGGCAAGCTCGCTCATATAGGCGAGGTAGATGTCCACAATATCGCCATGCACCCGGAACTTATTGCGCACAAAATTCACGTCGTTGCGTTCATACTGCAGAGTGACAAGTTTCTGGCACAGCTCGTCCCGCTCCATCTGCATCCCGGGACGCAGGCTGATGACCATGCTGCGGTAGTCGATGGGGTCGCCAAGCGAGTAGATGCAGGACACCGACGCCACGATGATAACGTCCCGCCGCTCCGAAAGCGCTGCCGTGGCCGAGTGGCGCAGGCGGTCGATCTCGTCATTGATGGCGCTGTCCTTTTCAATATAAGTGTCCGTGCTGGGGATATAGGCTTCCGGCTGATAGTAGTCGTAGTAGGAGACGAAGTATTCCACCGCGTTGTTCGGGAAGAAAGACCGGAACTCTGTGCACAGCTGCGCCGCCAGCGTCTTGTTGTGCGCCAGAACCAGCGTAGGCCGATTGCACTGTGCGATGACGTTGGCCATGGTGAAGGTTTTTCCGCTGCCGGTGACGCCCAGCAGGGTCTGGCAGCGGTCGCCCCGCTGCACCCCCTCCACCAGCGTTTCAATGGCCTGAGGCTGGTCGCCGGTAGGCTGATATGAAGAAACCAGCTCAAATTTTCCGTCCGCCATCTTCCCTCTCCTCTCGCGAAACCACAATCAGTTGTATTTGATGGTTTGATTATAACATAGTAGTTTTATAATGTAAACACTTTTTTGTTTTATGGCCAGAACAGCGTTCCCGTGCGGAAATCGTAAATGGGCAGACGGTTCTCTTCCCGCATAGAAAGGCACTCCTTGTCGGTCAGGATAAAATGGTCCAGCAGATGGATGTTGACCAGCCCCAGCGCCCGGGCAATGCTGCCGGTGGCTTCCATGTCCTCCATGGACGGCAGTGCCACACCATTGGGGTGATTGTGGGCAAGCACCACCATATCGGTGCCGCCCTTGATGGCTGCGGACACCACATCCTTGACGTCCAGACTGACCCGGTCGGAGGTACCCTCCCGCAGCCAGACCGCCGCCTTGATGTGATGGCGCGGGCTGAGCGAGACCAACAGGGCGCGTTCGTGGTCCGTCCATGCGAATTTGGCTGTCAGATAGCTGCCCAGCTGTTCGGTGGTTTTGTAGCATCGCTTTTCGTCAAGGCGGCTGCGGCCATAAAACCGGCTGACCTGCGGCAGCATATGCAGCAGCCGGGCAGAGGCCGGGCCGACCCCTTCCACGGTGCAAAGCTCTTCTTCGCTGGCTTCCAGCACCGAGGCAAAGTCGCCGAAGCGTTCCAGCAGATTATAGGCGATGTCATTGGTATCGCGCTGGGCATTTGTGGTGTAAAGAATATATTCCAGCACCTCGTGGTCAGCCAGACTGTCCAGCCCGTAGTTCTGCACCCGCTCCCGCATCCGCTGGCGATGCCCCTGATGCCGTTTGTGTTCTGCCATTGGCCGCAGCTCCTTTGCATTTTCGTTCCTTATAATAGTACCCATTTTGCGGGCAGAACTCAAGGCTTTGCGGGAAAATATCCTGTTTTTTGCTGTCAATACTGCGTTGACTTCCCCTGTTTTCTGTATTACTATATTTGTACTGGTAGAATAGCAGACACTCAAAAAGCAGCAAGGAGCTTTTCATGAAACAATACACCGCAACCGCCAACGACGACGGCGTCCGCCTGTCCCGCTTTGTGCAGAGCGTGACGCGGGATTTTCCCACCAGCCTTTTGTACAAGAGTTTCCGCAACAAGCGGGTAAAGGTGAACGGCAAAAAGGCCGCGCCGGAATACCGCCTGCAGGCCGGAGACCTGATCGAGCTGTACATCAATGATGAGTTTTTCCCGCCGGAGGGCGCAAAGCCCGCCCCGAAGGCAGCACCCAAAAGGCAGCCAAAGCAACCGAAAGTCACCGTCATCTACGAGGATGAAAACATCGCCGTGCTGTACAAACCCACCCATCTGCTGTGCCACAGCGACCGCACCGGCGACGCAAACCTTGTGGATGCCTTTACCCAGTATCTGGCTGAAAAGGGCGAGTATGACCCCCACGGTGAGAACCGATTCAAGCCCGGCATCTGCAACCGGCTGGACCGCGGCACCGAGGGACTTGTCATCGCAGCCAAAAGCTACGCTGCTTTGCGGGACATGAACGAGATCATCCGCAACGACCTGCTCAAAAAGGAATACTACACCATCACGGTGGGCGTCCCCCAGAGCGGGCGGTTCACCGCGTGGTGGGAGCACGACGAGAAGAACAACAAGGTGAGCATCCACGCTCACCAGTCGCAGGACGAGCGCCGCAAGCAGATCATCACCGATGTGGACGTGCTGCGCACCGCCGGACCGTTTGCGCTGTGCAAAATCGGCCTTGTCACCGGCCGCACCCACCAGATCCGCGCACATCTCGCCTATCTGGGCCGTCCGGTGCTGGGCGACATCAAGTATGGCAACCGCAAGATGAACGAGCGCACCGGCACGAAAACGCAGGCACTGTGCGCGGTGCGGATCAGCTTTCTTGAGATCTCCGAGGAGAGCACCCTGCATTATCTCTCCGGCAAGGTCATCAAGCTGAAAGACCCGCAGATCGTAAAGCAGTTCGATGCGCTGGATAAGAGCAAAAATGAACCCGCTATTCAAGACTGATTTTCTGCAAGGAAAGAAGAACATTTATGGCTGCTCCGATGAATAAGGACGACGAACTCTTCTGCCAATGGCTTCATACCGCCATTCCGAGGAATGACCTTGTTGTTTTAACGCTTTTTAATAATGCCTTCGGTCGGGATTCGTATCTTGAGCTTCGCTATCGTCCGGAGGATGCGATTGCCAACCTGTATTTCTGCGGCAATGGAATCGACAAAGTCCGACAGGATCACTTTCTTTACTCCGTTACGCAGAATCATGAAGTTCCTCATTACACCAACCGACTGGAATTTCTTGACCAGAGCAATCCGCTTTGCTATCTGGATTCTGTACGCATCTGCGGCGAAAAGCTCTCTTATATTTTCAAGATTCTCTATGAATGTCATGGAATGCATGTTGATCAGACCGCGTTCGGTCGGGATGGAAATTTTGTCACCCTGAAAATTTTCTGGCCTGTAACTGCCGATTGCTGCTACTGGGTGTCACCCAAAAATATCACTTTCCGGATCAGGGAACTGGTATGGCTGCTGGCCGATACCCTTCCCCGCCCTGCCCGGGATTCTTTGCAGAGTTGTCTGAACTTGGAAGAAACACGTCAGCTTCAGGAAAAACTGCAATTCACTTGCGCTGTCACCGATGACCTGCCTTCCTGTCTGCAGGATTTGATTCAGAAAGGAGCCTCCCATGCAGAAAATTGATCTTGCCGTCTGGCCGCGGGCGGAGCTGTTCCGGTTCTTTTCCACCGTATCCGACCCGTTTTACAGCATCACCTTCCGGGTGGATGTGACGAACCTCCACGCCTACACCAAAGCCCACAGCATTTCCTTCTACTATGCACTGTGTTATCTGGCTACCGATGCTGTGAACGCCGTGGAGAATTTCCGCTACACCATCCGGGACGGCGAGGTTTTTCTGCTGGACGGGCGCATTCCCAGCTTCACCGACCTGAAACCCGGCAGTGAACAGTTCCATATCGTTACCCTGCCAAAAACCGGCACACTGGACTGGTTCTGCCACGCCGCCAAAGCGAAAAGTGACGTCCAGCAGAGCTTTCTTGACCAGAGCGGCGAACTGGACGACCTGATCTATTTCTCCTGCGTGCCGTGGTTCGACCTGACCGCCGCCACCAACGAGCGGGATTTCGACCGGGACGACAACATTCCCCGCATCTGCTGGGGCAAATATGTGCCCGCAGACGGCCGCGAAAGGCTTGGTATGAGCGTGGAAGTGAACCACCGGTTCATCGACGGGTATCATCTGGGGCAGTTTTACCAGAAACTGCAACGTGCCATCAACACATTGTGAACTTTACTGCACGCAAAAAGGCTGCTGTACAAAACCGTACAGCAGCCTTTTCCGTTTCAGGATTTACCTTTTGTCCTGTTCTTCCTGTTTCTCCTGCTCTTGCCGCAGCTCCTTGATGCGCTTTTTCTCGCTCTTGACGTGGGGCCACGGCCAGCTGAAGCCCTCGTTCTCCTTGCACCAGCGGGTGAGCGGATAGAACGCAAAGGCAAGGCCGAAAATGTACAGCAGAGCGTACAACAGGGTATCCAGCGTGATCAGGGCGTCCAGTGCGCCGATCACTGCCACCACGCAGCCCGCCTTGAGAAAGAACAGGCCGTTCTGGCGGCAGTATTCCTCAAAATGTTCCGCCTTGACGGCACGGCGGCCCTGATCGCCCCAGACGCGGGGATTTTTCATGACTGAGTAGCCGTAGAACACCATCATCAGGCCGAGTGTGAGCTGAAAGCCAAAAAACATCTGTTGTACCTCGTTTAATCAGAAATCAGTCCTCGAACAGGGACTTCATGGACGGCAGGAAGTCCAGCGTTGCAAAGTAATCACGCGGGGTCTCTGCGCGGCGGATGAGCCGGTGGCTGCCGTCCTCGCACAGCAGCACTTCGGCGCTGCGCAGCTTGCCGTTGTAGTTGTAGCCCATGGCCGAGCCGTGAGCACCGGTGTCGTGGATGTAGACGATATCGCCGATGTCGATCTTGGGCAGCATACGGTCGATGGCAAACTTGTCGTTGTTCTCGCACAGGCCGCCCACCACGTCATATTTGTGGTCGCAGGGCTCGTTTTCCTTGCCCAGCACAGTGATGTGATGGTATGCACCGTACATGGCGGGGCGCATCAGGTTGGCGGCGCAGGCGTCCAGACCGATGTATTCCTTATAAATGTGCTTTTCGTGGATGGCCGTTGCCACCAGCGCGCCGTAGGGGCCGGTAGTGAAGCGGCCCATCTCGGTAAAGATGGCCACATCGCCCATGCCGGCGGGCACGAGGATCTCCTCAAACTTCTTGCGCACGCCCTCACCGATGGCCATGATGTCGTTCTCGGTCTGCTCAGGGCGGTACGGAATACCCACGCCGCCGGACAGATTGATGTAGCCGATGTGCACACCGGTGGCCTTCTGCACCCGGACAGCCAGCTGGAACAGGATTGCTGCCAGCTCGGGGTAATACTCGTCAGAGATGGTGTTGGACGCGAGGAAGGCATGGATGCCGAAGTTCTTTGCACCCTTGGCAGCCAGCTTTTTGTAGCTGTCGATCATCTGCTCTTCGGTCATGCCGTACTTGGCATCGCCGGGCTTGTCCATGACCTGAAAACCCTCTTCGCTCTCGCCCAGGCTGAAAGTCCCGCCGGGGTTGTAGCGACAGAAGATGTTCTCCGGCACACCGGCCACGCGCTCAAGGAGCTCCACCATAGTAGCGTCATCCAGATTGATGTATGCGCCCAGCTCATAGGCTTTCTTCATATCCTCCACCGGAGTCTGGTTGGAAGAGAACATGATATCGCTGCCGGTAAAGCCGCAGGCCTCGCTGAGCATCAGCTCGGTCAGGGACGAGCAGTCCACACCACAGCCCTCTTCCTTGAGGATCTGCAGGATGACAGGGTTGGGCAGAGCCTTGACCGCAAAATACTCCCGGAAGCCCTTGTTCCAGCTGAAAGCCTTGTTGATGCGGCGGGCGTTCTCGCGGATGCCCTTTTCGTCGTAAACGTGGAACGGCGTGGGCACATCCTGAATGATCTCCTGTGCCATGGCCTCGGTCAGGAACGGTTTCTTTTCCATAGTTACATCCCTCTCATTTATTATGCACGCGGCCCATTGCCGCAGTTGCCGACTTGCTATCTTTCCCTTACAACTTCAGGTTTTCGCGGGTGGGGGTGAAGGTGGGGATCATCTTTGCCAGCTGCTGTACCACACCTTCGTCGTTGTGGGCAGCAGCGGCTTCCAGCGCCTGCAGCTGCTCGTAGAACTCGGCCAGATCGATGGTGCGGGGGCTTGCCACAAAGATCTTGTTGTGGCCGGTGCGGCGCATCTTGTCCTGTTCCTCATCCATCATAAGCTCTTCGTAGAGCTTCTCACCGGGGCGCAGGCCCACCACTTTGATCTCCATATTCACGCCCGGCTCGTAACCGTAAAAGCGGATGAGCTGTTTTGCCAGATCCATGATCTTGACCGGCTCGCCCATGTCCAGAACATAGATATTGCCGCTCTCGGCCTGTGCGCCCGCCTGCAGCACCAGCTGCGCAGCTTCCGGAATGGTCATGAAGTAGCGCTCAATGTTGGGGTCGGTCAGGGTGACCGGGCCGCCCTTTTTGATCTGCGCCTCAAACAGCGGAATGACGCTTCCGTGGCTGCCCAGCACGTTGCCGAACCGCACAGCCACGCACTTCATATCGGTGTTGCCCGCAAAGGTCTGGATGAGCATCTCGCAGATGCGCTTGGTGCAGCCCATGACGCTGGTGGGGTTGACTGCCTTGTCGGTGGACAGCTGCACGAACCGCTCCACATCGTGTTCGCTGGCGCTGACCAGCAGATTTTTGGTGCCGAGAACATTGTTCTTGACTGCTTCCGCCGGGCTGACTTCCATCAGCGGCACATGCTTGTGGGCCGCCGCATGGAACACCACCGTGGGGTGATACGTTTCAAACACTTCATCCAGACGCTTTTTGTCGCGGATGGAGCCGATGAGCACCGTGACCGGGATGTCCCGGCCGTACTTCTGCTGCAGCTCCATGAGCAGCTCATAGGCGCAGTTCTCGTAGATATCAAAAATCAGCAGTTTGCCGGGGTGGAACCGCATCACCTGACGGCACAGTTCGCTGCCGATGGAGCCGCCGCCGCCCGTGACCAGCACCGTCTTGCCGGTGAGGTAGCCGGAGATCTTATCAGTATCCAGTGTCACTTCATCGCGGGAGAGGAAGTCCGCCGGGTTCAGCTCACGGAAGGCCCCCTGCTGGGGTGCGCCGGTGCCCACCAGCTGCGGATCGCTGAGCAGCTGCACCGCACAGTGGGTGCTGACGCACAGGTCGATGACATGGCTCAGTTTGCTGCCCTTCAGGGTGGGAATAGCAATGATGATGCTGTGGATGCCGTAGCGCTTGCACAGGTCCGGGATCTCTTCCAGTGTGCCCTTGACCGGCACACCGTGGATGGTCTGATTGCGCTTGGCGGGGTCGTCATCCACCGCCACTACCGCGTGTCCGTATTCCTTGTTGGACTTGCACACGTTGATGGCCCAGGCGCCGGCTTCGCCCGCGCCCACGATCATCACAGGGCGGTTGGGGTCTTTGCTGGTGGTGCCGCGCAGCTTTTCGCCCAGCGGGTGGTTCAAAAACAGCCGCCATGCCAGACGGCTGCCGCCCACCAGCAAAAAGATGAGCACCGCCGCCATACAGTTGGCGGAGTTGAACAGAACGCCGTGGATGAAGCAGCGGTTGACCACATACACCACACCGGTGGGCACCGCGATCATGCCCGCAAGGCGGATCAGGTCCCGCTCTCCGGCGTACTTCCACAGCACCGAGTACAGCCCGCCTGCCAGAAAGCAGACGATGTACACGGCCACGATCCAGGGCAGGTTTTCGTACAGGATGGCCCGGTTGTGGGGCCACCAGCTCGCTTCTACCGCGCCGTCGGCACGCAGAAGCAACGCAAAATAAAAGCTGAATGCAACAATGGCTGCATCCAGCAGCACAAGCACCGCACGGCGCACCAGCACCTGCGGTGTATTTCTGGTCTTGTCTTTCACAAACGATCCTCTTTTTCTCCGGCGCACAGGAAATGCTGCGCCGCTATTCTGCCGGATGTACAGCACCACGGCAGTCCTATCCATATATTATACTCAGAATGCCGTTCTGTGTCCAGAAAATCCCGGCATTCTTCTCATTTTTCCTGTTTTGCCCTGCGGAACAGGTGCTTTTGCCGGATCTGGTCCAGCTCTTCACCCAGACCCAGCGGCCACGCAGCCAGCAGGAACACCCCCGCTGTGCCTGCGACACCCGCCGCCAGCGCGGCCAGCCACTGCGGCATACTTCCCCCCGCCAGCCCGGCAGCAAGCGCCCTGCTCAGCCCGGTTCCGGCTGCGGCGGAAAGTAGAGCGGCCAGTGCCGGCGCGCCCAGCCAGCGCCGGAAGGCGTGGGGCGTGCCGCTGGAAAGCAGCAGACGACCGGTGTTGGCCGCGCAGGTGTACAGGCTCGAGCACAAAATCACCGCGAGGAAGCCTTTCATCCCGAAGCGCGGCAGCAGCACCGCCACCCCGGCGATGCGCAGCACCGAATCCCACACGCTGTAGCGGAAGGCGGCTTTCTGCTCCCCTACCCCCTTCATAGCTCCGTCCACCATACTTTCCAGATACATCAGCGGCATGGCGGGGGCCAGCGTTTCCAGATAGAACCCGGCTTCGGCGCTGCGGTATAAAAGCTGCGCCAGCGGGCGTCCCCACACCCAGAACAGCGTCCCCGCCAATGCAGAAAAATAGCCGGTGAGCCGCAGCATCCGGTCCAGAAGAGCGTTCAGGCGTTCCGTCTGCCCGAGGATGTGCGCCTGAGTGATCTCCGGCATCAGAAGCACCGAAAGGCTCCCCAGCAGCCCGAACGGAAAGGTGAGCAGCGGCAGAGCCATGCCCTTCAGCTCGCCGTACTGCTCCAGCGCGGCGCTGCGCCCGCCGGCATCCGCCAGATACACTGCAAGGCAGGCGGGCACCAGCATATTTTCCGCCGTGTGCAGGGCGCTGGAAAGCACCCGGCCGCCCTCCACCGGCCACAGGATCTCCCACAGGCGGCGGGCAGGCTGCGCCGGGCGCACCGCTTTTGTCCCGGCAAAGCAGCGGGCGGCCTCCCGCCGGTAAAACAGCAGCATCAGCACCGCTGAGACGGCTTCGCTGGCCGCTGTGGAAGCCAGCACCAGCATACAGCGCAGCCCTACTGCCAGCCCTTCGGTACGGGTGAGCGCCAGCGCCACCAGCCCGATGCGCACCGTCTGCTCCGCCAGCTGGCTGAACACGTTGGGCGACACACGCCGCCGGGCAATGAAAAATCCGCGCAGCACCGCCGACACCGCCATCCACGGCATACCCAGCGCCGACACCCGCAGCGCCCCGGCGGCGCGCACATCCCCCAGCCACCACCGGGCGGCCGGAGCAGCCGCGGCCAGCTGCAATGTCATGGCGGCAAGGCCGAGACACAGCCCGGCTGCAAGCAGGCGGTGCAGCATCCCGCGGGCTTCGGCCCGGCCGCCCGGAGCGCTGAGTTCCTCTGCCATGAGCCGGGTGGCTGCCACCGACACCCCCGCCGTGGCCAGCGTGACAAAAAGCGAGTACACCGCCAGCACCAGCTGGTACAGCCCCATGCCCTCGCCGCCCAGCTCGTTGGCCAGCCAGATACGCAGACCAAGCCCGGCCAGACGCAGCACCACATCCGACCCGGTAAGCAGCGCCGCGTTTTTCAGGTAGCTCTGCCGCATGGCGCACCTCCTTTTGCCGCAAAAAGTTCTCCGGTTTTCACTCTATGCGGCAGCGGCGCGAAACATGAGCCGCCGGGTGGGTTGTTTCCGCAGGGTTTTTATGGTATAGTAAGCAATGGTCAAAGAGTTATTTTTGTCCGTATTTTGAGCAAGGAGGAAGCGCACCGCCCGGGTCCTGCCCCTGCCGTGCGCAACAAAGAGAATGAGCGAAGAATGCACCCATGACTGCTCCAATTGCAGTGCAGCCTGTTCTTCCCGCGATGCAGCGCCCCAGCACGACGCCCCCAACCCCAACAGCAGCGTCAAGAAGGTCATCGGCGTGGTGTCCGGCAAGGGCGGCGTCGGCAAGAGCATGACCAGCGCTCTGCTGGCCTGCGCCATGGCCCGCCGCGGCTACCACTGCGGCATTCTGGACGCCGACATCACCGGCCCGTCCATCCCGAAGCTGTTCGGCATCCATGGCCGTGCCATGGCCGACGAAAAGGGCTGCTGGCCTATCCAGAGCCGCATGGGCATCGATGTGATGAGCATCAACCTGCTGGTGGAGAACGAAGAGGATCCCGTTGTGTGGCGCGGCCCGGTCATCGCTGGGGCGGTCAAGCAGTTCTGGACCGATGTGGTCTGGAAGGACGTGGACTTCCTGTTTGTGGATATGCCTCCGGGAACCGGCGATGTGCCCCTGACCGTGTTCCAGAGCCTGCCGGTAGACGGCATCGTGGTGGTGGCAAGCCCGCAGGAGCTGGTGAGCATGATCGTGGCCAAGGCCGTGAACATGGCCGAGATGATGAAGGTGCCCATGCTGGGCATCGTGGAGAACATGAGCTACATCGTCTGCCCGGACTGCGGCAAGCACATCAATGTGTTCGGCAACAGCCATGTGGACGAGGTGGCTGCAAAGCACGGCCTGCCCGTGCTGGCCAAGTGCCCCATCGACCCGAAGCTGGCCGAGCTGTCGGACGCCGGTCTCATCGAGACCTACGGCGGGCAGTATCTGGAAGATGCTGCTGACGCCTGCGAAAAGCTGCTGAAGAAGTAAAGCACGCTTCAGAATAGCCTCCGCTGGCGCTCTGGCCATGTTCAGAGGAAAAATTTTTCAGCTTTTGCAAGCCCGGAAAATCTGCGGATTTTCCGGGCTTGCCTTTTCACGGGTGGGGTCGTAACGGCGAACAGAAGCTGATGATGAAGTTTGCTGCCTGTGATGCACAGGCTCGCCCTCAGGCGGAGAGGGCGAGGATGCTGACCCAAGACGGAAAAGCTGCAAAAGACATTCTCTTCCGCTTTAAAAAGCAAGGTTCCGGGCCGGTTTTTTCTTTTATTTTTCGTTTTGTGAAGCGGTTTCAACTTTTCATCTGTTTTTTTGAAACATTTTCTGCTTTCTGTCTATTGTAAATCCTGCTTCAAGGCTTTATAATAATAAACCGTAAGCAGTCTGTGCGACAGACTGTCGGTGTAAGAGTGGAAATCCGGAAGTGCCCGGCAGCTTTTGAGGGACATGCCCGCAGTGCGGCGGGCAGAGCACTTTCCGTCTTTTTCAAAATTTATAGAGTAATTGGGAAAAGGAGTATTCTACTATGCTGACGAATGAATACCTGAAGCGCGTGTACGAAGG
>ERZ1034998.1011-NODE-1011-length-16985-cov-4.336208_pt1 | contig 16985 bp, 19 predicted proteins | sample MGYA00520621_ERZ1034998 | MGnify/ENA primary metagenome ERZ1034998 (study PRJEB33766, sample SAMN09781748) | gut metagenome | biome: gut microbiome | host: Homo sapiens | place: Madagascar | study: EMG produced TPA metagenomics assembly of the PRJNA485056 data...
TGCAGTGCGTTGGACACGATCACCACGTCGAAGGACTCCTCCGCATAGGGCAGGCAGAACATATCCTGCACGGAAAAGTACAGCTTTGCCGAGCGATTATCCCGCTTTGCCTCGGCGATCATCTCTGCGGAGGCGTCCGTCGCCTCGATGTGCGCCGCCGCGTTTACGATGTGTTTTGCGATCAATCCCGTGCCGGTCGCCAGCTCCAACACCGTCTTGGCTTTTACAACCGGCCGGATCAGCTCATACATCTCGTCATACGCCGCCCGATCCTTTCGCATAAAGCGGTCGTAACGTCCGGCATTTTTGTCCCAGAAATTCTTGTGTTCCTGCATCGCTATCATTCCTTTCGATGTTAGATTAACCTAACCGACGCGTGCATCCGGGCGGTTAGATGCTGCTAACCATTGCGCCTTGAAAAAGCCGCATTTCTGCGGCCTTTCGGCTTATGTAATCGGTAAAGAACCAAAATACAACTATTTTATCTCGTTTGGTCATGTTATATCACGCTTCTGCCCGTTTTGCAAGAGGTATAGGGAAAAACTGTTTAAAAAACCGAGAGCGACAAAATGAAATTTGAAATTTCATTTTGCGCCGAGACACTGATTTTGAAGAGCAAGCGTCAAGAGAATCAGGGCAGAATGGTGAAATTCGTATGGTAAGCCGAAGACGTTTCCACCCCAAGACCAAAAGAAAAAGCAGAAGTCCCTTCATTGAAAACGGGCAGAAAGTGTGATATAATCATCCATAATGGAGAGGTGAGCTGCTGTGTATCAACCGTTAGCGGATTTGCTTCGGCCACAGACGTTGGACGAAGTATTTGGACAGGAACATATTTTGGGCAAGGGCGCGGTGCTGCGCCGCCTGATTGACTCCGGCAACATTCCCAACATGGTTTTCTATGGCCCCAGCGGCACAGGCAAGACCACCGTTGCCAACATCATTGCCAAGCAGACCAACCGCACGCTGTATAAGCTCAATGCCACCACCGCTTCCACTGCTGACATCAAAGAGATTGTGTCCCAGCTGGATACCTTTATGGCACCCAACGGGGTGCTGCTGTACCTAGATGAGATTCAGTCCTTTAACAAAAAGCAGCAGCAGTCCCTGCTGGAATACATTGAAAACGGAAAAATAACCCTGATTGCCTCCACCACGGAAAATCCCTACTTTTATGTGTTTAATGCCATCCTCAGCCGCTCCACCGTGTTTGAGTTCAAGCAGATTTCCGCTGCTGCCGCCCTGCAAGCGGTGAAGCGGGCGGTTGCCCACATGGAGCAGCGCACCGGCCTGACAGCACAGCCGGAGGCGGGCGCACTGGAATACATTTCCGGCGCTTGCGGCGGTGACTTGCGCAAGGCCATGAATGCGGTGGAGGTGCTGTTCTCCGCCGGGATTCCCCAGGGCAGTCTGCTCCCCCTGACGCTGGAGGATGCCAAGGCGGTCACCCAGAAAAGCGCCATGCGGGCGGACCGGGAGGGGGATAACTACTATGACCTGCTGTCGGCGCTGCAAAAGTCCATTCGAGGCTCCGACCCCGATGCCGCCGTTCACTATCTGGCACGTCTTTTGGAGGCGGGGCAGATGCAGTCCGCCTGCCGCCGGCTCATGGTCATTGCGGCGGAGGATGTGGGGCTGGCCTATCCCCAAGTGCTGCCTATTGTGAAAAGCTGTGTGGACATGGCGCTGATGCTGGGAATGCCGGAGGCAAGACTGCCCTTGGCGGATGCGGCCATTTTAATGGCGACCTCCCCCAAGTCCAACTCCGGACATGATGCTATCAATGCTGCCATTGAGGACGTGCAGAAGGGGCTGGGCGGCGATTTCCCCCGGCATCTGCAAAATGTCCATGCCGACACCTTTACCCAGGAGCGGGAGCAGGGGTATCTCTACCCCCATGACTACCCCAACCACTGGGTGCGGCAGCAGTATCTGCCGGATGATTTGGTGGGAAAAAAATACTATGAATTTGGCCCCAATAAGCTGGAGCAAGCCTCCAAGGCCTATTGGGATGCTGTCAAAAAATAAGGAGGAGCCATGGATATTCGCCTCAATGATGTGCTAGTGATGAAAAAGCCCCATCCCTGCGGGGAAAAGCGGTGGCTGGTGCTGCGCACCGGCGCAGACTTTCGACTGCGCTGCCTGGGCTGCGGACATGAACTGATGACCCCCCGCCAGAAGGCGGAAAAAAACATCCGCTCCGTGGAAAGGCCAAGCGATTCTCTGAAATGAACCCCATCCCCCATCGGTCACAAAAGTGATGACCCGATGGGGGATGGTTTTTCTTTTTCCGGTGGGACAGGGAAGAACATCTTCCCGCTTGCCGCAGAAATCCAGAGGCAGGCAGCAGGAACTTGCGGCTCGGGCGGGCTGGAAACCGACGCACTTTTTTTGTGCGTGAGGGTATAGTGAATGCCAGTCCCCAGGCAGGGGCGTAACGGAGGAATCCCCTTCACGGTGTCGCAGGAGGTGCATTTCTTGAGCAGAATCCATATGGTTGCCGGGCTGAATTTCTGTGTCAATGGGCTGCTGCTGGCGGGCACAGGATGTATGACCGGGCGGGACACGCGGCTGTGGCGGCTGCTGGCAGCGGCAGCGCTGGGGGCGGTTCATGCAGCGGTGTGCCTCCACCCGGACTGCCGCTTTCTGGGGGCGCTTCCTTGGCGGGTGCTGATTCTGACTGTGATGGCACTGTTGGCCTTCGGATTGGATGCCAGAGCGATTGGAACCTTCCTGCTGGTGACGCTGGCGCTGGGCAGCGCCGTGCGGGAGGTTGGGCGGGGCGGCTGGTGGCAGCTGGCAGCCACCATTGCAGGCATCTTCTGGCTAACGAATCGCGCGCCCCGGCGGCGGCTGATTCCCGTGGAAATCATTGGGCAGGGAAAGACCATTCACCTTCATGCCCTCTATGACACCGGCAATGAGCTGCGGGACCCGGTCACCGGGGAGTCGGTGCTGGTCATTGGAAGCCCGGAGGCAAAACGCTTGACGGGGCTGACGAAAAAGCAGCTGGCGGAGCCGCTGAAAACCATGGAGCAAATGCCCCTGCCCGGTTTGCGCCTGGTGCCCTTCCGGGCGGTGGGAGCGGAGCATGGACTGCTGCTGGCCATGCGTTTTCGCCGGGTGCGGGTGGGCAGAAGAACAGGGGATGCCCTGGTGGCATTTGCGCCCCAGAGCTTTGGAACGGAATATCAGGCACTTGCGGGAGGGACTTTATGCTGAGACTGTTTGTAAAATGGTTCACCCAAACCACCATCGGCCTTTATTACATCGGCGGCAGCGATACTCTGCCTCCGCCGCTGAAAGGGGAGGAGGAAAAGGCGGCGCTGGAAGCCCTGGAGCAGGGGGACGAGGGGGCAAAGCGGCTGCTGGTGGAGCACAATCTGCGCCTGGTGGTGTATATCGCCCGGCGGTTTGAAAATGTGTCCACAGGGTTAGAGGATTTGATTTCCATCGGTACCATCGGCCTTATGAAAGCCATCGGCACCTATCGGCTGGATAAGAACATCCGCCTGGCGACCTACGCCTCCCGGTGTATTGAAAATGAGATTCTCATGCACATCCGCAAAATCTCCGGCCAGAAAGCGGAAATCTCCCTGGATGAGCCAATCAATTTGGACTGCGACGGCAATGAGCTGCTGCTCTCTGACATCCTGGGCACGGACGGGGACGAGATTTCCCGCCCGCTGGAGGATGATGTGGATTTGTGCGTTCTGCGGCAGGCACTGCGGGAGCTGCCCAGCCGAGAGCGGGAGATTGTGGTCATGCGCTATGGCCTGGAAGGGCAGAAGGAGCTGACCCAGAAGGAGGTGGCAGAAAAAATGGGCATTTCCCAATCCTATATTTCCCGCCTGGAAAAGCGCATTATGCTCAAGCTTCGCAAGGAGATGCTTCGCCAAACCAGCTGTGCATAAAAAATCCAGTTGCATTGGAGCTTGTTCTGTGGTATAATCGATACAAATAGTATCGATACAATTTATTATCGATAAAATTGTACGAAAGGACGTGGTTCTGATGGAACAGAAGAAAGTATCCAAGTCTGTGCTCAAGCGCCTTCCGGTCTATCTGGCCTATTTGAAGAATCTGCCGGAGGATGGCCCCACCCACATTTCTGCCACGTCCCTGGCGGGGGCGCTGGGAATGGGCGAGGTGCAGGTGCGCAAGGATTTGGCCATTGTTTCCGATGGGGGAAGACCCAAAATCGGCTATCTGCGGGAAGCGCTGATTACGGACATTGAGCAGTTTTTGGGCTACGACAACACCACCGATGCGGTGCTCATTGGCGCGGGCAAGCTGGGTCTGGCACTGATGGGCTATATTGGATTTGAGGAATATGGCCTGAATATTCAGGCGGCGTTTGATACCAGCCCCACTCAGGAAAAGACCGAGGACGGAAAGCCTATTTATCCCATTTCCAAGCTGGAGCATTTCTGCAAGGTACACAAGGTGCTTATGGGCATTATCACCGTTCCCGCCGCCCACGCGCAGGAGGCGGCCGACCGGCTCATTGCCTGTGGCGTGAAGGCAATCTGGAATTTTGCGCCTGTCCACCTGGATGTACCGGAGCATATTCTGGTGCAGAATGAGAACATGGCAACCTCATTGGCGGTACTCAGCGTCCACCTGAGAGCCCAGCTCACCGAGGAAAAAATGACCCACGGTGACGGCGCGGATATGGCAAATTCGTAATTTATAAAAAGTGGATCGATGATAAATGTTGGGACGCGTTGCAAAATACGTCCATGAAAAAAACCACATCGCCATCCCGAAAAAAGGGTGGCTGATGTGGTTTTTGGCGTTAGAATTAAACTGCTATGAAAAACGCTGAAACGCAAGCACAGTATAGCGCACCAGAGGAAGAAAATCGGTCATCGACCCGCGAGTGATGTTCTAGCTACGGCAATCCATGCAGTAGTCCAGCACCCCGGCAGCATAAATGCCCCGCATTCCGCCGCCTACGTCCACAATGGCTGTTTTCATATTGCATCGCCCTCTGTGAGAATGTCTTTCGCAATGCCAACACCCAGTGCGCCGTAGCCCACATGGCAGCAGACGCTCAGCGGCAGCGGGTCAAGACCAATGGTGCATTCCGGGAATGCCTCCTGCAAGGCGGCCTGCCATGCTATGCCGGCGGCGCGATCTCCCGCATAGGCGGCGCGGAGCATGACCTGCGGGCAGTCCAGCTGCTGTAAATCCGCCTGCAAGCCTTCAATCATGGCTTGCATGGCGACGCGCATTCCCCGCACCTTCCGGTAGGCATCCAGCTTCCCGCCCTGAATGCACAGAACCGGCTTGATGCTCAGGATGCTTCCCAGGGCTGCGCCCGCTGCCGTTACCCGTCCGCTTTTTTTCAGCAGCTCCAGGGTGTTGACGGCGATGAAAATGTCGGAATTTCTGCCATCGTGTTCCAGATAGGCTTTGATTTCTGCTGCCGATTTTTCCTGCTGTACCCAATGCAGCGCATCCAGCGCTGCCTGACGCTGGGTCACGGAAATTCGGTGGGTGTCTGCCACATGGACGCGCCCGTCATAGTCCTCTGCCAGCATGGCTGCTGTTTGGTATTCTCCCGAGAGGCTGCTGGACATGGGAATGTATACCAAATTGTCGTAGTTTTCCAAAAGAGCATCCCAGCAGCTTAGAAGCGCACCGGGGGATGGCTGGGAGGTGGATACCGCAGCGCCGCCTTTCAGGCGTGCAAAGAAATCCGCCTGGGTGATGGAAACGTATTCAAAAAAACTTTCTTCATCCACTATTACCGGCATGGGAACCAGATGGATGCCCAGGCGTTCCGCCTCCTCCGGCAGCAGTCCACTGTTGGTATCTGTTACAATGGCAGTTTTGTACATCGTAGCCAAAGCTCCTCCTTATAAAGCGGTTCAAAGCCGGACTGCCCAAGAGGGACAGTCCGGCTTCTCATCGGGCGTTTCGGTTAGTCCTGGGGGTTCCAGTCCTTGTAGTTTTCGTAGGTGGGGACGGGGTGCTTTTCCTCCGCCCAGAGTTTGTCGGCGCAGGGTTTCCAATTCTTGGCGTACTCCGCGCACTTGCCGCACAGATGCTCGGCAGACTCGGGAGATTGCAGGTCGGTGGACTTGGCACCGGTCTCGGCAACCATTCTCTGTAAGATTTCCGGGTTTTCCAGCATGGGGCAGGGACGCAGGTGATTTTCGTTGAAGGGCTGGTTGTCCCGGTAGGCCATAAACAGGGGGCTTTTCAGAATTTCCAGCAGGGTGTGGGTGCGAATATTGGCGTTGGAGTAGTGGATGAACACGCAGGGCTCGGCATCGCCGTTGGCGTTGATGTGGAAGTAGTTCCGGCCACCTGCAATGCAGCCGCCCACAAACTCGCCGTCATTCTGGAAGTCCATGGTAAACAGTCCCTCGCCGTCCTTCAGCTTGCGAATCTGGCGGATGCGATCCTTGAGGTAAACCCGCTGCTCGGGGGTGGGCAGCAAATCCACGGAGGCATCGTTGCCAACAGGCATATAGTGGAAGTACATGGCGTAGCGGCAGCCTTTGTCCACCATGAGCTTTACAAATTCGGGGCTGGTGACGGACATACAGTTCTTGGAGGTGTAGCAGATGGAGGTGCCGAAAATCAGGCCGTTCTCCTTCAGCAATCCCATGGCGTGCATCACCTTGGCGTAGACACCCTGGCCTCTGCGCAGGTCGTTGACCTCCGGGTCACCTTCCAGAGAGATGGCCAGCATCAGGTTGCCCACTTGCTTCATCTCATCGCAGAAGGTCTGGTCAACCAAGGTGCCGTTGGTAAAGGCCAGGAAATGGCAGTCGTTAAATTCTTTACACAGGCGGATAACATCTTTTTTCCGCACCAGGGGCTCACCGCCGGTGAACATATAGAAATAAACGCCCAGTTCCCGCCCCTGACGGACGACGCTGGCCAGCTCCTCATAGCTCAGATTCAGCTTGTTGCCGTATTCTGCGGCCCAGCAGCCGGTGCAGTGCAGGTTGCAGGCAGAGGTGGGATCCATGAGAATCAACCAGGGGATGTTGCACTGATGCACCTCCCGCATTTTGCGGATGGTCATGGTGCCGTTAATCATAGCCTCAAAGCCAAAGTTCAGGGCGGTGGTTTTCAGCACGTTGGGGTCAACCTCGTCCAGCGCCCGGTTTATGTACTGGTTCAGGGCAGTGCTCTTGTCCGTTACCATGTTGCAGATAGCATCAAAATCCACACTCAGGCTGGAACCGGCGATATATTTGTTCATCATGTCCAGGAGCTTTACCATTTCGGCTTCCCGATCACCCCGGTTCACCTTCTTCAATATCTGGTCGATACCCAGTCCGGCGGCGGCTCGAACCGCCTTATGCGTTAAGTTTCCCATTCCTTTTTCCTCCTAATTGTATTTACGGTGCTTTGTGTAACATATAGATTTAATACGCCGTCGATGGCAAGACCTGTGCCAATCAAGCGGCTGACAATCTCAAATTCCCGGAATTCCATCAGAATTACAAGAACCCCGATGATTGCCGCCACCAACGCAACGACCAAAATCAACCACCAGCACGCTATGCCGATTCGCCTTGCATCAATGGCAGTCTGTATTTTGGACAATGCGTCAATCAGGAAAAACAGCCCCAGAATAATCACAATGTGACCGGTGGCGTAGGAATCCCAAATCATGTAGCAGCCAAGGACGGCAGAGGTGATTCCGAAAATCAAATCAAACTGAAAGGCCAGCTGTAAGGAATCTTTGGAAAAATACCCCAGAAGCCGCACAGCGCCAAAGCCAATCATCAGGGTTCCACCCATCACCATAAACAGATGCGCTGGAATACCACCCAAAGTTATCACAGCAAGCCCAAAAACAATCAGAATACCAGCAAAGATGGAGTAGGCGTATTTTACCGCTTTCAGCTGCTTCATTTGCCTGTGCCTCCTTTCTGCTCCTAAATCCATGGGGGCATTCTATTCTTTCCTCCGACAAATTTCTACAGACAAAAACGCAGAACCATCCGAATTCGGACAATTCTGCGTTTTTGCCTGGATAATTAAGAGAACGGGTGACGGCGGGAAACGCCGCGGGGGTATTAAATGGCACCGTTTCCCTGCGAAAACTGAATGTAGCTGCGGATCACGTCATCCACCGAGCCATAAAAGGTGCGCTCAATTTGCTCCGGGAGCTTTTCGTCAATGGAGGGCATATTCTCCCGAATGACGTGAATGGTCAACCCCACCACGGCGTAGCTGTAAAAATGGGTCACATAGTAGATGCCTTCCTCACTCAGCGCATAGGAAGCTGCCGCCTTGCGGACGAACCGTTCGATGAACAGCTCGGCGGCGGTTTCCAGATACTGCGAAAGGCGCTCCCGGTATTCGGAGTGGTAGAGGTGGTAAATAGCGCGTCGGTTCTCCCGCACCACGGCACTGGCACGCATATATTCCTTTGCAAAGGAATCGCTTGCTTCGGTGCTCTCTGTGAACTTTGTGATTTCTTGATCGAACAGAGCATCCATCAGGGCGGGAATATTTTCATAGTAATAGTAAAAGGTGTTTCGATTGATGTCTGCCTTTTCAATGATGTCCTTGACCGTGATTTTATCCAGGGGCTTTTGCGTCAGCAAGTCAATAAATGTCTCTGTGATAATTGTCTGTGTCCTTCTGGCCATAAAGCAACTCCTTGTGGTGTTGTGGTAAGCCGCCCCTGCAATTTTATGCAGTTTGCAACAGGCGGCCTTCGCCGCAGAGAAATTCCCTGATTCATGTTTCGTTCACTTGACGACAATTATATTCTCTTTTTCTACCAATTTCAAGGAAAAAAGCTGCGGAAACAGAAAAGGCGGGATGCCCCGGTTCCGTTTCCAGCCGGGGCATCCTGCTTTTAGGGGGAAATATTGAAAGAAAGGGGGATTATACAATAGAGCGGAAGGTGAGCTTGTTCTCCTGGAACATGCCGTACAGCTCCACCCGCTCGCGGAACCGCTCTGCGCCCATGGCAATCTCGGCGGCGGTGGGGTGGGCTGCCATCAGCTTCCAGCGCAGCTCGGACTCCGGGGTAGCGCTGTGGTGGCTGTCGCGGGGCCTGTTGCGGAAGGATTCAATCATCTTGTCGCTGATGTGGCCGTTGCACACATAGCCGCCGATGACGGTATTCTTCTCCTTCACCGCGTCAATGCCTGCGGTGAGGGAGCCGGTTCCGTGGGCCGCATCCGCCCAGTAGGCCAGGGTACAGAAGACGCCAACGGTCTTGCCTTCCAGCTTGTCCATGAATGCCTTCATCTGGGCGTTGGGGCCGCCTTTGTCCACCCAGTAGCCCAGCAGGAGGATGTCGCCGTCCAGGGCGGGTTCTCCCTCCGCCAGGTCATGAATGGATTTTTCCACATCGCCCAGGCCGTCATAAATGCCCTGGGCCAGCTTCTTGGTGCAGCCGCTGAGGCTGGAATAGATTACCTGTACTTTCATTCTGGGAGCCTCCCGTTAGTTTGCAGCGGGAATGCGCTCTTCCAGCAGGTCAATGAGGGCATTGATGCTGCTGACGGACTGCAAGCCCTTGCTGGTGACGTACTCGCCGCCCAGGTACACGATGTTATTGTTGGCAACGGCGTCCAGTTGGTTCCACAGGGTCCGGTTCTCGTCAAAGGTAGCCTCGAAGGTCTCTTGCAGCACTTCGGCAGAGGGAGCGGAGGGGGAGATGGCGAAGATGATGTCGGGGTTCAGGCCCAGGGTGATTTCGGTGTCAATGGTGGTGGTGGGGCTGTCGCCGTCCACCAGGGAGTCGGTCAGGTTCTCAAAGGGGAGCATAGCCAGCATACTGCCCAGGTAGCCCTTGCTGGTCTGCTGGTAGGTGCCGGGCTGATAGAAGAAAATCATCATGGTCTGGGTCTCGTGGGTGGCGGTGAAGTCAGCGCAGCGCTGCTCCACAGCTTCAAACTCGGAAGCCAGCTCTGCTTCAAACTCGTCGCCGCCGAAGCTCTTGGCCAGGCACAGGGTTTCGTCCTTGGTCTGGCTGTAGGAGATGGAGGGGCCTTCGCTGGTGTAGAAGCAGTCGATGCCGGCATCTTCAAAGTTCTGGCCGTAGGCTTCCTTTTGGTAGCTGCCCAGAATCACCAGGTCAGGCTCATAGGAAATGATGGATTCCACATCCAGGGACTTCATTCCAACGGAAATGGTGGGCAGCTCATACACCCAGTCGGGCAGACCGGAGGTGGCGTTGGAGGTAATGGCAACGGGATGGATGTCCAGCCGTGCCAGCACCTGCAAGGCGGTGTTGGACAGGCACACAATGCGCTCCGGCACCTTGTCCAGCTGGGTGGTTTCGCCGAACTGCTCTTGCAGGTGGGCGGGGTAGTACATGGTGAATGCGCTGTCCGTGTCGGCAGCCTCGGCAAAGCCGATGGAGGCCATTGCCATCATGCAGCAAACGGCCAGAATGAGGGAAATCAGTTTCTTCATGGTTTATTCTCCTTTTTAATAATGTAGGGTGTTGTATTCACGATGAGGGGGCATCAGTCGGCATCAATGCTGATAGCCAGGATTTTCTGTGCCAGCTCATTGTAAACCTGGTGCATGGGGGATTCGGTTAGACATTCAAACACGGTGCCGCCGCCGGCCTCGGCCTTCTGGATGTCGCCGCAGCGGGGGATATACTGAATGACGTCAATGCCGATTTCTTCGGCAGCCTTGGCCACAGTCTCCCGCTCGTTTTCCGTGTTGCGGGCGTTGAGAATCAGGCCGCCCAGCCGGGCATAGCCCCGCCCTGCAAAGTTGCGCACGGCCTGGGCAATGTTGTTGGCGGCGTACAGGGCCATCATTTCGCCGGAGGAGACGATGAAAACCTCGCGGGCGTAGCCGTCACGGATGGGCATGGCAAAGCCGCCGCACACCACATCGCCCAGCACATCGTAAATGACGATGTCCGGCTGGTAGGTTTCAAAGGCTTCCAAATCCGCCAGTTTTTCAAAGGCGGAGATAATGCCTCTGCCCGCGCAGCCCACACCGGGGGTGGGGCCGCCGGACTCCACGCACAGCACGCCGTTGTAGCCCCGGAATACCACATCGTCCAGGGTCAGCTCCTCGCCCTTGCTGCGCAGCTGCTCCAAAACTGTGGGGATGCGCCGTCCGCCCATCAGACCCTTGGTGGAGTCGGCCTTGGGGTCGCAGCCAACCTGCATCACCTTGTAGCCCATGTGGCTGAGGGCCGCGGAAAGATTGGAGGTGGTGGTGCTTTTGCCGATGCCGCCTTTACCGTAAATTGCAATTTTTCTCATTTCTTACCTCAGATACCGCAGTTGCGGAAATATAGATTTTTCTGTTCCATCAGCCAGTCCATGCCCTTTTCACCCATGATGGGCAGGTGGGAGGCGTACTGGGTCAGTCCCTCAAAGGGGAAGGAAACGGGGGTATAGAAGTTATCCTCGCCGCAGAAATTGGGAATGATGTTGTCGCCCAGCACCCAGGCGTGGTGAACAGAGCCAAAATAGTCCAGTCGGTCCTTTTCTCTGGGGAACACCGTTACTTCCCCGTTGGAGTTGGGAACCGCTTTCAGGCTGTGGTGGCAGTCCATGCAGGCCACATCCACTTCCATTTCACGCATGGCGCCCGCCAGACCCACAATCACGTCATAGTCCCCGGACAGCACAGCCACCGGCTCCCGGCGGTGCATCATGCCCATGGGGCCGCCCATGGTGGCGGGGGCATTGTCGGCAATCTTTTCTTCCAGCCGTGCCCGCAGCTCCGGGTTGATGGGCTGGCCGATAACCTGAGAGATGGATTCCAGCCATTTAAGCGTCCCTTCGTAGCCATAGGGCGCACCGTAAACATAGGGGGTGCCGCTCTGCTTTTTCAGCGTCTCGGCAATGTCCCGTGCTTCCGTCCGAATCACCAGGTTCAGGGCGGACTGTCCGGCGGTGCACAGCTGCTCAGTGGTGCTTTCCAGACCCAGCACCAGGCGGCAGTGCCAGCCAAAGGCTTCGGTTATCAGCTGTTGCAGCTCCCACACGTCAGAGCGAATGCGGTAAGAACCGGCGGAAGCGCCCAGAATCTGGTAGCTCCTTTCCTCGGTCACGCCGGTCTTCTCGGTAAATTCCTTGATGAGCAGCTTGTTCACCGCCCGCAGACCATAGGTGTAATCGCCCCGGAAACCGCCGTCCTCAAAGGCAATCAGCCGGGCGTGTACTTTCTCCTGAATGGCAGTGCAGACACCCTTCACGTCCGTGCCGATGACGGCAATCACCGCGGAGGCCACCACAAAAATCACCTTCGGGGCGTACATGGCGTCAATTTCCAGGATGGCCTTTTCCAGCCGGGACACGTCGCCCATGACCACGTCATCCTCGCTGATGTGGGTGGTGTACAGGCGGCCCCGCATCCGGAAGCCCAGGGAGCCATAAAGTCCGCCGCCAAAGTGGGTGGTTCCGGCGGGGCCGTATTCCAGCACAATGCCATCCTGAATGGGAAGCAGGCTCCAGATGATGGCCATCCGGTCAGAAGGAGATGGGAAATAACGGGTTAAGCTCATTGCTTGCTCCTCTCCGCAGCCGCTTTCAGCATGGCTGCAATCACCATTTGATTCACTTCAAAGCCCAGCATGTTGTAGGCGTTCATCATGCGCACCATCACGGTGCCCACCGCCCGCATTTCCGGCCCCGTTCCGGCCCCGATGTTCATGTCAGGCTTCAAAATGGGGTACATGTAGCCCAACGCGCCCATGTTGGCGGCGCGGGTCACATAGGGGTCACAGTGGGCAAGAATCATGTCCCGCCAGCGCCGGTCAATGTCCTCCAAATCGGAGATTTGTAGCAGCACCGGCTCCATTCCCAGCTCTGTGAGGAAGGCGTGAAGCTCAAAGTTACACAGGGCGGTGTTGCCGCTGAAATAGGTCAACCCCTTGAGCTTGGGGGCGGCGGCCTCACTGCGGGCCACTGCATCGGCATAAGCCGTCCGCAGCTGCTCCGGCATGGGCTTTTCCAGAGCGGCAAAGAGCTGCTCGTAAGCAGTCAGAATGCTGTCCGGGCGGCTGAACCGCTCAAAATCCACATAAGGGATGCCGAATTTTTCTTCCATGGCTTTTGCCAGGGGCAGTCCCACCGGATGTACCACCAGGTTCACCTTGGCGGTGGAGGCGTTCTGAATATCAGAGACGGAACAGCTTCCCGGCAGGGTCAGGCCCACGGGCACGCCGTTCTCCCGCAGAATGCGGCAGGTTTCGGTTTTACTGAAATCACCCAGCCGCAGGCCCAGCACATTGACGCTCCCGTTGCATTCCTTGGGCTGCATCAGGGGCAGGCAGCCGGTCAGGGTGTGCTCAATACCCGGCATGTGGTCGTCAGTCTTGAAATTCTCGGCGTGGACAACCACCACCGGGAAGCCGTACTGGCTGCTGAACACCGCCGCCATGGATTCCACATCGTCGCCGGTGACTTCCGGGACGCAGGTGGTGACAGCAAAGACGCATTTGGGGTGATATTCCTCGTTCAGCTCGTGGAATGCCTCGGTGATGGCCTCCTTGCAGCCGAAGGTCACATCGTGCTGGTCCAGCACAACGGAAACAATCTGGCAGCCCTCGGAGGCCATCCGACCGCCGTCAGAGGTTGCCATTTTGGTATAATAGGTGCATTCATCCGGGCCGATGACCAGCATGACGGCATCCCGGATTTTTCCGATGGTGAGCATGGCACCCATCAGCGGGCAGTGGTAGCCGGGAAACAGGGCATAGGACAGGGGCTCCACCTGCTTCATCATGCTGACCTCGCTCAGGCGGTGCAGACGGCTTCCGATTCGTTCACTTGTTTGGTTCATACTTCCTCCGTTCGCTGCTGCCCAGCTCTTTGTAGACAATCAGCGGTTTTTTTCTGCCCGGAATGTGGGCAATTTCACAGTCCACGCCATAGACCTCTTTCATCATCTGGCTGGTGATGACTTCTTCGGGCGCGCCCTCGCTGTATTTCCGCCCGTTCTGAATCACCACCACATGGTCGCTGACCTCCATGGCCTGCCCCAAATCGTGCAGCACCATCACAACGCCGATGCCGGTGGTGCGGTTGAGCTGCCGCACCAGATTCAGTGTCTCATACTGGTGGGAAATGTCCAGATAGGTGGTGGGCTCGTCCAGGAACATCAGCTCCGGCTGCTGGGCCAGCACCGTGGCAATCCAGACCCGCTGGGCCTCGCCGCCGGAAATCTCATAGATGGATTTGTCCCGGAACTGCCAGGTGCCGGTGGATTCCATGGCCCAGCGGATGATGTCCTCGTCCTCCTGGCTCTTGCCCCGCATGGGTTTTTGATAGGGCATTCTGCCGTAGCTCACCAGCTCCTTCACCCGGAAATCCGAGGGGGCGGAGTGAACCTGGGGCAGCACGCCCAGCTTTTGGGCCAGAGCCTTGGGCTTCATCTGGCGGATGTCCTTGCCCTCCAGCAGGACGGAGCCCTGCTGGAAGCGGATAAGCCGGGTGATGGCCTTGAGCACCGTGGACTTGCCGGAGCCGTTGGGGCCAATCAGGGTGGTGATTTTTCTCCGGTCAATGGTGATGTCCATGCCGTCCACAACCACCCGCTCGCCGTAGCCGATTTGAAGATTGGTAGCCTCAAGTGCCATTGAATTTTCCTCGCTTTCTGAGCATGTACAGGAAGAACGGGCCGCCGCACACGCTCATCATCACGCCCACGGGAATCTCCGTGCCGGGAATCAGGGACCGGCCCAGGGTATCTGCGGCCAGCACCATCAGCGCACCGGTGAGCACAGAGGTGGGCAGCATCACCTTGTAATCCGAGCCCACCAGCATCCGGGCAATGTGGGGGGCGCACAGGCCCACAAAGCCAATCATGCCGACTTCGGCAACCGTGGCGGCTGCCAGAAAGGCGGAGATGGCGGAAAGGACAATCCGGCTCAGGTTGACCCGGATGCCCAGGTTCTTTGCCATTTCGTCGCCCAGCTGCAAGGCGTTGGCGTTGCGAATGCTCAAAAACGCAAAGAACAGACCGATGGCCGCATACACGGCGCAGACCGAGGCCTTCGTCCAGTTTCCGCCGGACAGGCTGCCGTTCATGAAGGCCAGCACGCCGGAAAGATTGTCGCTGTTTTGCAGCTGAAGGAAGGCGTTGTAACCGCCCAGCACGGAGTTGACGGCCACGCCGGAGAGGATGATGCGCACCGGGTCAACGCCGTCCTTCCAGGCCAGCAGGTAAATGAGGACGCAGGCGGCTGCTGCACCGATAAAGGCAAACAGGGGGACGGAGTAGGACAGGCCGGGGAAAATCAGCAGAATGGTGATTGCCGCCGCGCCTGCACCGGCGGACACGCCGATGGTGCCGGGGTCAGCCAGGGGATTGCGCATGACGGCTTGCAGCAGGGCACCGGCAGCTGAAAGGCTGGCACCCACCAGCACCGCAAGCACGGCGCGGGGGAGGCGGAGGTACAGCACCGTGATGCGTACCTTTCCGGCATTCTCATGCCACAGGGCATTCCAGACCTGGGGGATGGAGTAGCGGGCGCTGCCGATGGCAATGCTCAGCAGGAACGTGATAAACAGCAGTCCCAGCAGCACGCCCCACACAGCTCCCAGGCGGAGCAGCTGATTGCCTGCACGGTTTTGATTTGTCTTGCTCATTTACTTCTCCGCATAGAATGCTTCGATGCAGTCTACCAGCTCGTTAATGTTGTCGATGACGTGAATGCCGGCGGTGGAGCAGAACTCCACAGGCAGATAAATCACATTGCCGTTCTTAATGGCATCGATGGAGTTCCAGTAGGCTTCATTTTCAGAGAAAGCCTGCTCCATCAGTGCCTTGTGCTCCTCGGCAGTACCGCCGCCCACGCACAGCACCAGGTCGGGGTTATAATCCAGGGCCTGCTCCATGTCCAGCTTTGCCATGGAGGAGGTTTCGTTTTCATACACATTGTCGAAGCCCATCATCGCAGCCATGGAAGCCAGGGTGCCCCGCTCGGTCTGGATGTAGTGGTTGGCGGTGTCACTGGATTGCAGCACCATCGCCTTCTTATCGGTGTAGGTGGGCTGGACGGAGGCCAGACGCTCTTCCAGAGCGGTGAAGCGGCCCATGATTTCCTCGCCCTTGGCGGTGGAAGCCTCGTCCAGGGAGAAGGCCTTTACCAGGGCGTCGGTCTGAGCCTTGATGTTGTCATAAGAAACGGTGTGACCGGCGAACACATAGTACACGGGGATGCCCAGGGACTCAATCTGCTCGCCCACTTCGGTGCTGCTGGAACCCACCAGAACCAGGTCTGCCTCCAGCTCTACGATGCACTCATAGTCGAAGTCGCTGGAGGACATGGCGGAGAACTGCACCGGCTCGGTGGCGGCAACCAGGTCTTCCGGCCAGGTGACCACGCGGCTGGTGGGGATGCCTACCAGGTTTGCGCCCATTTCATACAGCGCCAGCACCGGGGCGGCGGACAGGCAAACGATTCTCTGGGGCACGGAATCCAGCACCAGGGGCTCGGTGAAGCCCAGGGCCTGCATGTCTTCGGGATATTCCATCACAAAGGATTCGGAGGAGGCGGGAGCCTCGGCAAAGGCGCAGACCGTCATGGCCAGCATACATGCCAACACCAGCAGGGCGGAAACGGCGCTCAGCAGGCGGCTATTCTTGACTGTGTTTTTCATATGATTACATCACCTTTCTGGTTAGCGATAACTAACCAATAAATTTCGTGGTTAGCATACACTAACCGACACGGTTTGTCAAGCCCTTTTTCCAGTTTTTGCAAGTGTGCCAATTCTGCCCACACAGCCAAGCCTCATTTTTGGGCAAAAAAATAAGCGCCCATAACGAAGAAACGTTATGGACACGCAGCGCGAAGCTGAGGGGGTGTCGTTCGATGAATGGTACACGCGCCGATTCTGCACATGCCCTGTAGGGGCGGCTACAGATGCCCGCAAGCTGACGGAACAGAGTGGTGCGTTGAATGGAACGTGCTAATGGTTTTGCCAAGGGCGCTTCTGGAAGGGGAGCTGGCAGCCGTAGGCTGACTGAGGGGTTTACACGCTCAGTTGACGGACAAACCCCTCCGG
>ERZ1034998.1016-NODE-1016-length-16939-cov-14.264925_pt1 | contig 16939 bp, 13 predicted proteins | sample MGYA00520621_ERZ1034998 | MGnify/ENA primary metagenome ERZ1034998 (study PRJEB33766, sample SAMN09781748) | gut metagenome | biome: gut microbiome | host: Homo sapiens | place: Madagascar | study: EMG produced TPA metagenomics assembly of the PRJNA485056 data...
TTATAGTATGGTACGCAAATTTTAATGTAATAATTTAGAATTAGATAATGTATAAAGATTCTTATTTTTAAAATAGGGTGTTAAAATGGGTAGGTTAAAATTTTTAAAGTCAAAGAGAAAGGTTCTTGCTGAGGGATTTCGTGACGGTATTCCTATTGGTTTAGGTTACTTGGCAGTTTCTTTTTCATTAGGTATAGCTGCTAAGAATGCAGGGCTAACTGCTTTTCAAAGTTTCTTAGCAAGTTTATTTTGCAATGCTTCAGCCGGTGAGTATTCCGGCTTTACAGTTATTGCAGCCAATGCAACATATGTTGAAATGTTCATAGTTACCTTGGTAGCAAATGCAAGGTATCTGTTAATGAGTTGTGCTTTAAGTCAGAGAATGGCTGAGGGTACAAAGCTGATACATAGAATTGTTTTAGGGTTCTATATTACAGATGAACTTTTTGGCATAACAATTTCCAGAAAAGGGTTTGTTGACCCATATTATACTTATGGTGCAATTTTATTTGCAGGGCCATGCTGGGCAGTAGGTACTGCTCTTGGTACAATAGCCGGTAATCTGTTGCCATTAAGGATAGTCAGTGCATTAAGTGTTGCACTTTATGGAATGTTCCTTGCAATTGTTGTACCACCATCAAGACAGAATAAAAAACTACTTGGCATTGTGGTGTGTAGCTTTGTTCTAAGCCTAGCTTGTGCTTATTTGCCACTTGTTTCAACTCTTACTGAGGGTACAAGAATTATCATTCTTACTGTTGTTATCTCAACAGTAGCAGCAATTCTTTTCCCAGTAAAGGATAAGGAGGTAGCAGAGGATGAGTCATAATGTTTATATTTACCTTATTATAATGGCTACAGTTACCTTAGCAATAAGAATTTTGCCACTAACACTAGTGCAAAAGCAGTTCAAAAGTCAGTTTGTAAAGTCATTTCTATATTATGTGCCATATGTAACACTTTCAGTAATGACTTTTCCGGCAATTTTCCAAGCAACACAAAGTCCTATTGTAGGTATAATAGCTTTCATAATCGGTATAATAGCAGCATGGTTTAATGCAGGGCTTTTTAAAGTTTCCGTAATCTGTTGCAGTGTTGTATTTATATTAGAATTATTTTTCTGTTAAAGAATAAAACCCTATTCTGTGTAGAATAGGGTTACTTTTTTGCTTTTTATTTAAATATTAATCTGAAAATATTTCTCACTAATGGACCAACAAGAAATATTTGTAAGAAAAATGCCATTGGATAACAAGTAAAAGCAAGTGTTATCCATTGCACAAACCATTCACTTGTAAAGCCATTATGAAAGAATGTTGCAAATAAAGTGATTAGTGGCACAATAATGCAAACTGTAAATGACTGAATTGATAGGATTAAAAACATAGGATTATCATTTTCAGGATTGAAAATTCTAAGCGCTAATTTTCGTGCAGTTTTTGTTACAAAACAGAAAATTAATAGAAATACAACAACAAATTCAACCCACATTTCCTTTAGTGCAGTAAGAAAAACACCGTAACTAAGTCCACCACTATTTAAAGAAATAGTGTAAACTGTCATACAATACACCATACAAAATACAATCATTGTTGTAAAAATAATACTTTGAAAAATTGTTTTTGGCATAAAAATTCCTCCATTTTTTTCACAAAAAAAGACACTAAATATGGAAAACCACCAGACATAAGTTTTCCGATATTTAGTGTCAGTTTTTCGTGTTTAATTCTCTATAATTATAGTGAATTAAAATCATTTTGTCAAGAATAATCGTTTTATATTAAAGTAAATTCCCACCTATAAAATATTACTAATTTTGTAGGTGTATTTTTATATGTTTTTTGTAGAAAAATAGGTTTGACTATTTACATATCATAATATATAATTGTGCTTGGAAAAATCAAAAGTAGTTAAATTCTTTCAATATTAAGCAAATAATGTTTAAGGAGAGATGTTTATGAGTGGTACAAAAACAGTTGCAGTCAAATTAACTGAAGGCAATATTTTAAAGAAAATGTTTATTTTTGCAGTACCTATTATAATAGGTAACTTACTACAAGAACTATACTATATTTTTGATACGCTTATTGTTGGTCAAACTTTAGGTGATATAAAGTTGGCAGCAGTTGGTGCTACAAGCTCATTGGTATTTTTGGCTACCGGTTTCATTATCGGTATAACAAGTGGTTGTGCAGTTCTTACTTCTCAATTCTTTGGTGCCGGTGATGATAACAGAATGAAAAAGTCAGTAGCATCACATATTGTTATTGCACTTATTTCAACTGTAGTTTTAACAGTGGGATTTGTACTTTTAGCAAAACCACTTTTAATTTTACTAAATACAACAAGTGATACCTTTGCCTATTCAAAAACCTACCTAACAATTATATACGGTGGACTTCCTGCTACAATGCTTTATAATGTGACATCAGCTCTGTTAAGGTCAGTAGGGGATAGCAAAACACCTTTAATGTTACTTTTGCTTTCATCAGTGCTAAACATTGGTCTTGACCTATTATTTATTTTAGTATTTGGTTGGGATGTTGCAGGTGCTGCAATTGCAACAGTAATTTCACAAGGTATCTCAGCTTTGCTTTGTGTTGTGTATATTAAGTTTAAAGTGCCTTTCATTATTCCTAACAAAGAAAGTTTCAAAGGGATAAAGTCAATGATTGGCGATGAATTCAAGATTGGTTTCCCTATGGGTTTCCAGTATTCAGTAATTTCAATTGGTATGATGGTGTTGCAGTTCTTTGTAAATGGTTTTGGTTCAAGTGCCGTTGCTGCTTATACAATAGGCAACAGAGTTCAACTATTCCTACAAAATCCACTAAATTCAATGAGCATTGTAATGGCTACTTTTGCCGGACAAAATGCCGGTGCTAAAAGATATGACAGAATTAAGTCAGGTACAAAGAAAGGTCTTTTACTTTGTCTTGTATATTCATTGGTTATCGGTGTATTAGCCTTTATATTTGCTGAATTTTTAACATCAATTTTCCTATCAAATTCCGACCCTATTACAATGAAGTATTCTATTGAATTTATCAGATGGAACTGTATTTTTGAATGGTCACTTGGTATGCTATTTATTTATCGTGGTGTAATTCAAGGTCTAAAGGACGGTGTAGTGCCTATGATAGGTTCAGTACTTGAAGTTATGATGAGAGTTCTTTCACCATTAATTTTCAGTACAACATTAGGTTTTGCATCAGTTTCATTTGCAGGTCCTGCTGCTTGGAGTGCCAGTGCAATACTTATGATTATTGTGTATTTCCATAAGTTCAGAAAACTAAAAAGAACAGGAACTTTATAATAAAGAGATAATAAAAAGAAAGTCGCATTTCCGGTAAGAGATGCGACTTTTTGTTTTAATTCATTATTTTATATGTGGTGAGAATATTTTATTATTAATGATAGTGAGTAAATATATATTTTATTATATAAAAAACAGCTACCCAAATTAATGAGTAGCTGTAATTGTAAGTGCTATAGATTAGCCAAGTTTGTCAATAGTATGTGCAGCATATTTTTGGATCATTGTTGTATCCTTAATATTAATCATACCGTCTTTATTAACATCAGCAACTTTTGTGTTGATTGTTACTGCCATCTTAGATACATACTTCTGAATTAAAGTAGCATCCTTAACATCAACAACGCCATCACCGTTTACATCACCAAGAAGTTCTGTTGGTGTTGTAGCAGTAGTAGCTGTTGTTGGCTTTGTAGCTGTTGTTGCTGTTGTAGCTGTTGTTGCTGTTGTTGCTGTTGTTGGCTTTGTAGTTGTAGTAGCTGTTGTAGGAACTACATATGGGCTGCTTGACCACTTACCGTTTGAATATAGATAACCGTCACCAGGAATGCTTAGGTTACTTGTCTGTGAACCACCATTGTTGCTAAAGATACACATATCGTTATCCTTAGGGAATGAAGCATACCAAATGTTATCCTTATACTTTGTCATTGCAACACCAGGCCACTGAACTGAAGAAGAGTTATTTGATTTGCTCCAGTAGTAAACATAAGGTGTAGCAAAATTATTTGTGTTTTCATAATAAACCGTAACATTACTTGATGGGTCCGGAGTTGTTGGAATAGTAGCAGATGGCTTTTGACCTGTATATGCTTTCCACTGGTTACCTGTAGTAAAGATCATATCAGTTGAATTAATCTTTAGACCAGGCTGACTTGCATCTGGATATCTGTTTGAACCACCAGTGAAGATAACCTGTCCATCTCTTAATTCTTCAGAAACTTCAATTAAATATAGACCGGTTGAAGGATCAAGTGTCATCTTCTGACCAGGCCATTTTTCATTTTCAACTACTGATGAACCACTTTCATTATAAATGTAAGCGTAGATTGTTGAACCCCAATTTAGTGATGGGTCAAAGTATACTCTTGTAATTGCATCTGGGTCTTTCTTCTTAAATGAGAATGACTTAGATGCTGTTTCTTCTGAATTTGTAGCTGTCATTTTAACTTTAAATGTTGTGCCAACCGGAATATCTTCACCAATTGTGAACTTCTGACCGTCAACAACCTTGAATTCTTCACCACCGTTAATTGAAACCATAGCGTAGTCAGCACCCTTTAGAGATACTGTAACTTCTTCTGAACCATAGAATGATGAAGCACCCTTTAGTGACATATTGATTGTAGATGTAGGACCTTCAATTAGAATTGTACCATGCTCACCTGAGTTAAATGTAGCAGTACCATCTGTAACCACAGCCTTTGTACCATCATAAGCATTTGTTACTTCTGTACCGTCTGACCATAGTGAAGATACATCTACTGGAATGTCCTTGTTATTAGGAGCACCGATTGTTGCAATAATATTATCTGATACAGTGCCATCGTCATATGTTCTGGCAAATGTATAACCTGTTGAACCATTGTAAGCAGTAATTTGCTGATGTTGACCGGCACCGACTGCTACGTGGTTTTTACGGAAAGTACCAACCTTCTGCCAGTGAGCTAGTTCGTCCTGATCTATTGAATCCCAGTTCATATCACTTCTTAGTGAGTGACCACTGCCACCGTGACCGTCAAAGCTCATACCTGGAACAGTCTTACGGTTTGTTTCATCACCATAGAAAACTTGTACTGCACCAGGAAGTAGCATTAGAGCAGAACCCTGATATGCCATGTCTGATGTACGAGCAAGATTTGAGTCATGAGAAGAGATATATGTTAACTGATTAAACTTATCGTTTGAGTTGATAGAATCTGCATAGTTTTGGAACTTACCATTGATTGAACTTGCTGCAGGAAGTGGACTACCTGATGAATCAAAGTTAATCATTGAGTCAAATCCACCTTCTGTGAAGTATGAATCATATCCAGAACCGATGTTGTGATCCCAACATTCACCTGTCATCCAGAAGTCTTCATCCCAATCAGCACCGGCCTTAGTTGGGTTGTTCTCTCTCCAAGTCTTAAGAGCAGATACACATTTATCTTTTAGCTTTTTCCATGAAGCCTGTTCAACGTGCTTAGCAGTATCGCAACGGAAACCGTCAACACCATACTGAGAAACCCATTCAGAAAGCCATGTTGTTAGGTAATCACTAACGCTACCTGAGTTGTCGCCGTATTTAGCAACCTTCTGGTCATATGTACCTTCCTGAGTCCATTTTGTTTTTAAAATAGGAGGGATAGATACTGTCTTTGTCTGTTCTGTTCTGAAGTCAGGAAGACCTTCTAGGCTTCTTGTTAGGTCGCTGCCGCCTTGACCACCGGTATAACCAGGAAGACCTGAACGAATCCAGTCATTGCCCCACCATTTGCCCCAGTCAGAAGCAGATGTTTCGTAGTCAATGTTGCTGTTTACATCACTAACATCGTTTAGTTTATACTTGAAATCAGATGCACCTGGAAGAAGTGTACCAAAACCAAATTCTTCCATATCGGCAACTGAATTGTAGCCAGAGTGGTTCATAACAATATCAAGTACAACACGGATACCATGCTTATGAGCTGTATCAACCAGTGTTTGGAATTCTTCTTTTGTACCAAAGTTAGCATCTGTTTCTGTGTAGTCAAGAACATAGTAACCGTGGTATGAATAGTGGGCAAAACCCTTACCTGAATCAACATAGCCGTGAATCTGTTCGTAAGGAGCAGAAATCCAAATTGCGTTTACACCTAAGTTATCAAAGTAACCATCTTCGATTTCCTGTGTAACACCGGCAAAGTCACCACCATGGAATGTACCAGGAGCTGTATCCCAGCCTGATAGTGGAGAGCCATCTTTGTCTGTTGCACGACCATATGAGTGGTCATTACTTGTGTTACCGTTTTTAAAACGGTCAGTTAGTAGAAAATAGACATTTGCATTGTCCCAAGTGAAGTCATTTGCACTTGTGATTTTTGAAACGCCAGTTTTTTTGTCTGTTGTACTTGCTTTTGTTTCATTCTTATTGACTGTAGCTGCGTTAACTGTTAGGTTAATTGCAAAGATAGACAATAACATTGATAAGCATAGAACAACAGATAAGATCTGTTTTTTCATAATTTCTTACCTTTCTGTATTTTATATTTGTAAGGAAATCACTACATATTTCCTTACATTAATATACGCCTATATTATATCAAAAATCAAGTCATTTTACTATTATCATTTTTAACAATTTATAGTGCAAGTTTATAGTTAATAAACACAATATATGTGAATATAATATTAACAATTTTTAATAATTTGTATTATATTTTTTTAAAAGAAAAAAGCCTTGTTACTTCTATTTAGCAACAAGACTTTTATAAAAATTATGCATTTTGAAGAATATTAGCCGATAATTCCGTTACCAAATAATGGAGCAAATACAAGGCTAACAATTGTCATAAGTTTAATAAGAATATTAATTGATGGACCTGATGTATCCTTAAATGGGTCACCAACAGTATCACCGACTACAGCAGCCTTGTGGCTAGGTGAACCTTTGCCACCATGATGACCACCCTCAATGTATTTCTTAGCATTATCCCAAGCACCACCGGAGTTACTCATAAAGATTGCAAGTAGCACACCGGTTGTTAAAGAACCACCAAGCATACCACCAAGAGCCTCAGCACCAAGTAATACACCGATAATAATAGGGGATACAATAGCCAAAACACCAGGTAGAATCATCTGTCTCAGTGCTGCGTGAGTTGAGATAGCAACACAGTTTTTGTAGTCAGGTTTTCCTTTACCTTCAAGAATACCCGGAATTGTTCTAAACTGTCTTCTGACTTCTTCAATCATACTTTGTGCAGCTTTACTTACACTGTCCATTGTAAGTGAAGAAAATAGGAAAGGTAGCATACCACCAACCAATAAACCGATAACTACCTTGTAGTTCATAATGTCAATAGTAGCTAGGTTAACCTTTTGTGCAAATGTAAAGAATAGTGCAAGTGCAGTTAAAGCAGCAGAACCGATAGCAAAGCCTTTACCGATAGCAGCAGTTGTGTTACCTACAGAGTCAAGAGAATCAGTAATTTCTCTAACTTCATTTGGTAGGTCGCTCATTTCTGCAATGCCACCGGCATTGTCGGCAATAGGACCATAAGCATCAACTGCAACTGTAATACCTGTTGTAGAAAGCATACCTACAGCAGCAAGTGCAATGCCATAAATACCGGAAGTACCCTCAGCACCTGTACCGTTAGTTACAAAGTAAGCAACAAAAATACCAACACCAATAAGAATAATAGGGATAAGTGTACTTTGCATACCTACTGCAATACCACTGATAATAGTTGTAGCAGAACCTGTTTCACTTTGCTTTGCAATTTTCTTAACAAATGGGAATTTATCAGAGGTGTACATTTCTGTAATTGTACCAATCAGTAGTCCAACTAATAAACCTGCAATAATTGCAATAGCAAATCTAAATGTGCCTAGCATAAAGTAGCTTAGTAAAATAGCAGAAATAATAACTAAAACCGATGCCACATAAGTACCAGTGTTAAGAGCCTTTTGAGGATTTTTGCCGTCTTTACCTCGTACAAACAGTGTACCGATAATAGAAGAAATAAGTCCGATAGCAGAAAGCAAGCAAGGAAAAACTGCATATTTCCAAGATAAACTACCACTAAATGCAAGTACACCAAGTGAAATAGCAGAGATAAGAGAACCGGCATAACTTTCAAATAAGTCAGCACCCATACCTGCAACATCACCAACATTGTCACCAACATTATCAGCGATAGTTGCCGGATTTCTTGGGTCATCTTCCGGAATACCGGCTTCAACCTTACCTACAAGGTCAGCACCAACATCGGCAGCTTTAGTATAGATACCACCACCAACTCTTGCAAATAAAGCAATAGATGATGCACCTAGTGAAAAGCCAAATAGAATGTTGTCGTCCCCTGTAATTGCATAAATTAGGCAAACACCAAGTAGTCCAAGACCACTAACGCACATACCCATAACTGCACCACCACTAAAAGCAACAGATAAGGCTTTGTTCATACCTTTTTCTTTGGCAGCATTAGCAGTTCTGACATTTGCTTTAGTGGCAACACTCATACCACAGTAGCCGGCTAAAGTTGAAAGTATTGCACCGATTAAGAATGCAAGAGCAGTTCTGTAATTTAGAACATCACTTTTTGTAATAATTCCACAAACAGATATAACAACAAATACTGTTGCTACGAAAATTACTAAAATTTTGTATTCAGAAAATAAGAATGCCTTTGCACCTTCATTGATAGATTGTGCAATTTCCTTCATTCTCTTAGTTCCGGAGTCCATTTTGTTGATTCTTACAGCCAGTATAATTGCATATATAAGTGCAACTATGCCCCCAATAGCTGATAAATAGGTTAAAATAGTTAGAGTATTCATAATAACCTCCTTATTAATATTTTATTCATATAGTTTAGCATACATAATAATAAATTTCAAGCATTTATAAAATTTATGGTAAATATATACAAATTCAATTACCTAGATTTGGAAGTATAATCTAATTGTAAATTTTTTTATTTTTCTCGTAATATTATTGCCTATAAATAAGAAAAATGATATAATGAGTTGTAATATATGGGAGGTAACGCTATGAGCAAAAAATTAATTTCAATTTTACTTTCTTTAGCTATGGTGGCCGGTGCTTCTGCTACTATTTCTGTTAGTGCAGATGAAAATGACACTGCAACCAATCCAAAAACACAGGAAACATCTACTTTAGATGTAAACAAATTCGGTGATGCTGACGGTAACAGTAAAATCAATGTTAAGGATACAACTGCTATTCAAAAGTATCTTAACAAGAGTATTGATATTATTGACCAAACTTATGCCGATGTTAACGGTGATGGTACAGTTGACATTAAAGATGCAACTATCATTCAAAAGTACATAACTAAGAAGATTAGCACTTTCCCTGCAAAGTCAGACAATGACTGGAGAACTTCTTCTGTTGGTTACGAAATTTTCATTCGTTCATTTTATGACAGCAACGGTGACGGTTGTGGTGACTTTAGAGGCGTAGCAGAAAAGGTTGATTACCTAAAGTCACTTGGTGTAAATGTTGTTTGGCTAATGCCATTTAACAAGACAGATTCATATCATGGTTATGATATTAAAGATTATAACGATGTTTGTGAAGATTACGGTACAATGGATGATTTTAATTATATGTTGGAAACTCTTCACAACAACGGTATCAAGGTTCTTATGGATCTTGTTGTAAACCATACTTCAAAGAATCATCAGTGGTTTAAAAATTCAGAACAACAGAAAGATAAGTATAAAGATTACTATATTTGGTATGATGGTGTTTCTCCATTATCCGGTATATGGCAGTATTCATTCAGCAGAAAAAATAGATATTATTCTTGCTTTAATGCAGGTATGCCTGACCTAAACTATCATAATAAAGATGTATGGAGTGATGTTGACTCTATTGCAGACTTTTGGTTAGGTAAGGGCATTGATGGCTTTAGATTAGATGCTGCTTTACATATTGATGATACCATCAATTCACATGGTATTCATGTTGATGAAAAAGAAGGTACAGTTACACATGAATGGTGGCAACATTTTGAAAGCCATGTAAAAGAAAAGAACCCAAATGCTTTCTGCGTTGGTGAAATATGGACTGAGGATTCAATGCAAGAAACACAGGAAAGATTTTTCTCTGACCTTGATTCTGACTTTGACTTTTATAATATGAGCGAAGTTAAGAAGATGCTTAACGGTACAAAGACAAATCTAGGTAGGATTATTTCTCAGTATGATACTGGAATTCAGAATGCTTCAAATAAAACTTCTGATATATCAAAAACTACTATTAACTCTGTAATGCTAAGTAATCACGATGTTAACAGAATCGGTTATGAAATTTATGATAAAAATTCCGATAATCAAGTTGCTTTAGCAAAATTAAAGTTAGCAGTTAATATTGAAATGACAATGAAGGGTATGCCTTGGGTTTACTACGGTGACGAAATCGGTCAATCCGGTGGTGGCACAAGTGGTTCATCCGACCCTAACAGAAGAGAAGCAATGGATTGGTACACTGCTCGTGATGGCGTAGGTGCAACAAAGATGAACGCAGTTCGTTCTTGGGGCACATCAGAAAAGTTTACTAAGGCTAATGACGGTATCTCTGTTGAAGAACAAGAAAATGTTGACGGTAGCCTACTAGAACATTATAAAAAGCTAATTAGCATTAGAAATAAGTATAAGATTTTCTATACAGGCACTTATGCTACATCAATTATTAAAGATGGTGTTTATAGCTATACTGTAAAAGATGAGAATAGAGATTACTCAATGTTTGTTGTACATAATAACTTAAATAACGATGTTACTTATACAGCAACTTGCGACTTTACAGATGAAATTTCCGGTGATAGTTATAAGGCAGGGGATACAGTAACTCTAAAATCATTGTCTTCAATGATTGTTAAATATACTACAGATACTGTTCCACTTTCAAAATAATAATTGAAAACAATATAAAGAAAACTCCTTAACCGTTTGGTTAGGGAGTTTTGTCATTTGTTAGTTTGATTTAATATACATTATATAATATATATTATTCTATTATTCTGAACCGTATTTAATTTTTAGTTGTTCTTCGTAAATGTTTTTGAAAATTACTTTTCTTGTTACAATACCAACAAAAACATCTCTATCGTCAGTAACAGGAACAAAGTTTTGGTCAAGACATTTAATAAGGAGTTTATCTATACTGGCAGTGATTTTTACTGCCTCATAAAAATCCTCTCTAAGTATATTTCTAACCTTAACTTTCTTTAGGTCTGCATCCGGATTGTCCATTATGTAATATAAGAAGTCACCTTCTGTAATTGTACCTCGGTAAATGCCATCAGAATTGATAACAGGTACAGCAGAGTAGGAGTTTCTTCTAAATATATCTAGTGCAAATTCAATAGAGTCTTTTGTTCTAAGATATTCAACGTTAGCTTTTGGTATTAACAGTGATGGAATGTTCATAGCAACCTCCTTCATTCGTACATATTATACCATATACATATTCCAAAATAAATAGATTTTAGTAATTTATTTCCAAATTCTGCTCTTTCATTATTCTGTCATTGATTTTAAGTATTTAAGGTGATATAATTGTGAAGATAGGGTGAATTTTACTTAAAATCTATTTTAGTAAAGTTTATTTGGGCAAATGTTTTTAGTTTAACTATTTTTTAGGAGAAAGTTATGGTAAAATTATATTTAGCAGTTCCTTGCTATAATGAAGAAGAAGTACTTTATGATACAACAGAAAAATTAACTAAGAAATATGACCAGATGATTAATGATGGTCTTATTACAAGTGACAGTAAGATTTATTACATTGATGATGGTAGTAAGGACAAAACTTGGACTATTATTGATGAATTACATAACAAGAATAAATATGTAAACGGTATCAAGATGAGCAGAAACAGAGGTCACCAAAATGCACTTTTAGGTGGTCTTATGACAATTAAAGATGATTGTGACTGTGTAATTTCTATTGATGCCGATTTACAGGACGATATTAACACATTTGATGAAATGATTAAGGACTTTGAAAACGGTTCTGAAATTGTTTATGGTGTTCGTAGCAAGAGAGCAACAGACACAGCTTTCAAGAGAATGACAGCACAGGGTTTCTATAAGATACTTTCTATGTTAGGTGCAGAAGTTGTTTATAACCATGCTGACTTTAGACTAATGAGCAAGAGAGCTTTAAATGCTTTAGCAGAATTTAAGGAAGTTAACCTATTTCTAAGAGGTCTTGTACCACTTGTTGGCTTTAAGTCAAGTTTTGTTGAGTATGAGAGAAGTGAAAGACTTGCCGGTGAAAGTAAGTACCCACTTAAGAAAATGTTAGGTCTTGCATGGGATGGTGTTACCAGTCTATCAATGAAACCTATCAGAATGATTACTTCTTTAGGTGCTATTGTATTTTGCATTAGCTTAATTATGTTGATTTATAGCTTTATTATGTGGATTATCGGCAATACTGTTTCAGGTTGGTCATCACTTATTGTTTCAATTTGGGCATTGGGTGGTCTTCAGCTACTTGCAATCGGTGTTGTTGGTGAGTACATAGGAAAAATTTATATGGAAAGTAAGCACAGACCAAGATTTATAGTTGAAGAAATTTTAAAATAGTGCTATAATACATTTATCGATAGTTATTTTATATAATTATTCAGTAAAAGAAAAATAAATACCATTCAAACCGGTGATGTGGGAGTAAAACGGCAAAAGACCTTTAGCGAGTAGATGATGGTGGAAGTTCTACGGAAACTATGCTGACAAATGGGCCACAGAGGGAAAGGTGAATTTTAGTAGCTAATCCGTAAGTCTGCGTTAAAGACTAGAGTGATAATTCTTTTACAGAATTATCAGAACTTGGGTGGTACCACGATAATTCGTCCCATACGCTTTATGCGTATGGGATTTTTTGTTAGGTGATATTATGGAAAATTATAGTATAAACTTGCCTTCATATTCTGTTGGAGATAATGTTTATGAAAAAATTGAAAAAATCTGTAGTCCATATGGTAGCAAGGCAGTTGTTATCGGTGGACACAAAGCAATTAATTCTGCAAAAGAATTATTAATCTCAGCCACAAAAGATACTAAAGTAAGTATCATTGACTTTGTGTGGTATGGTGGAGAGTCTTGTTTTGAAAATGTAGATGCACTTGCTAATAATGAAAGTGTAAAGAAAGCCGATTATCTTTTTGCAGTTGGTGGTGGTAAAGCACTTGATACTACAAAGTGTCTTGCAGTAAAGATAAATAAACCGGTTTTCACATTTCCTACAATTGCAAGTAACTGTTCACCGGTAACTTGTGTTTCAATTATGTATACAAAGGAAGGTGTTTTCAAACAACCATTCTTCTTTGAAAAGCCACCTAAACATGCATTTATAAATACAAGCTTGTTGTGTAAGTCACCATCAAAATATTTATGGGCAGGTATGGGCGACACATATGCAAAGTATTTTGAAAGTTCTGTTTCTTCTAGGGGAGAAGATACTTTAGTTCATTACCACAGACTTGGTGTTGTAATCAGTCAAATGTGCCTTGAACCGATTTTGAAGTATGGTAAGAAGGCTTTGGAAGATAATAAGAATAAGGTGAATTCCTATGAGTTTGAACAAACTGTACTTTCAATAGCTATTACAACAGGTATTGCATCAATTTTATTAACAGCAGAACATATTATAGATTACAATACAGGTCTTGCACATGGTATTTTCTATGGCTTAACTTCATTCCCACATATTGAAGAAAATCATATTCACGGTGAAGTTGTTGGCTTTGGTGTGCTAATTCTTTTATTAGTAGATAAACAGTATGATATGTTTAAGAAAATGTATGATTTTAATGAGAGTGTGGGACTTCCAACTTCTATTGCTGATGTAGAAATTGAAGAAAAAGATTTACCGGCAGTAATCAAGAAAACTCTTGAAATGCCTGATGCTGACCACAATCCATATGCAGTAACAGAAGAAATGTTAGTTGATGCTTTTGACAAGTTGTCAAATTATAATAAAACAAAAACTTTATTGGAGGGTTAAACAATGAAAAAAATTTTTGCAGTAATCTTAACTGTAGTGATGATGGCTACACTATTTGTTGGTTGTAACGGTAGTGACGGTTCATCAAGCAAAACAAAGAAAGTTGCTATTATTCAGCAAGTAGAAAACGGTGCTTTTAATGATATGCGTGAGGGTATTATTAAAGGTCTAAAGGCTAAGGGATATATCTCTAGTGACAAGGATGTTGATTATCAATGTGCCGATGGTGACGAAACAAACCTAAATACAATTACTCAGTCAGTAGCTAACGGTGACTATGATGCAGTATTTACTGTTGCAACACCTGCAACTCAGAGTATGGTAAACCAAGAATCCGACATTCCTGTATTTTTCTGTGCAGTTTCTGCTCCTGTAGCAGCCGGTGTTATTAAGGATATGGATAAACCTGATATGAACGCAACAGGTACATCAAATGCAATTCCTGTTGATGAAATCTTTGGCCTTGCAAAACAGATGACACCAAAAGCAAAGAACTTTGGTCTACTTTATTCTTCAAAAACAGATTCAGCCGTTAACACAGTTGAACAGGCAAAGAATTACCTAGAAAGTAAGAATATTAAATATACAGAAGGTGCAGTTGTAGAAGATAGCGAAATCGCTACAACAGTTGAAAGCCTATGTAAAAAGTGTGACGCAATCTTTATTCCTAATGATGCAGTTATGCAGGGTGCTATGAGTACAATTACAGAAATTGCCAGAGAAAACAAAGTTGCAGTTTACGGTTCATCAGCAACAATGGTTGACTCAGGTTGTCTGGGTACAAAGGCTATTGACGATATTGGTATTGGTGAAAAGACTGCCGATTTAGCAGCAAAGTATTTTGAAGGTGAAAAGGTAGAAAATATTCCATCAATCGTTGTACCTTATGACTACGTCACAGTTAATAAGGATGACGCAAAGGCTATCGGTATTAACCTAGATAGTATTGACTTCGGTAAAGATACAGTTAAGCAGGTTAATGACACAAAGAATTAATTTTTAAATTTTATAGCCTCCCTTGTGTAAAGGGAGGTGTCACCAAAGGTGACGGAGGGATTGTCTTGGTACAATCTTTAGTTTATCTAAGATTAATTCGATAGATAAAACAATGTAGGGGCGAAATTTATATTCGTCCTAAAAATAAAAACACAAAAGAAATTTAGAAGTACAAGGGGTTATTTATGAGCCTTAATGTTATTTTGGGAGGACTTGAGCTAGGTTTCATTTACGGAATTATGGCTCTTGGACTTTACATATCCTTTAGAATAATGAATGTTCCTGACCTTACAACAGAGGGTAGCTTTACCTTAGGTCTGGCAGTATCAGCTGTTGTAGCAAATGAGAACCACTCTTGGCTAGGCATTTTACTTGCTTTCCTAGCCGGTTGTTGTGCAGGTTTTGTAACAGGATTTTTACAAACAAAAATGAGAATACATCCTATCTTAGCCGGTATTATTTCTATGTGTGGACTATATAGTGTAAACCTTATGATACTTGGTTCACCAAATGTAAATATTCCAAAGGACTCAAGAGTATTCACATCAGTTGATAATTTATTTGATAATATTGGTCTTGATATTTTTGGCAGACATAATGCAAAGATGATTCTTTCATTTGTTGCAGTAGTTGTTTGTGTACTTGTTATGATTTGGTTCTTTAGAACACACTTTGGTCTATGCCTAAGAGCAACAGGTAATAATGAAGATATGGTTAGAGCATCTTCAATTAATGTTGATGTTAGCAAGATTGTTGCACTAATGTTAGCTAACGGACTAATCGCACTTAGTGGTAGTTTTATTGCTCAGTATCAAGGTTATGCAGATATTTCTTCCGGTAACGGTATCCTTGTTGTTGGTTTGGCATCAGTAATTATCGGTGAAGCTATTATGGGTAAGCGTGGTGTTACTCTTGGTCTTATCTCTGCAATTGTAGGTTCAGTTATCTACAGATTTATCATTACTTGGGTAATTAATTCCGGTATCTTTACTGCTCAGGTTATCAGACTAATTACTGCTATTATTGTTGCAGTAGCACTTTCTATTCCGGCATTTAAGTATTATATTGCCAGATTTAAGATTAAACACGGAGGTGGAAGAAATGCTTGATGTAAATAATGTTACTAAAGTTTTTTCTAAGGGTACAGTAAATGAACATACTGCCCTTAACAACCTTTCACTTCATTTAGATAAGGGTGACTTTGTTACAATCGTAGGTAGTAACGGTGCCGGTAAAAGTACACTTTTTAATGCTGTTTGTGGTTCTTTCCTATGTGACAGTGGCAAGATTATTCTTGACAATGAAGATATTACTTATAAGAAAGAACATAAGAGAGCAAGAGTAATCGGCAGAGTGTTTCAGAATACTATGAAGGGTACTGCACCTGATATGACTATCGAAGAAAACCTAGCCCTTGCATATAGCAAAGGCAGAAGAAGAATTTTTCAGTCAGCAGTAAATGACAAAATGAGAAAGTTCTTTAAAGAACAACTTGCAAGATACAATATGGGTCTTGAAGATAGACTAAAGAATAAAGTAGGACTTCTTTCAGGTGGTCAAAGACAAGTTGTAACACTTCTAATGTGTACACTTGCAGTTCCAAAACTTCTGTTACTTGATGAACATACTGCTGCCTTAGATCCGGCAACTGCTGAGAAAGTTATGGAAATCACTAAGCAAATTGTTGCAGAAAATAATATTACTACAATGATGATTACCCATAACCTAAATCAAGCACTTACCACAGGTAATCGTACAATTATGATGGACAGTGGTGAGATTATTCTTGATATTCCATATAACGAAAGAAAGAATATGAATAGGGATGACCTTCTTCAAATGTATAGTATGAAGAAAAGAGAAGCCCTTGATAACGATAGAATTCTGTTCTCATAACT
>ERZ1034998.1017-NODE-1017-length-16911-cov-33.146535_pt1 | contig 16911 bp, 17 predicted proteins | sample MGYA00520621_ERZ1034998 | MGnify/ENA primary metagenome ERZ1034998 (study PRJEB33766, sample SAMN09781748) | gut metagenome | biome: gut microbiome | host: Homo sapiens | place: Madagascar | study: EMG produced TPA metagenomics assembly of the PRJNA485056 data...
GCTTCGCCGCTTCCCACTCCGTTGGTTTTCCTGTACCATCCACCGCCTTGACCTTCACAATGTCCCCGACGCTTGCGCCAGTTACGCCAAGGGAAATGTCCGTACCTCCAGCCGTTTTTTCTTCCAGTGCCGTCTTCACCGACTGTAGTGCCACATTCTGCGCCGCCACAATCCCATTCACCTGTTCAATCGCATTCGCGATGTCCGTTGAATCTCGCATTTCGTCCCCTCCTTAAATCGAATCTATCAGCGACTTCACATCGCCGATCATATCCCACACCGCTTTCGCGTCGGCAATATCACCATCTACACTGTCAGCAGATGGAACGACTGTTGTTATAAGTTCGCTCGGATCTTCGAGCTGGTACTCCGCCTCGTTCTCCGATACCTGCCGGACGACCGGTATTCTGCCGACCACATTTACGAAAGCAGCGGGAACAGCTCTGTTTGAGTCGGTCGTAATGATACTCGTCTCATTATCTACGGTGACGCTATTGTCGGTAGCAATATGCAGCACATTAACAACTTGCAAGCCATTTGCGCCCTGAGCAATATGCTGAAACGCAGCATATACCCCATTATCCTTGGCACGATAATAGCACATTCCATCGCGAAGAGCCACAACGGGCTTTGTAGCGGACGCCTCGATGATCTCATTATATGTCTTGTCCGCGACATATGGATCGTCCGTAGTACCACTTCCACTGACAGTGACAACGAATACACCCGTGTCGTCCTCTCCTTCAATCAAGCACAAATCGTTCTCCCCAATTTTGCCAGCCGCAACCAGAGCGTCATAAGTTTCCTTGCTGTCGATTTTGTTTATTGCCCATCCGGGCAGTTTTGTTTCTGTCATACCGGATCACCTCCTATAAAATTTCCGCCATTTGCGTCCGTGAAGAATGTTTTCGAAACGGTGTCGTATAAGCCGATTATTAAATCAGAAACACGTGTTACAGGGATGAAGTCGCGGACGAGATTATTATTTTCCCACAGCTGGCACGAATACAATTTGGCTTGACAGTATTTATGAGTCCAACTTTCTCTGCCCGCTCCATTTCTGTAAAACAACCAGAACGTCAGCGTATCAGGAAGATTTGTTGACCAGTTACCTGTTTTTATAATGTTATTTATTTGACATTTGGTAGATGATATATAATACTCGTTTATATGAATATTGGAACTCGCAGTCACCACTTGTGTGTTTTGTAACTCTATTGAAAACACTGAGCTGTCATATGGTATTCCTACATGATATCGTTTCAGCATCCCACCATCGTCGAGAATAGCACCATTAAATTGGTTATTAACAGATGAGGTAAACTGCATTTTCAGTGATACTGATAACATATTTGAACAATAGATTCCAGTGTCAATATACTGTGTTCCGGTCGCCTCGATGTACTCAAGCTGCGTGTATCCGACAGGTAAAAGCCTATCATACCCGACTCGCACCCCATACCTTTTCCCGCCCATAAACACCGCCGAAATCGGAGTTTCACCGACATAAATTTTACTCATGTCGCAGCCTCCAGATCCGCCGATGTCCACGTTTTCAGAGTTGGAAGGGAATCATAAACCGCTTTTGCTGACGGATACTGTATATCGGTCGAGGATGAAGACATAGAAGTGGTCAGATTCTCGACCGCCTGCGCCTTGAATCCGTCCCACGACCACTTGTCCTCGTCTCCAATAACACACGTAACGCCATTAGACATGATCTGTTGGAACACCATGCGCGTCTGCGAAGCACCAACCAGCGTAAACGTGTATTCAACGCCGCCGTGAACCATCGTACCATGAATGATATTACCATCGCTATAAGCTGCCCAGATCTCCGCCATCGTCTTGTCGGAGGTCAATTCTTTCGCGGTTGCCCCCTGAGTAAACGTGACTTCGAACGCACTCGCCCCACCGGCAAGTTCTTTAAGCTCATACTGTTGAGTAGTTTGATTCCACACGGGAACATAACCATCAGAAGTAACGGTTCCAACAGGAAGTCCGGGAAGGGCTGATACAGAAATGGATGATGTACGATAATCAACCAGAATTTGCTCCCAATGTTCTTCTGCCGCATTCCACCCGATCCACCATCCCGAGCTACCATCCTCGCCAGCTTTTCGGTACGAACGATTACCAAATTTCATGATATCAAACATATAGGCAAGACTGATAGCAATCGGATGGTTGCTCATAGTTAAGTAAAATGTACCATCGCTACGTTGCCATAATCGCAAAGCGTTCATGTCGAAAAACTCATCAACGCCATTGCTGTTTATGATAATTGTGTACTCTTGATTCGCGAAGTACACGTTGCTACCGGAGACACTTGCTAATGGTATAATCAGCCTGTCGTCATACACAGCGAACCATAGTATCCCATTGTTGTAGGACTCAATAATCTCGCTCGTTGGCACATCGGCGGTATATGTGCCGTCACTGTTCGATGTTATATTAACGATCCTGTGACCATTGGGTAATTGACTGATGGTCTTGTCGATAAACGCCCTTATGCTTTCGACCGATGTCTGCAATCCACTCAGATCGACCAGATGTTCTTTCTCATACGCCATAATCATCATCTTCCTTTCTCAAGTATTCTTTTGACACGCTGCCGTATGAACGACATCCTCAGCGTCATCTTGTCGCTTGCCGGCTGGACAAAGACCGTGAAATCATCCTGCGGCTCATCCCTGAAAGTCCCGGAAATCCGGTCGCCCAGATACGTCACGTTCCCGCAAGCGGTGATCAGGCTCTTATGCTCGGAATCGCTGATATGTTGGACAAGCGAAGGAATAGTCGTGTACGCGGTTACGCCATGCGTCTCAAAGTATCGCGTAATCATAATATCGTCGCATGGACAATAATCGCCGTACTCCTGCCGCTCATTGATCCACTCCCAGCAGTTGTCAATATATTTCACCGGCATAACAATGCCGGGACCGCACATCTCATGCGTCACAAAATAGCAGCATTTCTTGTTCCTGTATTCCGGCAAATCATCCACAAACATATTGAACAGGCTGACCGGTTTGTCCGGAACAGTGTTTATAATGTCTCCGCAGATTTTCAGAAAGTTCTTTGATACGATGACATCGTCCTGAAGCACGACTCTGTGTGTGATTCCAGGCGACAATGGCGACCGCCAGGCTTTTTCCGCTGTGTAAATCGCGTCGCCGCCACTCTCCCGGTCATCCCAGACCACAATCTCTTCGCCCATACCGAGCTGTTCAAGTAACCGCATGACCATATCTCGCCGGGAGGGATGAGCCATGATCCGTACATCGAATCTGTAGACCATCTGTTCATAACACTGCTCACGAACGCTGAAGGAATCGTCCCGATACGCTATAAGGTCGGGATTGATCGTGAAGAACTCATCGTATCTGCGTCTGCACTCAGGCGAACAAGTTCCTCTCAATATCTTCTCTTTCCACTCCTCAAGCGACCGTGTGTAATAATGATGAATTCTCATATCATCCGCGTACACCGGTGCATACCCATCGGCAACAGCGTCATGAACCATCATCCCATTGACACGAGAGGGCTGAACGATAGCCTTATGATCAATGCCAATGGGATAATTTGATTCGTGAAGAAATCGTTTTTGCACATCATCCGGGGAGTATTCAGTCTGTCCATTGGCGTCAAAGACCTTCCATCTGACGCGTATGTAGGGGTAAGCCTCGTACCTTCTCATATCAAGCACATTGCAGTGAATGAACTCATCCGTGTCAATGAACGCAACCCATTTGTTCTCCGCACCATAATGCCGCAGAAAATGATTGTACGCGTCAATCTGAGTATGCGCGTGAGGTCCGCTCCAATCCACGAATGTAAACAGGTGAGAGTCGAACTCGGCGAGAATTGTTTCTCTCGCCGGAACAGCCGACCCGTTATCATAGACATAGAAATGATTCACGCCGATACCAAGATGCCATTTAATCCACTCAAAAAGATATTTGTTTTCGTCCTTTATAAGCAGGCAGATCGCTAAAGCATCCATCAGACCGTAAATTTGAGGAGAGTCAGCGTATCCGAATTCGAAACCGAAAGTGCGTATATGTAATACACGCCGGCAACTCCCGCAGTCACACCGAACGCGCGAAGTCGTACAGTACCCGGACCGGTATCCGGATTACCAGTCAACGAGTTGCATATCAAAATGTTTGTGCCAGCCAGGAAGGCATCGTAAATATCCTTGCCAACCACACTCGATCCATCATTATTATACAGTGTATCACCATTCAAAACGTTCATAGTCGATTTGGAGCGCAGAATAATTGTGTCACTGCCACCGATCGCACCGACCGGAATCCGCACGACCTTATTACCGGAAGTACCAACGACAGTCTCGTCTCCCGCCGCCTCGGTTAGTTCAGGCAGATCCGAAATTCTTTTGATTCCCATTGTTTCACCTCTTTTGATTCACACGACTATAACATCGCCATTTTCATCGGCGAGCACAGCCTCATATAAACCTCCATCTGTCCCCATCACAGCGTCCAGTACCTCAATAATTCCAGCCTCGGCGATAACCTCAATTACCTCATCTTCAGCGGCAACAGCCGGGATCGACACGGTGGATACGGGATATTGTACAGACCCGCTTGTTGAGGTTTCGTAAGATCCGAACTTGATGTTGACAATGGAGACCTTGACGCTTTCGGTAGCGCAGACACGACAGATCATTGATGCGGTTCCATCGACTTCCTTGGATATGTCGACAGAAGCAATTCCGCCGTATATTCCCTCGCCATTAACCACCGCCATAAATCTGGAAGACTTCATCGCGACAACCTGCGCCGGAGTCAGGATCGAGTAGCTGTCTGAGTTACGTACGTACAACCCACGTATGGTCGCGTATCCACGCGAAATACTGATTTCGGGCATATATAACGCACTCTGTACATAATCGGGAGTTACTACAGACAGACTTGATTCGGGCGACACCGTGATTCTTGTCAGCGCGCCATTGCTGACCCGCGCGGTACGAAGCGCGTTGTGCAGCTTGTTGGTGTACTTATAGTTATCGGTCAGATTGTTCATATCCGCTATTGGTAACACCCGAATGATAGTATCACCACCGCTGGTGGTAATCGCCCATATTAACGCCCCCAGATACCAGGCAGCCTCCGCGCTTCCGGCATTCGATGTGCGATCATATCTGAAAAACGCAGGCTTCTGTGACAGATTCCCAAGGTCAGAAACTGTCATGAGCCTGTGGTTGTTGTAACATTCGATTATATTATCGTCCTTAACAACGATTTCCATATCGGAATCGGCATCGAATCTGTTCGATGTACCCGGGCTTGTCAGACTTCCGCTGGTGCTGCCCGTTTCCCATGTGTATTTACGCCCTGTACAGGTTGTAAGACTCGATTCATTGGGCTTAAATATGTCCATCGACACAGTGACATTGCCATCATCTTCATTCTGCGAAACACTCTGTATGCAGGCATAACCATGACCATATTCCGACGCGTCAAAATAGGGAAGTATCAACGGCGCTCTTTCAATCGTCCAATTGATCTGCGCTATCTCGGCTCCGGTCAGAACTGTGTTGCTGCCATCAGCTTCTCTGCGGCTGATGTGCATATAACCGCGCTCTTCGTTAAGTGCATGTACGGACACACCCTTGATCTGGTCATCTACATATTTCTTGTTAGCGATGTGATTGTCTTCGGTGATGTTACCGTAATACGAACCGGCATGAGTCTTGCCGTTTATATCGATCAGCTCACCCTTGACACTATTAGCGTAAATACGCGGATAAGAAACCTTGTCGTCCGCATCATACATAAAACCGATATACATATTATCGAAATAACGATTATTCCGGTAATATTGATATTTAATATACGACTCTTCTGAGTCACGGATAAACGCGTCCGATTTACCCATGGTCTTGATATATCGAGTATCTGTATGGGTGTAAATATCATCCATATTAAGATACTTTGCCGGAAGATAGATCGTGCGTACATCCTGACTTTGCACCTTAAAGAGTTTATCAGCGTACTTACCCTTAGCTGCGAAGTGCCATCCATTGCCCCTTGAATGTATCACCCACGCATCTGTGGCTTGATCGTATAAATCGAGGTCAGTCACAGTGCCAATCATCGGGAACACGTAATACATCTGGCTTCCCTGGAAAACAGTGTGCTCTACCGGATCATCATCGCCGACAGTAACCATTACTTTCGTTCCCACATCGCCCAACGGAATCACCTGCGTCTGAATATTCTTCGCCGGGTTTCGATAGAACAGCACATCCGTCTCATAGCAGCCAAAGCGATTGTTGATGTAATTCGATGACTCCGCGTCATTCTCGTTCCAGTCAGGGCGCAGTCCCTCCGGAACTTCAAGGTACTTTGCGGGGATCTTATGTACCGTTGTGTTGGTCACAGAAATCGTCAGTTCTAATTGATCACATTTATCCTTCAACAATATCTCATACAAGTGCTGCGGTTGGTTGCCCTCGGAGGCATCAACAGGACCGAATATAATCCGAAATGGATAATCTTCGTTCGGACCGGAAGCCGGATCTCCGATTATATATATACCGTGACCAGCTTGGAGTTCATAGACAGACATCGGATAACTCGTTCCGTTTATTGTTACGGTACCATTTTGTGTATTATTGTCAATATTGCAGGCAAACATAAGACGCGCAACATCGTAATCCTGATGAGCTCCAAACGCCCAGTCATACCCATCTTTCATCTGTTCGAATTCATCACCCGGGATAGTAATATGAAAAACCTCAGTTGTCTCAGTCGCCTCATACGCCCCCGGACGATTCTTTATATAATCCATCGCGTCCGCGTCATTTTGCGTCCAGTCGCCCTGAACAATGGATTTACGTATCTTCTCGATCTCATCCTCGAGCTTTTCGAACCTTAAAACCTCTGTTTCAGTGTACACATAATCATCCGGCTTTTCGCGCCCGAGCACAGGACACTGCCAGTTATAAACGACCCTGTCTCCGTCAAAAATGAATATCCGGATGATTCCCGAGTATGTCAGCAGAATGTTCGGAATCTCCGCGTACATTTCGCCTTCCTTGAAGACGAGAGGGAGCACGTATGCTCCGTGCTCATCCTCTTTCGATTCGAAATGTACTTCAAAGCCGGTCTCATCTGGTATTCCGGAAATCATGACCTTACGGTTGAGATCCCACTGTGTGAGCCTGCCGTTTTTATCCGGCTTTATTCTTATCATACCGAACCCCTCTTCTCGATTACATCAAGTCTGACCTGTGAACGCTTTACGGATTCTTCAAGGCGAGCCACACGTACTGCAAGTTCGCTGTATTGGTGTTCCTGAGCCTCAATTTTGCGCAGTATATCGTCGTTTCCCTTTTTCAGATACCCTATCTCGGTCAGCATGATACCGTCCTGTTTGCCGTCCTGCCGACTTGCTGTCCTGCGACCAACAAAGAAGGTGACTATCGCGAGAATCGGAGAAACGAACGAGAGAATTTCATTTATAGTCATTTTATACCTCTCATTTCCCGAGTACCCCGGACAAGCCGGGGTACTCGTTCAGACAATTACTCCGCGTCGGAGGTCAGCGTACCACCAAATTCGGTGGGGATGATTTCAGGAAGCGCGAAATCATTAATAATGATCTCGGCAACCTGAGGCTTGAGCTTCGCGGGAACGCGGTTCCATTCGGTGCGACCCTCGACAACTCTGCAAGCAAAAAGCATAGCCATCATTTCAAGTTCTCCTTTCTTTAAGAATTTTATCAAAAGTCTTTCGGCGATTGAGCATAAAAAATCACGCATAAACGATCTCCGCCATTTCAACGAGACAATCCTCAAGCATCTGCGAGGATTCTGTCAACGCCTTTACCTTGGCTTCGAGTTGCGTGTTCTTGGTTTTGAGAGCGGTAATCTCATCGGGAATTCGCGTGGGTTCTGGCGCTCCTTCTTGATAAAAACAACCCGTAGCATCATCGTACAACCATCCCTCCGGCGGAGTCGGTTTTATAAAGCGTTCATCGCCTGTTTTGGATTCATCGAAGCCCCATCCCTCAAACACATAGTCCGGCGCTTCTATAAATTTTACCGTTGGCGGATACTTACCTACAGTATCATCAATTGTCGAGCATAAATAGGTCATATCATAGAAACATAAACCATCTACGATTTGGAAAATTTTCATTCTACAGCCTCCGCGTAATATTGAATTATACAAATACCATCTCCTCCGAGACCGCAGTAGTCTTCATCACCACCGCCGCCTCCTCCGCCGCCATAGGAGCCAGTGCCGCCAAAGCCATCACCACCGGGACCGTATCCACCTCCGCCGCCACCACAATAGAAATCATAAGTGTCTTTGGATTCATCGCGAGCGAATATCTGAACACCATGGCCACCACGCCCTAAGCCATAGCCGCCTCCGCCGCCGGCGGAGTTACCACCGGGAGCACCGTACCCGCCTCCGCCTCCGCCGCCGCCAGGACCAGAGTTGCCTCCCTTTCCACCATATCCACCGCCACCGGATCCACCACCATACCAAACACCATTTTTGGCTGTTCCATATAATGTACCGGGTTCGCCAGTGCCAGGGAAGTCCCTTTCTATACCGATGGTGTTAGTTCCAGCTGACCCTTTTGCGGCGGATATTGCAGCAAAAGAACCGGTTGCGCTACTGCCACCCTGACCACCAATACCGCCATATTGCCCGCCGGATCCGGGCGTTGCACTATATTGTTCGGTGGAAGAATTGCAACTTGAGTAGCCAGATCCGCCTCCGCCGCCCCATGTGCCACCATTACCACCCTTGCCACCGCAACCATTGGAGGATGACACGTACATGCCGGTAAAACCATTGGCACCGCCGCCACCACCGAATTGACTACCATCGCCGCCATTACCACCATCCCTTGTTTCATAATTGTTGCTTGTTCGAGAATAGGTATAAGCACCACCGCCGGACCCTCCGCTACCACCGTTCGCTCCATTGGAGCCGGATCCCCCATTTGCCGATAACAGTGTTCCGAAAGATGTGATTCCGCCATTTCCGCCAACATACATATGGCGATCAGAATTATAGGTTTTTTGCCCGCCACGTCCAATCGTTATTGGGTATTGTGTGCCTGGAATGACATCGAGTTGAGAATAAGCCATGCAACCGCCGCCACCGCCGGCACCAACGCAACTAAAATCATAATTCGAATTTAACCATGCAGACCCCGCGCCACCACCACCAAAGAGTCTGACGCTGATTTTTTCGACACCCTCCGGGCATGTCCAATTACCACTTTTTGTGAAAATTTCTGTCACAAGCTTCTTCGCGCTTCCCCCAACAGGATTAAAAATCATTTATTCCACCTCAATTCGTTATCCAAAAATAAGCACATTTACATCGATCGCCGCAGTGGGCACGGTCTTGCTCGTGAACGTCACCGTTCCGTTACCCTGCGCAGATGCCTGAATCGAAAATTTGCTCCAATTATCGTAAGAAGCAAATACCGGCGACACAATAATGTCATTGCTTGCCGTCACACCCTCAACATTCACCGTCTGACTCTTATTGCTCCATCCCGCCACCGTGAGCGTGGCAGACGCTTTCCTCCGGTTAATCTGCATAACTCTTGTCCAGTACTCGCCCTCAGCCAGAGCCTGTCCGGTTGACGCTTTAAGAGCCGCCCAGATGCTTGTCCCATCGGTGACACAGTCATTGAGCGTGTACGCCGTGGTCGCACTGTATTGCCCGCGAAAACTGAGTCCCGTACCACTGTCACCCTTGTCGCCTTTGTTTACGATGAGCTGCCAGTAGTCCGCGCCCGCAGTAGTTCCCGGAGCCTTACCCTTGCAGTCAGCCGTGCACACATAACCGTTTCCGTTCGATGTAACGATATTGTGCTTCACATACTGCGTTGTCGCGCTGTAAACGCCAAGTGCGGTGAACTTGTCGATTTCGCCCTGAAGCGATTGCCTTGTTGAATCGATGTAGGTCTGCACGTCAGAGAGATAAAACCGCTCCAGAGCGATAAGCGCGTCTCTCAGGATGTTGAACTTCGCGGCATTAAACAGCTTGTTGATAAGCGTCGGATTATCCGCCAGAAGCTGTGCCGCCGCCGTAAGGTTTCCGGCGTTGTAATATGTGTAGTACTGATTCACGAGAGTCAGATCACTCGAAGCGAGATCCGACATCCTCGATAAATCATCTACAGCGTTCGGAAACTTGGTTTCCGTAAGATCTGTATATGTAGTACTCATTGAAATTCCTTTCACAGCCACGAATAAAGCGGCTTGAATTTGTTGCACGTAATACTCATCGTCCCGCCGGTTGTCGAGCCAGATTTCGACAGAACGATATACTCATATTCCTCTCCGGTGCGGAACGACTTGTACCGGATCTTCTGGTTGACATCGAGCCATGGAACCTCGACACACTCGAGCTGAATCGTCTCCTGAAGGTCAGAAGCGAGCCAAAGATCATACTTCGCCCGCTGAGTCGCAAGCTCATCCGAATAAATCGCGTCATACTCGCCGCCATGCTTCACGTCCCGCATCTCACCGATTGACTCGATCGTGTACGGACTGTCAGGCTCGACAACATACGAGATGTTCTGAATCGGTTCATTCGCGAGATCCGCGGTTTTCTCGGCCGCTGATGGTTCAGACGCAACGAGTTTCGCGATAGCCGCGATCTGATACTCTCCGCAGAAATAAAAATAGCCGGAGGATCCCGACTTTTTGTATTTCAGCACATAGCTTTTACCCGCCTTGATCGTCCCCGCGGTCAGAGCAACATTGCCTTCATTGTATACCGGAATAGCGCTGCCTGATCCGATTTTGAACGAGGTCGCCCCGGCGTTCTGAGCCGTTGCCTTAAACCCATACATCGCGTTTGAGGTTAACCCGACCGTTCCTGTATACGTTGCCGTTATTGTCGTGTTCGGTCCTGAATTGCTCATCGTGACATCGGTTGTGTAGTAATCCGCGTCCAGGCATTCGCCCCAGAGCTCAATAACATTTTTTGTTTCGTTCATTTTATGCGAAACCTGTTCCGAAATCACGAGCGGTTCCATGATGCTCGTATCAAGCACAACAGGTGCGGACGTAGCGGTCGGATAAGCCTGGAAGATGAACGTGTCGCCGTCAAAGAACGCCTCCCATCCGGGATAAAGGTCGCGAATGGTCGTGATGATATTCCACACGGTCTGCCCCTGAGAAAATTCCAGATCGTAAGGAATCTGTTTTCCGGGATCGTCAATGCGATATTTAGTTATTTTGCCAAGCTGTGTCACGGTCGAAACAAGCGAGTTTCTGAGATCAGCGCCCGCCTCAATTTTCGTTGTGACACCGGACAATAACCCGCCCTTGTCGCCGTTCAGCTCCGCGACCCGATCGACCAGACTCAGGCTCAGCGTCCGCTCGGATTCGCTGTAGCTGTAGCCGATATCGTAGAACAGGAATACGCCGATAGGGTACTTTAATATCTCCTGCGTCCTGATGTTCCGGATTCCAAACGATACATCTATGTACTTGTCGTACCAGACCTTCTTATCCCGCCCGATGAGAAAGCTCGAATCCGCGACATGAACCGAAAGACTCACCGTCTTCCGGACATCGCTCTGCGAATCGAACGAATACGAATCGCTGATGACCTGACCATCGAGCGTGCCGATCTTCTTGAAGTTCTTATCGAGAATATCAATGTAGCAGTAGACATCGCGCGTCGACTGCGTCAGCATCCGGATATCGTCTTGCAGAGGAGTGTACATTACGTATCACCTCCGCTGACAAGCCCGGCAGTGAAAAGGTCATCGAAATTTTCACAATCTCCGGTCTCAGTCCACTCAAACGAAGTCGTCACAAACTCCGGATGTCCCTGATCCTGCTTTGTGATATTCGAAGTGATGTCAATAAGCCACATCCGACCATCGTAAATTTTCAGAATCTTCGGATAACCGTTCAGCAGGAATTTGTCAAGTTTCGTCCTGAAAGCGAGCGCGCCCTTCGTGTCGTAATCATTGTTCTTTTTCTCAACAAAATAACCCGAAGCCGAACCGCTCTCATACCGGACGCTTGGATTATGTATCACATAAGGATATTTTCTCGCGAGCGTCGCGACCACAGTCGACGGCTGATTCACTGACGACGAACACTCAACCTCAAGCTCCGTACCGTAAATTCCGGTCTGGTCAATAACGAACATTCCATTGAAATCACTGTCGATCGAGTTCGCGAAGAACGCGCCCTCGATACCACCTATAACCGGAACGACCGCGTATTCATAAGTGCCGATTCCCGCGGTCGGGTCATCGTAAATCATTGAGAGGTCATCGGAGGTTGTAACCACCTTATCGAAAAGCGTAATCCATTCGAGTTCGCCTTTCTTCCGCCGTTTAAGCCTGAGCTTGTCGATCTCCGAGACTGCGTAATCGATATTTCCCGCGAGCGTGTTCCCCTGAAATAAAGCCCTGAGAATCGTATCGAAATCCCAGTCTCCGCTCTTCAGATCCTCGGCAGTCTTGTCCCCGCGTGAACCCAAAAGGGAATCAAACTTTCCGCCGGAAATAGTAATAGAATTAAAAGCACCATCGCCCACAGGTGTTGAATCAAGCGAATGATCGCCGCACGAAAAAGTATAGCCCATAAAGATCATGACGCCGCCCCCATTTCCAGATCAAAAAGCCCGGACTTATGCCGGACATAAATCTTTATATCGTTCGCGAGGTCAATGGTCATAAAATCCGTACACAGAACATAGTCGAACGAGAAGTTCACATTCGTGTGCCGAAGCTCCGCGAAGTATTTTACAACGCCGCTTATCGTTGCCTTGCGGATAAAGACCGTCACCGCATCCTTCTTGTCGAGTGAGTCGAGCTTGAAAATTTCTTTGTTGACCGAGAACCCTTTGCCCTCGATTAAAAACGAGTAGTCGCCCGCAACAAGAATGTTCTCATTGTAGATCAGCGAATCGTTCGCAAGATCAACATACTCGTTGTCAACGAACGTCAGATCCTGCCCGCTGCCGCTCTTCCCCTCGATGCTCGCGACATTCAGTGACACCCGGATAACTCCGCGATCCGGCAGATTTTCAAGATACGCCAGCGAATAGACATCGGCAAGCGTAAAGCTGACAGTGATTTTAATATCGTTCGGATTTACATCGCGCGTGTCGACCACAAGCCCATTGACCGTGGTTCCGTGCGCTCTGAGGTAATACACCGAGTCGTCCTCAAGTCCGGTCACAGTGTAAGCCGATGAGACATCATAGATGGCGGCACTCTGATGGAAGAGATTATGGCTCGCGGTGTAGACCTCAATATAGAATTCGTTCATCTCTTCGTTCTGCGCCTGAACGTAAGTCATAGCAAGCGAGAGAGTCGCGTTGTTTACAATAGAATCATTTGTTATGCCCGTAAAGCTCCATGTCGGAGTCGCGAGACACATAAAAATGTTTGAAGCCGCGCTGGTAACAGAGGACTCGTTCGATCCGTCCATGTAGTGCGCGGTGATCTTGACATAATACGAAACGCCGTTTGTAAGAGTTCCCGCCGGGATTGTGTGCGAAAGCGCAAACGAAGTCACCCTGTGCGAATAAACCGACGCGTTCGTAGAACTGTTATAGACAGTGATCGTGTTGGCGATACACTGATTTCCTTCATACCGGAAGGTAATCTTCCGCTCATTCGCGGAATCGAAAGCCGCGATGGAGTTTACCGAAACACTTGCCATTACGAGACCTTTCCGAGGATCATCCTCTTTTTCGGGTCGTTCTGCTCAAAGAGAACGCGCACCGTGTCACCGACAGCGTAAGTGTCGTTTGATTTGATGGAATATTCCTTGCCCTCGATAAGGACGGTATATACTCCGTTTACAGCCGTCGAGACGAATCCGCGATAGGTTTTGTCAAAAGACGCGTTCTGAATGTGCTTCGAAGCGACCTCTTCGACGGCTTTCATTAAAATTTCGATTGCTTCGTCGTTTATCATGTTAAAACCTCTTGACTTTATGAATGATTTGTGGTATAATAAAAACAGATTGGAGTGATGTCAGTGAGAAAGAAACGTATCGTTATAATTATCGCAATTGTAATTGCCGCGCTTATCGTACTTGTCCCATCCTCGATAGCGATGTATAAGAGCATTAATTATTCTGCGGGTATATCGCATTTCGACAATGAGGAGTACCTGAAATCCGTTCAATGCTTCAACCGCGTACAAAATTATAAAGATTCTCAAGCACGTCTTGCTGTTGCGCAAAAATTCGCCGAACTTGAGTCGAAGTATAATCAGGCTGAATTATATCTCGCAATGGAAGACTACACAACAGCCGAGCAATTATTTCTCAGCGCAACTGGTTATCGCGATGCAAGCGACCGTGCCGCCGATGTGCATGACACATATGTATACCAAACTGCGATATATCAATATGAGCACGGACAGTATGAAGACGCGATTAACGCATTACGGTCAATACCAGCGTATAAAGATGCCAAAGATAAAGCAGAAGAGATACAAAACGAGTGGAACGAAAAGCGATATAACGATGCCACTGCCGCGCTTGCCCAAAAACAGTACTCAGACGCACAAATGATTTTTCGGGATTTGGGCAAGTACAAAGACTCTGAGGAGCACTATAAAACGCTCTCGACATACAGTAACTTATACTCAAAGTTCAATAGCGAAATAAAGAAATCGTTTGTTACAGCGAAGGCATATTTCGACCTACTGCCATCAGATTATTTCGAAGATGGCGCGTTCCGTTATGAGTGCTTCAAAAAGTACATCGACTATTGTGGCGAATACGTTTACCAGACCGGTAATATCACCATACTCGATATCGACTTTTATCTCGATGGACTGAAGCTATACGCGGTAAACCGGGAATGTTCTGCTTTATATGACTATCTCTCTGAACTCTCACTTGATGATATGCGAAACGACACTACTAATTTCCCACCACATAAGCTGATTGACGTTCTTGCCGGAGATATAGGTGTAATATTTGATTGGTTCGATCCGCTGATTGTCGATGATGTTGGTGATGGCACGATACATCGCAATAATGCCACAATTACATTCCAAAACGAGCAAATCTTAATCGACGAAACATCGGACTCGTACTATGATGACGAGACCGTACAAACATACAACAAAAGAAAGGAACAACAATGAACACACTCGCCACAGGCAAGAAATTTCCCGAATTCTACCGCCGTCCCGAAGGCGCATATTTCGTCGCCGACGATTCCGGCATCCTGCTCGTCTACAACTACCGCATGCCCACCGAGAAGGAACTGAACGCCGTGAAGGCAGACAAACCCGCCGAGTTCCGATTCCTCATCGAGAACGACGCATTCTTTTTCCTCTCAAAATTCGGCGGGCTCTCGTGGAACGACAGCCCCTTTAATCCACTGCTCAACAGGGAATTCGGTTATCAGCCGCCAACAGATCCCGCAAAGGGATACCTGATGACCTTCGTCATGGTCGATGCCGCTTCGAACATCATTAAACACATCCGCGTAATCGGACTCGGACATGACTTTTCGGTCAAGCTCTGCGACACGCTCAATTCCTTCTTCGACAGGGAAGAGAACGCTCATATCGAGAGCAAAGAAAAACTCCAGGAGATCAATGACAGACGAGTCGCGTTGACATACGATCTGTATACCAGCGATCAGCTCGCCCGTCGTGCCACAACCTCATACAGAATCAAGGCAGAGGGCTGAAAAGCCCTCTTTCTTATTTCCTGTTGATCCTCTGCATAACCCTTGCCGGCAGCCGCTTCACGATAGCGTCCGCCAGAGTCTCCGGACTGTTGACTCCTGTGAGATTGATGTCTCCGATCGTCACCGTCATCGAACCCGAACCCGAAAGGTTCTTCTCCGAATCCGGCATAAGCCCGTGTCCGTGAAGAATCGAGTATAAATACCCGGCGTCACGGTTGTTCAGTACAAGCTCCGGACGATCTTTCGATCCGTGAATCATCGCAGCTCCGGTATAGTCGGCGACACCGCCGTTCGCAAACGCGCGTACACCCTTGCGTTTCCACCAGACACCATTCGCGTCACGATACCACCCAAGCTCAGTACCAAGCTCAAGATTACGGTCCGCAAGCGCTTTCTGGCGAGCCTCATCAGAAGTCCACCAGTCGGCGGCGTTCTTCTTCATCTCATTAACTACGGAACTTTCACGGGAATAGTCGGACTCAACACCATTCAGAGCATCAAGCGCCGCCGAGAGTTCCATTGCTTTGTCAATAAGCTCCTGAAGATTCTGCACACCGCTCCGTGTAAAGTCAGCAAGCATCGCCTTACGCTGCTCCAACCCGGCGTTCTTGAAGTCATCTTCAAACGCCATAAGCTCATCGTAACGACCAAGCTGATACTCGATTTCGTCAATCGCGTCACTCCAGGAATCCTTCAACTCGTTCAGATCCTTGATTTGCTTTGCTACCGATCCATCGACATCTTCACTGAGCTGGTCGCAGATGTCACCATAGTTCTTCGCGAAGGACTGCATCTTGTCGGTTCGCATCGACAGAATCTGATTTTCCCAGTCCGCGCCGAGAAGCCCGGCAGCGATTTGCTTGTCAATATTTTTCTGATAATCGTCAATGGTCGCCTGCCATGCGTCACGATACTTCTCAAGAGCTTTGATTTGCTCGTCGAGATCATATTGCCGCTGAAGCTCGTCAAGGCTCTCCTGCGCGTTCTTGATCTCTTTGGCGTCAGCTTCCCACTCAAATCCCTGACCTTCACGGTAGATATGAATGTTCCGCTGACTCCGTGCCTCTTCGACCGCCTTTATAGCCTTCTGAAGCTTGAGCTGCTTGTCGAGTTCTTCCGACTCATCCTTCAGCTTGTTGATCTGCTCATTGATCAGGTCAACTACCGCGGAAACGGTCGACTCATAGTTCGACTTCTGCTTCTCGTAGTT
>ERZ1034998.1020-NODE-1020-length-16869-cov-11.930772_pt1 | contig 16869 bp, 12 predicted proteins | sample MGYA00520621_ERZ1034998 | MGnify/ENA primary metagenome ERZ1034998 (study PRJEB33766, sample SAMN09781748) | gut metagenome | biome: gut microbiome | host: Homo sapiens | place: Madagascar | study: EMG produced TPA metagenomics assembly of the PRJNA485056 data...
AGTTGTAGGGTCCACCATTGGTGGACCGTTACAAACTATCCTAAATAAAGGTATTTTGCCCTATGTAGTAAATTATAATTTATAGTCTGCAAATAGGACAAAATCCCATAGATATCACACTTTTTGACGGGCGAACAATTAAGTGAACATCAAAGAAAACGAGCCATAGGCGAAGTTTGATTTGCTAATGTGAACTTATGCAAAAGTTTTTTGTATAAAAACTTTTGTAGTGAAGCCCCTACGACTGTGAGCCAAAACTTTGTTATTATTCAACCCCACAAACCCAAATTTATAAAACTGACGCTTATACACAAGCAAAAGGCTGTTGCCTCATTGCAACAGCCTTTTCTTATTTTTTATCCGAATCATCTTTAACTATATGATTATAAACATCATCAATCTTTTTCATTTTAGGGTCATCAATCTCTGATGATTTTTTCTTTTCTTTTTCTAATCTTTCTTCCTCTTGAAGTCGCTTAATAATATCATTAATATCAGCCTTAGGTTTTGCATTACCTGTAAGAACTCTTATGAAATTAATAAGTTCATCAAGGAAGATTAGTATAATCAGTAGCAAGAATATTACCAGACCCCATGGTGACAAGAACAAGTTATACAAAGAATTGACAAGTGGTATTTTTGCCACAAATTTTGCTTTAACTTGGCTTATCTTTATTGGATGGTCAGGTGTATTGTTAGCAATACCTTGAGTTTGCAACATTGTGTTGCCATTATCATCCTTATAGGGAGCTTTAATAACCTTATGGGTGATAACCATACCGTCAAGTGAACCACTGCCTTCATAGGAAATTACGTCCCCTACTTTGATTTCACTTTCTTCTACCGATTTATCAAGGATAACATCTCCAACATGCAATTCCGGTTCCATACTACCGGTTGTTACCCTAAAAATAGTATAGCCAAATACAGTTGGAGTTTCTCCATTTATTCTGGTTGCCACAATAATAACCATCGCAATTCCCAGTAATACAACTAAGAACCACCCGATGGTGTTCTTTACTGTGACAAATGTTTTATACTTTTTTGATTTTTCTTTTACTGCTTTCTTCACACTATCACCAAATAATATTTATACTATAAGATTATAGTGTAACATTGATTTTGTCAACAGAAACATTAATACTTTTAGAACTTGTGTTCTTTATGTACCAATAAACTGTTAGAATATTCTGGTTTGTTTTACTGTCATACTTTGAAATTTCCATATTGGTAACTACAGGAACGTCAGTTAATTTATCTGGCACCCGTTTAACATGAACTACACAAGTAAATGTTTGGGTATCCGGCTCTCTGCCATCTTTATTATCACAAACAGTACCGGTAGATGTTACTGATATTTTAGCATCACCTTCACTGACACCTTGAACATATACTTTACCATCAGAGCCGGGTACAATTTTGGCTATACCGGGTTTGTCAGATTTGTATACCAACGTACCATTACCGGATGCAGTTAAGTCAATTTCACCATTTACATTAATACTAGCCTCAGAATAGAAGTATTCTATTGCTGCAGGTACTTCTTTAGTTGAGATACTATAAGCACCATTAAACTCGTGATTGCTTTGTAAGTACAAACATACGAAGTTGTTAGTAGATATATCAATATCTCCACCTATCCATTTACCATTTTGCAAAAATTTTACACCAATTGCGTCATAAGGAACTTCTATATGGTACACATCTAAAGTATCATTATCTCTCTTATAACTAGTTGAATGTAAATACTTTATGTCGGCATATCCAACTTTTTTAGCTCCACTATTCCAATAGTACAAAGCAAAGTTACTAGGATTGTAACCATCATAACCTCGGATACCAACATAAACATTCTTCATACCATTTTCGTTTTTAGTCTTACTTTCAGAAGCACCGACATTCTTATATGTTCTCATTGGATTATTTACACCAACATAAGTGTTAGTATAATCATTACTTTTTACACCGGACAAATATAGTGAAACATTTTGTGCAGTTTTGTCAGTAGTATCTTTGCTAGTACTTACTATTTCGGTTTTGAAACATTTTCTTTCTCCACTCTCAATAGCAAGAGCACCGATATTGTTATTTTTAACTTCCTCAGTATATTCCCCATTCTTCTGCATATGTGTGGTGCTGGAGAATGTAACGGTATCACTACTTAAACTTTTCTTATCCGACTTATTATATTTTCTGTCATTTAGAACAAGTGTGTTACCACTTTCTTCAGTTCGGTTAAACCATGAGAAAGTGTTAGTTGTAACACACATAAAGCATAATATTAATGATAAACACAAAATTACAATTACTCTTCCTTTTCTCATGATTTCACCTCGCTATCTTTTAAATTTATTAATTCCAATCACCATTAATTAAATTACCGGTACCCCAGCCGGTTGCTGTGAAGATACTACCTTTACTTACATCTAAGTCCTTTGACTGATTCCAACAGTTATCCCAATTATTTTCAGTTGTGCTACCCTTCATTCTGCAAATGATTAATTTATCATAATAAAGGGATACTTTAAAGGTGTTGTTTTTAATATCTATCCACTTATCATCCGATTTATTGCTTGACTTCCAAATATAAGCAGCCCATCGTTCACTAACAGTATTATCTGATGTTTTTGAAATGTCAATTGTAATAGTCTTTTGCTTATATTCAAATTTAGCATAGTAATTATCTTTTGTATCATTATCAACAGTAATATCATAACTACTTGATGTAGTAATAGCACTACCTTCACAATTAGGATCTGAATACCAGCCAACAAATGTATGTGTATCATCCGGTGTAGCTACTAAAGTAATTTTTGAGCCATACACACAAGAAGATGTTGTAGTTCCTTGTGCAGTACCGTTATCAATAACTGCAGTAGAAGTACCATACTGATTATCCGGTTTACAAGAAACACTTATACTCTTTGCTTTCTTAACAAATTTAACATAATAAGTTTCGCTTGTTGAGTCGCCTACTGTCAAAGACAGTTCTGTCTTACCTTCTGATGAAGAAACTTTTTGACTACAGTTTTCATCCATATACCAAGCCACAACTTCATAATTAGAAGCAAAAGATGCAACAAGTTTTATTGTTTCACCGTAATTAAAAGTATTGGAAGCACCTTTATCTACTTCGCCCAACATAATTTTAACTGAAGAAGTTGTATCATCAGTATCATTTATACAATTTACGGATATTGTTTTAGTTTTTATTTCAAACTTAGCATAGTAATTATCTTTTGTATTATTATCAACAGTAAATGTATAATTTTCACCTACAAGATTATTTTCGCTATCTTTAATTGGGTCACCTGTACAGTTTGAATTAGTATACCAACCGGCAAATTTGTAATTTTCCTTAGCTTTTGCAGTTAAAGTTACTTCATCACCGTACTTAAATGTACCACTAGTTAAACTTTCGTCAGTACCAATATACACTTTGCCATACTGAGAATAAGCCACAGGAACACCAACTGTAAATTTCTTCGATTTTACCGAAAACTTAGCATAATAGCTAAAAGTCGTACCATCGTCACCACTTAACTTAGGTGTATGGTTGTTTTTATCAGTAATTTCAGTTTTTAAACCTTCATCGCTATACCAGCCGACAAAATCACAATATTCACCGGGTTCAGCGTTAAGTACTAATTTTTTACCATATTCAACTTTAAAATTCATTGAAGTATCTGAATCAGCCTGAGTTCCATCATCAATTTTATAAGATACTTTACCATACTTTTTATTAGTATCTTCTATCTCTGTATTATTATAAAAACTCTTTGCATTTAGATTTATCTCATACTGTTTCAATCTAAATTTAGCATAAATTCGTACACCATTTAACTGTTCTTCTTTATTAACATCAACAGTATAACTAGTTTTATTACTAATTATTGCTGAACATTCGCTGTCTTTATACCAACCAGCAAAAACATAACCTACATCAGTAGAAGCTTCTGCAGAAAATGTAATAGAAGAATCGTAATTCACTTTGGTTGTAATTTCAATATCTGTTTCATCACCGAAATTAATCTTACCACCTATATTGTCTTTTACAGTAGCTGTAACAGTAACTTCTTTCGGTAAAAACTTTGCATAATATATATAACTTGTCTTATCTTCAGACAATTTTACACTTTTAGGACTCTCTTTACCTAAAGAATCTCCAACAAAGTCAGAAGTACTATACCATCCTACAAATTCATAACCTGCAATAGGACTTACAGAAAATTCCACAGTTTCACCACAGGCATACTTTTGTGTACTTAAAGATACACCTGTTTTACCGTCTAATGTTACAGAACCAAGATATGTTTTTTTATCCGGTCTTGTTTGAGTAACAACAACTTTTACTTCACAAGTTTTCTTAAACTTTGCGTAGTACTCCTTACTACTGTCTTTCATTGTAAACTCATTATTTTCGTTTAAATCAGTTGCAGGGACTGTACATTCATAGTCATTAAACCAACCCATAAACTTATAGCCATAAGGAGCAATATCTGTACTATTGGTATTTGCATCACTACATAAAGTTACTGTTGAATCTTTGGCACAGAAAACTTTAGATAATTTTTTATCATTATTTAGATAAATATCTCCCATAGAGCTATCGCAATCTTTACCGTATTTTACAGTAACTGTTTTTTGACTTTCACCACAAATAAGGGCTAAATCATTAATTGATACAGTTTTACTTGTAGAGGAGCCACCCTCTTGTAACCATATTTTCACCTTAACTTTTACTTCACCATTAGGTGATACTTTGAAAATACTATTACCATCAGTATTACCATGTGTATAACCTTCAAATTTTTCAACAGTTGGATTTGTAGTATTACCATTAGGATCTGAAACTACACTTGTTGTTGTGCTAGCATTTTTAGCAAAAATTTGTGGTTTACTATTTTCAAGATAAATAGCAACTCTTACATCGTCCTCTACATTTGGAACTTTATTAAATGTATATACCTTTTCTGTACCAGTTGTATTTTTAATTTCAAAATCAAAATCAATATAGTTTACATTCTTATCGTTAATTGTGCCTTGTCTATATTTATTGGTTTCACCAATTATTGGGAAATAAAAATTCTCACCATCAGCACTTGAACAAGCAGCTAGGTGAACGTCACCGGCTTCTCTAAAATAATTATCAAGAGAAATTGTACCACCATTATCTGAAATATTAACTAATTTCTTAACTGCAGTTTCAATATTACCTTTTGCACCCTCAAACTTGATAGAAGAAATTGTTTCTACCCAAGAATATGTTGCACCAACTAAAAGCAAAGCAATTTGAATAAGTGCCACAAGAGAAAGTGCAAAGGTTCTAAAAGAAATTCTACCAAAAAACTTTTTAGTTTCTTTTTCTTTAGTGCCATATTTTGCTCCGTGTTTTCCGTTTTTATTCAATTGTGACACCTCCATCTATTAGTGTGCAACAACTTTATCTTCGTTAGTTACTTCAAAAGTTGTTGTTGTATGTCTTTTAGTAAATTGATAAGGAGTATCCATCTTCAAAAATTTGGATGATTCACCACTTGGGTTAACTAATTTAAATCCTGATACTTTTGCACTTGAACTAATTGGATAATCATATAATGCACATCTATCACCCAATGTTGGATTGACAACATTCATTTCAGCTTCCTTACCATTATCAAATACAATATAAATTTTATATGAATCTTTAACAAAATTATCACGAATCCATTGTTTACTACTTGGAATACCCAAAATAGCAGTAACTTTCAACTCGCCGGTTTCATCGCCTGTATTGCCGTCACTTGTTGAACTTCCTGAACCCCAATAACCTACGCTTGGTGATAATCTTTGAGAAGCAACATTAGTTTTCTCAAAACCATTACCACGCTGAGCTGTATAAGTTGTGTGATTTATACCGTCAGAATCTTGTCTTGAAGTTTCAAGTTTTTTTTCGCCTAAATTAATAGGATATTTTCTTCCAGTAACAGCATTCCACATTTGTTGTACATTTTCTTTTGTATACCACGCATTGTAAATAATTTCAGATTTAGGGTCATATCTGTTAAAAGTTATATCTGTAATAACATCTTTGGGGATTGGAGCTTGCCACTTTATAGGCTGTGTGGTTCCCGTTTTATATGCAATAGGATTCATAACAACAGTACGATACGGCTCACCTATTGTTGTAACATCCTTATATGTCATAGTTACAAGACATTTATCATTACCAACCCACTGTTGTAATGTACCGGTTGAATCACCAAGAGTCTGGTCTTCAAATGTAATCCATTCCATATCATCCCAATTAGATTCAAGCTCTAAGTCGATAGATATTTTTTTATCTTTATATGCGTCACAATTTTCCCCTGTACCTTCCAACCAAGCTACCATTGTATAGTTGTGAGATTTAGAATCCTTAAGACTAAATAAAGGATAATTATTAATAAAATAGTTATGTGCAAAAGAGTATGAAGTTGACGCTTTTGTTGATAATAACTTACCTTCACTTGACACAGAGTCAACTGCACTATAAGTTTTAGAATATTGGTCAATAATCGCTGTTGGATCAAAAACCATAGGTGTATCTTGACTATCGTCGATGAAAGCTATTCTAATTGGACACTTCTCATGATGAACAGTATCTTGAGGAATAAGCCCTGTATCATCAAATGTAATCTGAGTTGAGCCATTAAAAGTTTGGTCACCAACTGTTACGGTATAGCTCTTAATATATACATTTGTTTCACCTGCTGAATTACCTTTTAATTTAAAATCAGCATACATAAACTTCTTGTTTTTATCACCGGCAGTTGCTTCTCTGTAAAGCATATCACCTGTAACACCTGACTGCAATTTTCCGTTAGGCAAGAAAATATTTCTACCATCAACGCTAGATGCTTCATCAAGTTTGAAATTTTTTACCTTAATATGGTTTGTAATATCTTCACCATCATTGACTCTTAGACCTGAACCGGAATTAAATACCATCACTCCGGACTCAAGTGTTGCAGTATCTTGAACTGTAAACCAAGACACCGTTGTGCCTATAAGCACCATAACAATAAGAAAAAGTGAAATATATGAATATGCAGCTTTCTTCAATGATTTTTCTACATCACCGGCATGTTTTGGAGTATGCTGACTATTTTTCATAATTTCACTTCCTTTCATAGTTCTTTATTTATCACTAATTTTCAATTTTATACTGGCAGTAAACTTTCCACCAACCATAGCTTGTCTAGCTTCGGCATCTTCACCATCAACCCAAATATTTAATGTAAATTTTCCTTTGAACAATTTATCATCATTATCCTGAGATAACGCAATATTTAAGGCATCATTTTCTCCAATTTCATAGTTACATTTATTATTAACTATTACACCCTCTGCCTCTTGTTCATTAGGACTTGGTTTAAGATCAGTCACTTTCCAATACTTATGCTTAAAGGATTCAGAATTTTTATCCGTTATTTTTGTGCTAACTGTTCCATTATCATAATCATATAGAATATTTGGTGCAGGAATCCAAAGTTTAGGTTCATTTCCGACAACTGTTGACATTCTTACAGCTCCAACTATACAATCTTTAGAAAAATCACCTAATTCACTTTTATTACCACTATCAGCACCATTCAATTTATCTGAATTTGGCTTAATATATGTATCACTTCCTAAGACTATTGTATGAGCATTTTTTGATCTCATATATATATCCAATGATAAATATGGAATAGAAGTACCATCACTATGATTTTTATAAGCATAATCTTCTGCATCCAACCACTTATCGGTGGTATCAACGGTAACAGTACTACCGGACTGATTTAGCTTAGGCTTATAAAAATGTAAACCATCACTTGTTAATTCTTCAAATGACAAATTTGAAAATAAATCTGATAATGATTCACATTTTGTTAAATCAATTTTACCGGCCTGATAATTTAGTTTTTCATTTGATCCATGTGGTACAATAGCAACTTCCAGCCCATCAGGTGCTTCGCAGATAACATTGATACCATCAGCAGTTGCCTCGGTCTTGTTTGTAAACCAAGAAATTACACCTGTAAGTGCAATGGCAATAAGTACAGCCATAACTATTAAGTTTTTCATAACTAGGGATTTGGTATCCCTTTTTACTTTTACAAGTTTCTGGTCTTTACTCATATTACCCTCACTACTTTTAGGTTATTTAATATTCTCTAGTTCCTCAGCAGTAAACATTTTTTTCTTAGCTTTTAGCTTAATGGCTTTAACCTTTTTAGCCTCTTGCTCTTTGATTTCTTTAACTTTCTTATTATACTCTTTTTCCAGTCTTTTTTCAACTTCTTTTAGCTTTTGATTAAACTTCTTTTCTTCTTCAGAATAAGCCTTATCTTTCTGCTTTTTAACCTTAGCAATTTCTGACTGATGAATCTTTCTTTCCTTTGCTAAGGAATCAGCAGCACTTCTGTGTAGCTTTTCTATTTCTTTAGAATGGTTAGTGTTAATCTTGCTAATTTCTTTTTCTTGTTCATCTTTTAGTACAACAAGTTTAGCTTCATAAATCTTTCTTTCTTTTTCATTAGTCTGATTTAAGCTATCCTTTTCTTTTTGGAAAGATGCCTGTTGCTTTGACATTTCATTTTGAAAATTAGCTTTTTCATTAGCCATTTTCTTGTCAAAGTCAGCATTTAACTTGTTGATATTTTCAGCATTTTTAGAATTAATTTCTTCTACTTCTGCTTTATGCTCTGCATTAATAGAGTTAACATTTTCACTATGCTTTCTATTAATTTCAGCAACTTCATTTTGGTGGTTGCTATTAATAGTAGAAATTTCTTCACTATGCTTTGTGTTGATAGAAGCAATTTCATTATTATGATTTGCAACTAAAGTATCAACTTCATTTTTATGTTCTAAGTTCAAACGGCTAATTTCAGCACTATGTTCTTTTCTTTCTGTATCAATAGTGTTGTTTAGAGTTGCAACTTCATTATTTAAAGAAGAAATTTCTGCCTTTTGATTAGCAATAATTCTATCTCTTTCGGCAATGTCTTCTTTTAACTTTACAATAATGCCGTTTAACTTTTCTATTTCTTTATTTAGAGAGTCAATCTCTGCTCTTAACTGCTTTTCAACTTCCTGCAATCTTGCTATTTCTGCCTTTGCCTTTTCAAGTTCAGCAGTTAGCATAGCTACCTTATCTTCAAGTTCAGCAATTTTCTTTTTCTGTTCTTCAATGATACCTAATAATCTTTCGATTTCAGCCTTGAGTTTTTCAATTTCTTCTTCAAGAACCATAATCTGTTGCTTTAGGTCTTCAATCTGTTCATAAGCTAAGTTCAGCTTATTTGTCAGTTCAACAATTTGTTGTTCTCTTAATTCAAGAGTCATATTTAACTGTTCAATTGTTGACTTTAGTTTATGAATTTCAGTTTCTCTTTCACGAATTTCCTGAAGTCTGATATTCATTTCTTCCTGACGAACTTCTTTTAGCTTTTTCTCAAAAGCCATTCTAGACTTAGTACCTTGGTCAGCAAGAGCCTCTTCTTCAGCTTTTTCTTCTAAATACCTCTCGTGAAGAGCTTCCTTCAAAGCCGGACTTTGTTCAATTTCCATAACGAAACGGTTAAGGCTCATAAGTCCGTAAATATCACGCTTAATATCCTTACTCATTTCACCATTAAAGGCGTTTTTCTCAACAACAAAGCCAGGTTTTTTGTATTTTTCTAGGAATGTCCATAACTGAACTGCTTCTTTAAAGTTAGGGTTTTTCTTCAAAAGGTTAGTCATTGTTAGTGGTGAACGAACCACTTCGCAACCAACTAACTCTTTCATAAGCTGTGAATTTAAGATACCTTGGGTAATCTTTCTAATTCTTACAACTCTGTCAAAGTCACTTAAACTTTCAACATTATCACTAGGGTTTACTGCCTCAACCTCATGGTTTTCATCTCTAAAGTCAAAGTTAAACTCTATCTTTTGACCATGATAGTCAATATCTCTGTGAATATGTGTTTCATAAAGAGAGTCCTCAGGGGTTTCTCTTAACTTTCTAAATCTTTCAGAAATAAATCTTGAAATGTTAGTAAGAAGTGTAAACAACATTCTGTTTTCATAAATGTTATATGTATCTTCTTTTCTAACATTCAGTAGATTGTTAGGAATAACATCACCATGTTCATCAATTTTTGAAATGAAGTTAGCATGAGATGCCAAGTGTTTAACAGTATCAGGGCCTACCTTTTTGATTTTTGCAACATTAACTACTTCTTCTTCAGAAATAATTGTTCTACGCATTTCATCAACTGCTTTTTGGATATAAGGCAAAGCATATTCAATTGCTTCAACCCAGTCCATATCAATATAACGAGAGAAGATTTCACCACTGTGTTTATCCTCACCGTTATCGGCTCTATCCATACCGTCAATGTAGTAATTAAAGGTGTAGTCATCCTTTAGGGTTTCACGCAATTCATAATATGCACGATACAATTTATTATATTTTTTGCCCATAGGACACACCTCATTCTCAATAAAATAATCTTAATTAATAAATCTACCTCTCCCATAAGGAAGAGGTGATATTGTTTTTATACTAGCTTTTGAAGTCTATGTAGATAAGCCTTACTTTCGCCCATATTTTCTCTACCATATAGGTGATCCATATAAGCAACCAGGCCATCAATTTCGTCTCTAATATATGATAGGTTTAGAGATTCAAACTTTCTAAAGATTTTTCTTGCTAGGACATAGTCAAGACCGTCAATTTCTTTACCACCACAAGCAACATAACAAGGTGTAAAGGACATTACCTGACGCATAATTCTGTTACCAAAAGCAATACGGAAATGTTCAATAACATAATCATCAAGCTTGTTTAGTTTATCAATTAGTTCTTGGCTAACAGGATATTGCTTCTTAGCATTGTCAAATAGACTCTCCAGATAATGATAGTTAATCTGTACAGGTGGAGTATCCGGTGCATCAAATGGAGTACCCTTACTATCAATATCAATAGGCATTGCTCTATCGTAAACCTTATCGGCAATAGCAAAAGTAGAGTCATCGTTATTAGCAGTACCGATATACCACATATTTGGTGGTATCTTAAAGTTACCTTGGTCAAAGTGTTTAGGGTCATCAGGCCATACATTTGGAACCATTGAGATTACCCATTCATCACAATCCGGCATTTCTAGAATTGATAACATTTCAGCAAAGTAATATTCAACTCTGGCGATATTCATTTCATCAAGTACAATAACATAAACATTATCGTTATAAGTTGCTTCGTACATTGCACGCAATAGTTCTGTTTCGTTAAATCTCTTAGTAAATTCGTTGAAGTAACCGAATAGTTCAGTTCTATCTCTCCAAGATGGCTGTACAGGTGTGATGATTGAGTCGTTACATACAAACTTACCAAATGCACGAGCAAGGGAAGTTTTACCTGTACCGGAGATACCTTGTAGGATAATAAGTCTGTTACTACCGAATGAAGCAACAAAATATCTAATCAACTTAGTATCATAATAAAGTCCAAGTCTTGAACAAGCAAAGTTACGGAACTGGTCACAGAACTGTTCAAGTGTAATTGTATTGTTGTAAATTGGTGGCTGATAGTCTGCCCAAACTTCATCAATATGACATAGCTTGTAGAAACGCTGAGTTGTTTCTTCTTCACCATTATTAAGAGCTTCCATTTCTTCCCCTGTAAGTTCAGAAATTTCGTTAGGGTTAAGACCAATCTGAGAAACCTTCATTGATAGAATCTTATCTTTCTCAAGGTTTAGTCTCATAACCTCTTTAGTTAGGTGATTAACTTCTGCTACTAAGTCCCCTGTATCCTTAACCTTTTTCTTATAACGGAAAAACTTTTTTAAGGATAGAACAATAAGCATTACTAAAAATACAAGGACAGCTGCAAGTAAAATCATTGCAAATATGGCAATTACCCATTCTAATCCTCCAAGTTCTGATGTGTAATCGCTAATAATCTTTCCGTATGCCGGAAAATCAAACATACCAACAATGCCCTTGAAAATTCCTGTTACAATACTCCAAAGTGAAGTAAAGAATTGTCCCAGAAATTCATATAAAAATTTGAATACTGTATCCATAAGGAATCTACTCCTCTTTCTGTTCTTAAAAAAGTTTTACCCTTAGTCCTATGACTAATCGCCTCAATCATAAACAAACAACAAATCTTTCCGGCGTTGCTGACCCGTTAGAAAGATTCATCGCTTATGTTTACATATTTGCTTAACCATATAATTCTTTCCGGTTTAGCCCTCATATGCAGTATTTTCATTAGTGTACTGCCAACTAATTATAAGTGAAAATTCTCTGCAACAGTGGACTTTCACCTTTTAGCAAGTGTTTAATTTTTATTCTTGACTTTTAGAACTTTCTTCATCAGAAGTCTGTTCCTTAGCCTTTTGACTTGCTAAATATTCTTCGATTGCTTTTTGCTTTTGCTCTTCACTAAGCTCTGCGTTTTCGGCAGCCTCTTGAGCAGCGGCAATAGCTTTTTCCTTAGTATAAGCCATCACATTACGGATAACACGAATTAGCTCATAGATAAAGAATAAAATCATTGGTAGGACGATTACGAAGAAGAATCCCCAGAAGCTCTGTAAATAGTCAATTACAGAACCAAAGCCACTAAGTTTCTTACCCTGGTAATCACTTGTCTGATAAATACCGATAATCTTACCGGAAGTAATCCAACCATCTGTCTTTGCATCAGACGCTGCGTTGTTATCACCTTGTGTTAGGTAATACTTAACTCCGTCTTCATCCTTAGTCTTTATAATACGGTGACACTTTACCATTTTATAGGAGCCACCGTCTTCCCCCTTGTAGGAACTTTCAAAAAAGACAATGTCGCCTTTGTTGTAAGTTTCGCCAACATCCATTGACTTACCGATTAGCAAGTCGCCGGCATAGAACTCAGGTTCCATTGAACCTGTTTGGATAGCGTTTAAAGTGTATCCAAGTAAATTAGGAGACCCCGTATCCTGAGAAGTTAAAGATAATGTTAAAACTAGAGCTGATACTATTAGTATTAATACTACTAGTACATCAATTACTATATTTACAACTTTCTTAAATACTTTCATTTGCGGGGTCTCCATTTCATCTCTTAATTAATTATGTAATTTTACCTAAATAAAATTATAAATTAGTTTCCTGCACCGTTATCGTCAACAGCAGTACCTTCAACTGTAAGTGTTACACCAGGAATGAACTGACCAGAGTTAGCATTTGTACACTGTTCATCCTGACCTTCAAACCATACATATACATTAAAGTATTTTACTCCGTCTGGAGCTATTGTACCAACATCAATTGTTTTATTTGTAGATGGAGTTACAGCTTCAACATCCGTATCTGTGTATGTACCATCTTCAGCATTAAGTGTTCTTAGTGTTGTACCTGTTGCAGCCTTGTATTCTTCACCAGCAGTATCGATAATATAGTCTTTCCAGTTTGCCTTTTTATTAAGAGGTGCAATAGTTGAACCACCCTTTTCTGTTACAGGAACAACAGCAATTCTACCATAATCACCTAGCTGACCATCGATAGTAATTTTTACATCTTTACAATCTACCTTACCGGCATTCTTAATGTTAATCTGGTCAGCAAAATAATAGTCATTGAAGTTTTTGTTTTCAGCAAGCTGTGTATCTAACTTTGTAGCTTTATCAGCTGCGAAAGAAGTACCTTCTTTTGCTTCTGCAAAGTACCAGTTACTACCATCTACTGTTGAGACAGGTGTTAATTTCTTTCTAGCACCATCTTCACCAACATTGTATTCAACATGTGTTCTCCAGCTAGGGTCAAGCTTACTGTTTAGAACTAGGTTAGATACCTTAGTTGTTCTTACATATACACCGTCTGCATATGCTTTTGTATTTGATGTGAACCATGCGAATGTTGCTGTACCTAGAGCAATAATTGCTACTAGAAGCATTGCTACTGAAGAGATAAGAGCTCTCTTCTTTGTTAATAGATGTGTTTTCATAGAGATTTTCCTCCTAAAATTTATTACCCCAAAACACCACCGGGGTTTAATTACTTATATTCCAATGTTCTACCCATTACCTCTCGTCAGCATTCAAGGTCAATAGAACAGTATGGACTTTTTAATTTTGATAGGTTTGTACTGAATATAAGTTTTCACATAAGACAAAATATCATCTAAAATTAAACTTTCTTTACGGGCGAACAATGTTCGCCCCTACATAACCTACATTGTAAAGTATATGTACTAACTATCCAGGCTCCCTTGTGTAAAGGGAGAGATTAGAACCTACTTTATAGCCTCCCTCGCTGAGGGAGGTGGCTTTGCGTATGCAAAGACGGAAGGAGTGGTTAATATTTTAAACTTGTTTAAAATATTACAATAGATGTAATTCCTAGTTTAGCACATAAGACAATGTTTCATCTATTTAATACCTTTTCCCTCCTTCAGTCATTCCTTAAGAGTGAATTGCTTTGCAATTCACGAATGACAGCTCCCTCGTCTGAGGGAGCCTTTGTTAAGTTTGTACTTTTCTTTCAGTACCCTAACAAAGGAAGATTTTGTACTTATCTTATAGCCTCCCTCGTCTGAGGGAGCCTTTGTTAAGTCTGTACTAATTTTAAGTACGCATAACAAAGGAAAAACAATATTATCTTTTTAACCTAACCTTAACGATTTTATCTATTTCAGCACAAACACCTTGAAAATTTCTATCCAAATCATAATTTGAAATTCTTAAAACATGCAATCCAAATTTTTCAAGAGTATTTGTTCTCAAATCATCCTTTTCTTTCTCATCATCTCTATAATGTTGACTACCGTCCAATTCAATTACTAATTTGGCTTTAGCACAATAGAAATCAACAATGTAATTATCTATTACTTTTTGTCTTTGAAAGCGAATAGGACATTTTGATAAATAATCGTACCATAAGTGTCTTTCTTGTGGTGTAAGATTATTTCTGAGATTAATGGCATTTTTTATTAATTTTGAATTATAATCTAATGACATTATGTCTCTTTATCATCCTCAACTGAGAAAGTCATAGACATTTTCATATGACCACCAAGGATTTCGTTGATACATTCAGGGTCATTGCCCTCAACCCACATTAGGACTGTATATTTATCAACTTGGTTTGGCTTAAAGTTTTCACTTTTTGTTGTCATAATTTCTTTATCATTTATCCAAGCCTTAGAATTAAGTGACTTTGGAATAAACTTACTATCGTCTTCCGGTTCATTACTTTTATGCTTTTTGTGAGCATAAACAGTAGGTTCACCGTTTTTGAAAACAATAACTCTAACTGCTTCATCCATACTCTTAGCAGCACCCTTATTAATAAGAGTTGCATCGTAATTAAGAGTTTTGTCACCAACATTTTTACAATAGAAAGTATATGCCAAATAGTTTTCACCGGCTGAATTAGCACCGGTAAGTTTCTTTCTATTATTATTACTGTCACCGTTATGACTGCCACCGTCAATAGACTTATCTTTCTTAGATACATAATTATCTAAGTAAGAAATATCACCGTCAACTGTCATATTATCAGTTAGCCAAGCATATGTAATGTTGGTTACATTATCAACGCCTTTACCGGATAAAATCGTTTCGGGATGTTTAAAATCTGAGGTTTCTGAAAGGGCAATACCTTTTTGGTCGGCTAGTCGGTCAACATCAATAACAAGGTCACCGGCTCTTGTCCACCAAAACATTAATAACCACAAGCAAAGTAGAAAAGCAATTAAAAGTAGACTTAACCAAAACAAAAGTCTTTTTCTTCTTCTGGTTTTGTCCAGAACCTCTGCATCTCTGGCTTGTCTAAACTCACCGTATGAACTTTCTTTTCCGGTTTCTCTAGCACCTTTTTTGGTTAATTTACTAAGGTCACTTGGAGTAAAGTCCACATTTTCATTTTTCTTTTTCTTAAACAACTTTTATCTCCTCCCTATCTTAGTAATTTTATAAATTAACTTGCGTCAGCCTCTCCACCAAATGTTAGGATAGCTTCCATAGTTGATTCTTGAATTCTGTTTACACATTCAGGGTCTTCACCCTCAAACCAAACTCTAACAGTTACTTTCTGTGGAGTTAGCTTCTTAAGGTCACAAACTTTATTTGCATTACCGTAAACCATTGGCGTTGACAAGTCAAATGTTGTTTGACCTGCAACAGCAGTTCCTTTGTTTGGTTCATATATAATAGTTTTACCTTCTTCATTAGTAAAGCTAAAACGAACTGCCTTAACAATATCAGCCTTAGCACCTGTTTCTGTAGTAGAAACTCCGGTACCTTTGATTTTGTTTTCTTTATCTATTTCGTTAGTAATATGAACTGTTAAATCTTTAGTTGCAATTAAGTAAAGGTCAAATTCCAGAAAAGTGTTTTTATTTCTTTCCAGTGATGTACCACCTCTACTTTTAAAATCTCTACCGTTTGAAGAAGTTACAGGATCAAGAATTTGGTCTTTCATTGTTGTGTTAAATCTATCGGTTAGTTCTTTATCAATCATTTTGTCGGTAACAGTCTTAACATACTGCTTAAAGTTGCTACCATGATTTTCTGTACTAATTCTAAGGTCCGGTGCCGTACCAATAGACATATCCAACTTTTCTACATTGGCAAGGGTACTAATTGTAAACCAAGCAAATGTTACAAGTACCAAGCTCATAAATGAAAGAAACAACAACACCCAACTAGTCTTTCGTCTTACACGAACATTGACTTTATCCATTATTTCTTTTTCAGCAAGAGCCTTTTGAAGTTCAAAGGTTAACTCATCCTTGTTATCCATCATTGCACCACCCTATTTCACCTTATAATAGATAGTTCACAAATCGTACATAAACTATCGGAACATTTATTATTATACTAC
>ERZ1034998.1021-NODE-1021-length-16854-cov-4.191321_pt1 | contig 16854 bp, 4 predicted proteins | sample MGYA00520621_ERZ1034998 | MGnify/ENA primary metagenome ERZ1034998 (study PRJEB33766, sample SAMN09781748) | gut metagenome | biome: gut microbiome | host: Homo sapiens | place: Madagascar | study: EMG produced TPA metagenomics assembly of the PRJNA485056 data...
TCTGAGAATAAGAACGTTCTTAAAATAAAAAAGTGTTGCTTATGCAGTATTCTTTATATCAATTTTATAGCCAGAGTCCTCTGAATCTATATGAGGTTAGAAGACATTTCCTTTGGAATTTCTACTGTCAGGATCATAGTAGGAATGAGGCAAGGAAAGTCTTGAAGGCTGTTGTTGCCTCTTCTAAAATAGGTAGGATAATAGACAAATCCATACAGAAGAAACATACACCAAATTATAGTGACTTCTTATCTGCTATAAAAGGTATGGTCAAATTCTGGTTCTGCTCTAGAAACACCTTGATATTGGCTACCATAGAAGCTGTATTAAGATGGGATATTGTTGCTAATAAGAAACTTAACTTAAGAAATCCTAATGAACTAAAGCAGGATACTCTTAAAGTTCTTAAGAAATACTTTGCAGGTAAGGTAGTACCAATAGAAGACAATATACCCTATACTCTTCCTAGTTCTCTTCCTATGCCAGAGCCTGCTAAATCTTCTTCAGAAGATAAGCATCAAGATACTAATTCTGAATCAGAAGAATCTGTATCTATTAGAACCTGGAGTCTGGATGAATTCACCAATGAGTTTGGACCAAAGATGCAAGTGCAGGAATTTGCTAACAGCAAGACTGGAGACTTATTCAAAAGTTGTGTATTTACCAAAGGATATACAAGAACCTTTGTTGCTTTTTCATCTAAGTTAGGTGAATTGACCAAAAAGGAAATACTGGATATGAAGGATGAGCTGATAGTTTTAAGAGTACAGAATGGTAAGTATAAACTTGCCAAGCACTATTATACATAGAGTATTAATATTAAAAAATCACATAACATGAAGAAATATATACACTTTGTAATTCCCTATGCTATATATGCTAGCTTGGTGATGGTGATAATTGCTGATGCTGGTCGTGATTATTGGCAAATGTTTATCTTTTGGATTATTACTCTACCTTTGCTTGTAGGGTATATTGCTTATCTTATATGGGAACATAAAAATAAAAAGAATAAAGGAGAGTAATTAGCTCTCCTTTATACTTATTATCTATTAGAAGGTGAAGCTTCAAATATCTTAAAGATAGCATCGTCTTCATCCATTCTCTGCATCTGTTCCCAATCCTTGAAGAATGGCATATTGTATTTTACCATATTTCTCCAATACTTGTTTTCTCCTTTATGGTCACCTGATTTAATCTCAGTAACAAGATCACCATTGGTAAGACCATAGAAAGTATAGAGTAGGGAGTTCATAGTATTCAATGATGCCATAGGAGAATTAAGTACTGTCAACCAGTTAGAGATATTCTTAGGATGAGGCATTGAAGCCTCTGTATCAAGAATAGCTCTCTTTGTCTGATATATCCACCATCTTCTCCAAAACTCTCTCTTATGCTTATCTGGGTCTCCAAGGGCAAAGCCAAGACCTAACAGACAGATGTACATCATCATTTCTGCTCTAACTCTCTTGATGTTATATTTCTGCATATCATCAAGATTATGCCATTGCGCCTGTGACCTGAACATAAAGGTGTAGAAGTCTTTCATAAAGAGACCAATAGCATCTAACTTTTGACCTCTATTCCATGTATCTTTGGTATCATCATTGGTTAGTCCTTTGTACAAGCTATACCAATAACCTTCTCTATCTTCTCCAAGGGAAGCATCAAAGTGTCTCTTTCTAAATCTCCTGGAATAGTGTTCAACCATCCATTGCCTAAAGTTCATTATACCACGTCCCCACCATTTTTGATGTAATAGTCCCTTATCTTCATCATTCATAGCACCATGAGTAGATTGGTTAGCATAACGAAGTTTCTTTCTAATTTTATCAATGAAGACATCCGTTATAGCATTACCATCAAGGTCTGTTACTCCAGACTTTAGATGAAGTTCTGAGTTACCATTCTGTTTATTGGTTACCTCAAAGGCATCATATAAGCTTATCTTTTTACCATTTAATAGTACTTTCTGATTATGAAGAACGCCATACATATTCACATAGTGAATAAGATACTCACCAGATGAATACCCAATGAAGGAACAATCATGAGAGATTAACTGTCTGAACATACTTTTATAGTATTTTGTATGACTCTTTTCAGAGAAGTTTTCCTGAAGAGGATCAAATAGTTCTCTCATAAGTACACTCTTATGGTTTACATTATTGGTAAGAAGTTCTGCTAATTCTCCTCCAACGCCTGCACTTCCAAACAGTTTTGTGTGTGCCCAAGCATAATCTTTAAAGTTATAGAACTCACCAGCACCAGCTTCAATCATCATCTGAAATTCACCCATAAGATAGTTGGCAACAGCACCTTTAACATTAGTTGCCAATCCTTTGAAAGAAGTATAGGCGATGATATTACTGAACATTTTTGCCCAAGTTTTGTTTTCATTAGGGTCTCTGTTCTGACCATAGATATGCTGAGCAATGAAACCTTCAATAAGTTCTGTAGTATTGGTGTTCTTACCTCTTTTCCATAAATCCTTGAATACTCTTATCTCCTTATTCTGTACTACATCACCTTTAGGGTCTTTATCCTTAGCACTCTGATTCTTTACAAAGTCACCAATAAACTCAACTACCTGTGCTATCTGATTCATAGAATCATAATTAACTGCTGTACCTGCAAGGGCTGCAATACCAGTTGAGAAGTTCTTAAGAAGTTCTCCCTCTTCAACTCTATTGACAAAGAAAATAGGAATCTGTCTTAGTGGAGTGTTGTCAAATGCACCTTCTGTTATCTGATATTCATCACCATCAATGATACCATTCATATTATAGTTCTCATCATCTTCCCTTATCTTATAGAAGTTCTCAGCTTTATTCTTTACAGCTTTAGCAACATCCTTGAAGTTCTTAGCATCATGCATAGTATCAAGGAACTTACGTCTTACCTGTGGTGGGAGATACTGGTGCTGAGCATAGGCTGGTAGGAGAGAACCAATCTCACCTTTAAGTTGCATCATGGTATCATAGTAGTCAATCTGCTCTTGAGTCCAACCTTCCTGAAAGTCACTAATCTTTCTATAACTGTCATTAGGTACTCTTTCTGTTCTACCATTGGTATTATCTACAACTCTATCTTCTGTATTCTGGTCTTCCCAATCCTCAATAGCCTGTTTTAAGTCAAAACCTTGGAATCCTTGAACATAGAGAGATTTAATCTTGGCAGACCTAGCTGCTTTATACAGTCCCCAATCAATATCACTGACTATATGACCATCATCCTCATACATAAATTCAGAATTATGTCCTGCTTTATAGAGTTTATCTGTAGCCCTACGAATCCTAAGAGATATATTATTCATAGTTGCATCCCTTGAATCTTGGGCATTTCTTATGATGGAACCCATAGCACCAATGATAGGATTAGATGCCCTGCCTACACTATATAACCAATCAAACATAGTAGAATCTGTAGCAGCCATTCTGATAGCATTAATCATAGACTGTCCATCAGGAGTAGTGTTTCCTACAATCTCTATCATAAGGTTGGTCATAGTACTTTCTGTAAGGTTATCAAGCATCTTTTCCTTTTTATCAAAGAATTCCTTCAAATCTTTAGCTGTCTGACGGATACTGTCAATATCTGTTTGAGCTATGGATTCATCAATGGTAAGATTCTCATCTGCTAGTGCAGATACCAAAGGATAATATTGTTCTTTAAGAGATTTTACATCCTGTAGAATCTTGGCAGTACCAAAGGCTTTCTCTAACTCTGTACCAGTTTGAGGAATACCTTGTAGCATAGTATCAATATCTGCTATCTGAGAGGATGCTTCTCCTAGGAAGTTTAATACTCCAGAGTAATACTTCTTGCTGGACAACTCCTTCATCAGTTTATTAAGTACACCTTCAAGCCTCTTTCCTTCAGCATTATTACCCTTTTCCTTTTCAAGCTGTCTAATCTGCCTTTGAAGAGTAATAGCAGCATCTGCTGCTGCATCAGAAAGAGTTCTAATCTTAGAGGATGCTCTGTGAATCTCATTGATATCAATCTTATACTTCTTATTAAGCATTTGGATTTCACCTTGAATTTCCTGCTCTGGACTATAAGCAATGATATGCTTACCAATCTGTGTAACCTGAGTAATAAGGTCATCCATATCTATACCTTGATATTTCTTGGTATCAGCTACAGCTCTCAGTAACAATCTCTGTTGAGGAATAGTAAGGTTTATTGCTCCATGGTTAAAGTCATTAAGAGCTTGTGCTGCATTTTCAATGGAACCAAAGGCATTGATAGCTCTTTGAACATGTGGAGAATTAGGACTTAAGGAGAATAGAATCATAGCATCTTTCTTGTAGAGATTACTAATATCCACTCCTGCAAGATTCTTGAGATATTGTGCTAGACCAGTATTCATTGCATTGAATACACTTTGCAGTTCCTGAGGCATAGCAGTTATATCTACACCTATACCATTAAATACCTGTTTATAAACATCCCAAACCTGTAGGTTCTTCTTAACACTATCTCCATAAGTATGTGTCCTGGAGTTCTTTTCAGAAACAATGATGTTATAGATGTCACCATGCTGTACTACTATGGAAGTAAGACCTTTATGATTATCATTGAAATCATCAGCTTTCTTTAAGGCATCTTCTGCATTACTGAAATCCACTCTCTTACCATTGATATCTACAGCTCCTAACTGAAGCTCTGCTGTAGAAAGATTACCAATATCTTCCTGTATAGACTTAAAGTCAAGAAACTTCAATACATCTTCTGCATTATGCTGTCCCTGTCTATTCCTTTCTATATTAGCCTGGTCCATCTTATCTGCCATATCAGATACTGTATAGGAGGCATATAGCCAATTAGTAAGAGGTCTATCCTTCAGCTTTTCCAGCATCTTTTTATACATCCTTGAAGGCTCCCCATTGGGAGCCTCAGGATATAATATACATGAACTATTACTCATACACTAACAATATTTTTTAAACTCATTAATTGCTTCATCAATACTCAAATCTAATCCTTTCTGTTTAAATACATTCTGCAAGAACTTACCAAATACCTTTTCTCTACCTTTGATACTTTCAGCCTTCTGTAAAGCTTCCTCCTTACTTAATGTAGGAACCTGCTTCATAATCAAGTCTGCAAATGTTGCAAGGTTTTTAACCTCTTCAGTCTTTGTAATAACCTGACTATTAGAAGTATCTTCCACATTAGACTCTTGAGGACTACCTGTCTTCAAGTCAGAAGCAGAGTTGTCTTCAGTAGTCTTAGTTGTATCACTTAATGGGTTCTTGATATCCAATGTACTCATCTCTAAGTATTCACCATTGTTGCCAAGTGGCTTCATCAACTCAAAGACAAGTTCTTCACCCTTATCAGAAGTAAGATGCCAGAGATAGGTATTGTTATTCATTTTAGTCTTCATATAAGAAATACCTGCAAGGTCAGCAATCTCCTCTGGTCTATAGACAGTTAATCTATTATGCTTAACATCTACATTATAGTGAGTACCCTTGCCTCCCTTAATAGGTACTAACTTGTTGTTAGTCCAGTTGTTTCTGATGAACTGGTCAATCACCAAGTCAGGAATTACCTCAGGGAAGTTTCTGTATGTATCAACATAAGAAGCATTACCATCCTTACTCTTCAGCTTTTCCTTTACATAAGTAGGAACCAATGACATGAATGTCTTAGGAGAGAATCCAATACCAGCTCTGAAGAAACTGTAGTTAAACAGCATCTGAGAAAGCTCTGGGTCTTCCTTATGCAAGTCAATCCAAGCACTGCGAAGTTCTTCCTTTCTCTGTTCATCCATACCAGTGATGTTAATCATAAGATATGGTCTTCCTGTCTTCTTGGAAACATTCATTCTAATGGCTTGAATCAAGGCATTACCAGAATACTTCTCCTTAAACTTCTGCTCCATGAACCACTTAGGGAATTTGGTAGCATAACTTTCAAGGTGCTTAGGATTAATCAGACCTGACTGTATCAACAGATAAGACTGATAGAAGTTAGAGAACTGATCCAAAAGTTTCTTGTCATTATACATTTTATCTGAAATATCAGCAGGAAGATTAGCCAATAACTTCCTGAAACCAGTACTACCTGTAGGCATATCAGAGAACATAGCTTTGGCAATATCCACAGTTCTTGCAAACTGCTTCAATACTGGATGATCAAAGAAGATGTCATCAATATCCACAGGAACATTATCTGCTGTGTAGAAGTGAGTTCCATTCTCTGTGTTAGCATCCAGGAATGCTTCCATCTTATGTTCAATGATAAGATTATCTATAATCAATGGACCTACAGCACTAGAGATAGAATTGAATCTTGTAGCATAGGTAGGCTTACGCATAGCATCTACAAGTTGTCTTATCTTCTGGAAAGCAAGAAGTACCTTGTAATCAGTTGCTTCATGTTCTTCGGAAGTAAGACCTTCCACCAGTTCTTCTATAGTAAGTTCCTCAGTATTAATTAAGGAATCATCACTGATGTTATTCTTCTCTCTATACTCAGTCAGCCATTTCTCAATGATGTTAGACAGAGATTCATAATTAGTAAGATTCTCTCTATTGAACTTGTTGAGGGTTCTCTCTATGATGTCCTGTGAAAGGAAGAGAGCTGCATCCTCAAATGTCATACCCAATCTAAGCATAGTATTCAACATACCAGCAGTAGTCATGTTAATATTCATTAAGTTCAAGATAGGGTCTTTTACAGCATCTGCTGAAGCTGATACCAAAGAACCTAAGGTCTTACCAATCAATGTACCCTCATTATCATACTTCTTGTCTATCTGCATTCTACTGCCAAAGGTAGTACCTGCAATAGTGAATGGTTTATCTCCACAGATTTCAGAAACATCAAGGAAGATGTCATTACTCTCAAGAGTAGCATGAGCTACCTTATTGACAGCAAATACACCAATCAATGATGCAGCAGCACTATTCTGCTTATAGAACTGTACTTGAGTATCAGCAAAGGTAAGGTCTTTATCTGTATAAGAGAGGTCTTTGAGTTCATCAATAGACATCTTCTGAAGGTCAGACCATCTAATACCCTTGTTGGCAGGATTCTTATAGGCAGCTACCATATAGCCCATCTTCTTAGGAGCATCAAATCCTCCAGGATTCAGAATCTTATCAGCAGTCATCTGATTGGTGAGTACTGCATAAGTCATATCAATAATCTTGTTATCTCTATATGTTCTACCAGAAGTAGGAGCATCAGTATAATAAGCTATTGACTGATATTGGCTATAGAGCCATTTCATCAACTTATCAGTATCTTTCATCTTCTGAGGATTATCCATGAACATTTTAACCTGTTCACCAACCCAAGTATTGTTGGTCTTACCATCATGAGCCTTCTTATAGCTTTCAGATGCTCTAGCAAAGAGTTCCTTTTCTATCTCACTTCTCTTTCTAGTTTTGATAGGAATATCCTTACGCATGACATATCTCTTATCAACATCAAAGTCAGAGTCATCAATCTCAGTAAGCTCATAAGGAAGCATGATAGCATCACCTGCTTCCCTAGGCATGAAACCAACTACCTTCATAGGAGCACAAGAGTACTTATCCTCTGTAGGAATACGGTAACTTACCATCTTAAGAAGCTCTGGATCTACAGCATTGATAGCATCTACATTAATAGTACCATCAGCATTGGAGAACTTATCAAAAAGTTCATTAGACCAGATAGGAGCAAAGACTTCAAAGTAAGCAATACCACCTTGGTTTCTCCTGACAAACTCCTTATATGGAATATTGCCATGACTAGAGGCAACATATTCCTCCTCAAGGGGCAATAAATTGCCTTGCTTGTCATTGAATCTAATATGCAACTGAGTAGATGTACCAAAGTTAGATACCTGAACAATAGGACCACCGGCAATCTTCTGCTTATTTACTCTGTTCTTGATGATAGAGTTGATAAGCTGTTCAATTCTCTTAGCCTGTATTGGGTCACCCTTTGGTATTCTGAACTCACCAGTCTCCTTATCAATAGAACAAGCCTGCAAGAGGTCTATTCCATATCTAGGAGAAGACATGATTTCTCTCTGAAGAATTTTGGAAAGAGCAATATTCTGTTCCTTCTTGTCATTGCTGTTGAAGTGCAACTCTGCTGCAAGGTTATTGATACTTTCCTCAATGTTATCAGCAATAATCTTCTCATACTCTTTTCTAAACTCATCAGCCTTTATTTTTCTGTGAGTACCATCAGGTTCTGTCCACTCATAGAAGTTATCTACCTGATTACCATTTTCATCAGTAGTATAAAGGTCAAGGTCAGAAGGAGTAATCATTCTAATTTGAGAACCATGAGCCTGAGAATGTTCCTTGAAATGCTCAGGAACTTCCTGTTGCAAGCAATAGTCTTCATAGGAAGCTTCATGTACAAAGGTGTCAGTATTATAGTTTCTATAAACTCTTTCACCTGTAGCACCAGTCTCTTCCTTGAAGATTTGATTCATCATATAGGTATAAGCAGCTTCCTCACCACCTTCCATATCTCTGAACTGGAAGATATTCATTTTACCTTGGAGACCAGACTTAATGGCTGATTCAAACTGAACAGTATCAATACCCTTAGTAGGATTCAGCTTCTCAGAATCTTCCATCACTCTATAGACTGCTCTAAGGAGATTTGGTCTGGAAAGCTTTTCACCTTTGAGGATAGCATCAGCCATAATGAGAAGATATTCAGCATTCTTTGCCTGGAAAGGTACTTCCATAGAATGAATAGGAGCATTAGCTACACCCATATCCTTTGTGAGCTTTGAATAGACAAATGGCTTTAAAGGCTGGAATGCAGTCTCCAAGTCAGTATAGTTGTATTCGCCTTTCTGTAGTTTCTGATAAATATCTTCTGCCTGCCTAGACCATCTACCAAAAATAAATGCCTTCTTTCTATAAGATGAAGGAGATGAATATCCCTGAGCATCAGTAACATTAATCTTAGTATATTTACCATCCTTACCTACAAGAGATTCTTTGAGAGCCATCATCTGAGCTTTCTGATTCTCTGGAGCAGCGGCAATTCTTCTATCAAATACCTCTGCAATATTGGCAATGATATTAGACTTGAAACTGTCAAAGTCCTGCAAGATGAATGTTCTGTACTTACCATCAGATACTCTGTTACCATTATAATCGGTAGCATAAATGTTACCTCTTACACCTGGAGCATGAAGTTGTGCTAAACGCTTCTGCAAATCTTCAGTATCCTTATAGAAAGCAATGTCTGTAAGGGTCAGCTGTAAGATATTCTTTGAAGCAAAAGCATCATTCCAAAGATAATTCTCTACCTGCTTTCTTACCCAGTCAGCAGCTTCCTCATCTTTCAATTCAGAAGGATAAATACCCTTGATGCTCTTAGCTGCTTCCAAGATACCATTATTCTCCCAGTTATTGAGAATAGACTGAACTCTGTCTTCCATGTGTTGACGGATAACTCTATCAGCAAGTTTGCCAAGTTCTGCCTCTTCCTCAGCAGTAAGAGCTACTTCTCCCTCTACTTTCTTCTGGAGGAGAGATACTAATCTGCTATTATCAGAAGAGATGGTGTTATCTTCATTACGAAGAATATCTCTCTTGGCAATCTTATCAGCAGTATTCTCCAGATAGTTATTCAGTACAGGAAGGAAGTTGAATCTACGTCCATTGGTATCAAAGTTCTTAATGAAACCTGCATCCTTTTTGTCCATGTTTCTCATTCTGACAGTCTGGATTCTACTAAGTTCCTGTAAGAACATATTATGAAGACCATAGACAATGGAATTCTTATATCCTTCACCTCTGTAAGAATAGAACTTGATGAACTCTGATGATGGCTTATTAGACTGCATAGGTACTCTGAACCAAGCAGGAACCATATTGGTATTATTATCTGTACTCTCTGCAAAGTACTCAGTAATGAGGGATAAGGTATATTCAGCATCACTCATATTACGCATATAGTTATGCTTGTTGAAGTTTAACTCTACCTTATGGTCAAATACCTTACGTGCATTCTCATCCTTAGCAAGTATTCTAAGCCACTCATTTCTCCATCCTTTATCTACATCACCATTTGGGAACTTAAACCATTCAGAAGAACCATATTCATCCATAATGAAATCCTCAAATGCCTGACCTTCCTGACGGAATTTATTCATCAGTTTAGTCATAAATGATGGTGTGATATAAGACTGATACATCTTACCACTATCATAGAATGCATTGACAGCAGTATCTTCCAACTTATCAGTAATAGGAGTGAGAAGGTTTCTCAAACTACCACCAATAGAGTTTTCTCCACCAAACTTGAATGGATCATACTCTTTGAGTGTACCTTTGTTCTGAGCCTGTAAAGCCTTATCTAAGTCCTTGACAATATAACCGAGAGATTCTGTAATCTTCTTGATATTCTCTGCATTGACTACATCAATAAGCATTTCCTCTGTGATGTTATAGCCAAAGCTCTTACTGATACCTAAGATGTTGTCAGTAGCAGTCTTTGACATAGTATCATTCAGAGTCTTACCATCCTTGATAGCCTTGTCAATTTCTCTTAACTCAGTCAGAGCCTTATGAAGATTGAACTCAGAGTTCTTTCCTGTAGTCTGGTCAGAGCCAAGAAGCTTAGAATTAATCTTACCATTATTACCAAAGAGAGGATGTTCTCCAATCTTGAACAGGGCAGAGATAGACTTCATAGCTTCTGAGAGTGCAGGATGACTATTTACAGTCATGCTATAATACTTACCATCTTCAAGCAATACAATAGAGTAGAGTTGGAAATGCTTAGAGAATACTCCATAGAACTGGCTTTGGAAATCAGTCTCCTTACCACTCTTATCAGAAAGTCTTTCAATAAGCTGGGATAGCCAAGGGTTCTGCTTCTGCTTATCAGACAATCTCTTAATCATATCATCAAGAGATAATGCTCCCTGTGTCCATCTCAAGATACTATTGACAGACTCTCTAGGATTTACCCTTTCTGCAATTCCCCATTTACTATATACCTTGTTGCCTTCTGCATCCAAGAGATAGCATTGATGAAGGCCTAATCTTACCAAGGCAGACATAGAGTTAAGAACATCAATGGTTCTAGATTCAACCTGCCAATGTTCCTGCTCATCCTTTTCTCCCTCTTCTGCTGCTATATCCTGATCATTGGAATAGTCATTGAAGTTATCGAAATCTACCTTAGAGTCCTCTGTGGTGGTAAAGTTACCTCTGCTATAGTCCTTGGTAATACCAAAGCCTTCATTCATAGCAAAGATGTCTGCTGCCAGATACATAATAGCATCCCAGTTGTCAGTAATCAACTGAGCCTGCATCATAGTATCTGTATCCTCATAATCCATCACCTGAGGTGAAAACAGAGTCTTGGTTCTCTCAATAAGTCTATCAAGACCTACAGTCTCTACAATCTGTTTCCTAGATGCAGACTGAAAGTCAAGGTTTGTATTGAGGGAAGGGAATAGAGTCTTTGCAAGACCTTTTTCCTTCTGAAGATTAGTAATCTCATCAGAGATAGAATTAACTATCAGTTCTGCTGTATGACGAACTTCTGTAACAGATAGAGAAGCACCAAGTTCCTCTAAGTCCTTGTCACCATTAAGCAGGTTGTCAATCTGCTTATTAAGCTTATCATACTCACTGAGATTAGTCTCAACCTCTTTCTTCTGAGAATCCTTAGATTCCTGAAGATACTCTTTTTCACTTGTTGATTGAAGCACTGTGTCCATTTGATTGATAATGTTTTGATTTTCCTCAAATGAGTTCTCCATAGATAGCTGTGCATCCAATTCCTTTAAATAAGGTATCTTCCAGGCAGCATCTACAGGTGTCTCATCATAGAGTTCATTAAAGTATTCATAACCTGGAAGAGAAACTTTCTGTGTTTGTCCTTCTGGGAAAGAAGGATTAGTTACTTCTGTTTCAGTTCCTATTTCTTTTGTAGTAAGAGCTTCCTCTATAATACTTGCTATTTTATTATTAGCAGGAAGTTTACTACCTCTGTTGCCTGCAACATTAAGTGTTTTAATATTGTTAGCATTTATCCATTCCCTAAGCTGTTTAGCTGTAGGGTTAAGCAGAAAAGGTTTATTCCATTCTCTGGCACTTCTTTCTGTAGCAATTCTACCAGCACTATCATCCTCTGTAGCAAAGTATACAGTTCCATCAGAGTTTCTAACATTAAGTTCAGTTCTTCCTGTATAAGGGTCTCTTTTTCCCTTTCTATTAGTATAATCTGATTGTTCTGCATCAGAAATTTCAGTAAGACCATAAGAAGAAATATCTTCAGTATCAATACCTCTTTCTCGTAAAAAACCTTTAGGTGCTTTGCCTCCAGTTTCTATACCTAATTTCTTTGCTACTTGTAATCCTATAGTGTCAACACCAGTCTGTCCACCTGATATAATCTTTGTTACAGATGATGTATTCTTAACTAATTGACTTAACTGATACTGTTGTGCAGCATCATAAGAGTCTTTATCAAAGTGCTTAGGCTCTGCTACTTCATGATCAACCATAAATACAACCTGAGGATTACTATGATTCTTTGCAATATTATCATGGTCATACTCCATATTGTAATCCATAGTTGCAGCGGTATGGAAACCTAATGTCTTAGAGTACATTTCTTGTAATGGTTGCTTCTTACTTTCATAAGCATCCAAATGTGTAGCTCCCTCTTGCTTTATGAAATCTCGTATTGCATATAAGAAACTTTTGTTGGTTCTAGGGCTAAGAGAGAATACACTTACAAGATTACCATTTGGCTCAATGGCAAAGCCACATAAGCCATCAGAAGTTACATAGCAGTTACAATCAGAATAATCATCATGCAGATCTACTAGTTCACCATTATAGAGATAGGTTTTTGTAACTTCAAATATATCATGGAAAAGGTTTCCATCTACCTTTCCTATATTGAATGAGCCTATACTTCCATCTTTGTTAGTATGAGTTAGATTAGATTGGATACCATGCCAGCTACCATTGCTGTTGGACTCCAAGAGTCTTCCCAGAATCCCTCCGATTCTTTCTCTATCCTGGTCATTAAGGCTGCGTCTTCCTTCATTAAAATCGGATATTCCTTTTTCAAGAAATTTTTTGCTTCCTTCTTGAACTCTTCTAAACTCATCTGTTGCTTTGTATTCTTCTGTTCCATTTCCTTTTGAATTTTTATTTTCAGAACGTGAATTACTTGAATTTATTGTGTTATCTTTGATATTTTTATCAAGATGTAAAGGAGAACCTTCCTTCTTAACATTATTACTAATGATAGTAACAGTATCAGTAGCTCTAGATACACCAACATATTCAAGCTGCTGCTTAATGTTAGCAGCCTGGTCTGATTGAGTATTCTCTACTTCTACATCACTAAGGTCTCCTAAATCAACTTCTTCAGAACTCTTTAACTCTGCATTGGCTGCATCATTTCTAGACTCTTCTCCAAGATCAACCATTTCTATAGCATTGGCTGTATTATTACCACTCATAGAAGCTCTAGAAACATCTACATCATCCATCAATACATGGGTGAAGGTAGAACCTTGTGACTTATGAATGGTAAGAGCATAACCAAAGTCAATAGTCTTAGCCTGTAAAAGGTTATGGCTATTATCTTCAATGTTATCATTGACAAAGAGGAAAGAATCAATAGCATTAATCTTAGCATAGACTGCTGCCTTAGCTTCTCTACCATAGGCTCTTCTAGCTTCATTCCATAATCTCTTCTTCTCATTGGCAAGAATCATAGCACTCTGTCTATTCTGAGCATTGTTCTTGATGTCCATAAAGTTGAATGTATCTACATTGCCTAATGAGTCTTCAAGAGTAATAGGAACAGCCTGCATTACTACAGGAGTACCATTGTCTAATCTGGTCTGTACTGTAGTAGGTCTACCTACCTGAGTTACCTTATAGGATTCTGAGTTAATGAATCTGTAACTCTTGGTTCTCCATTCATATCCCCAGTTTGCATAACCTGTCATAGGCTCACCTACATGAGGAATAGGAGAGTCATAGCCTAGGAGTTCTCTTACCTGATTATTATAAGCAGTTACAGCCTTGTTGGTATAAGCAAGGATTCTAAAGTAATTAGGATTCTGCTTCAAGCCTTTAACATACTTATCAATAACTTCATTGATAGCATCTTGATGCTGAGGAGAGATATATGCAACACCTTCACCTTTACTATTGAATGATGATACCTTAGATAAAGGTTCTCCATTACGGATAGCTGTAGCTTCCTTAAGGATAGCATTGTCATCTGTTCTCTCTACTTGAGTAAGACGTATGACTTTACCTTCACCATTCCTGAAGACCTTAGAGATTTTATCTTCATTGACAGGAGCCAGCTGGGCTTCATCACCTACATAGATAATCTTCAGACGATGTTCTTTGGCAATATCATTGAGGATTTTATAGTTCTCTTCATTGATCATAGAAGCTTCATCAATGATAATGGTAGTACCTGGCATAATATCTACATCTTTCAAGACATTTACCAGATTTCTTGCGTTATATGCTTTACTTGAATCTACTTCTACGTTGATACCAAACACCTTATTTAATGTTGATGCCTTAAAGCCAGCTTTAGATACTCTGTCATTAAGTACTGCTGCTGCCTTATTGGTAGTAGCACAGAACATCACAGGTCTATTCTGTTTCTGTCCTTTCTTGGCAATCATTTCCATAAGGGAAGTCTTGCCAGTACCAGCATAACCACTAAGAGTCATAGATGTCTCATTAGACTTCATAAATCTGTCCATTTCATTGAGAGCATCTATCTGCTGAGCATTAGGTTTGAAAGGAGCTTTGACTGTAGTACCATCAGCAAATGTAAAATCTTGAGGTACAGCCTTACCACTATGCTTATTATCTTCTTGTATATTGTTTACCAAATCATAATCAGCACTTTCCTGCTCAATAAGAGACAACTCATCTTTAAGTTCCTTGCCAGACATAGTGCTAACAAACTCACCAGTCTTTGCATAATCAGCAATGTTGTTATTTGTCTTAGAGAATGTTCCTATATTGTCTGTTGCTGACTTAATCTGATTAGGATTATGAACAACATATATAGTTTGATTCTCTTTCTTATTATCATCAAAACCAGTAAGAACTATACCATTTTCAGAACCCTTTCTTTTAGATGATTTATTTACTATCTCTCTATAAGAAGTTCCCTGCTTGTGCAAGTCCTCTTTAGTACCATGAAATACTTCTAAGTTTTTTATGTTTAAGAACAATGATAACTTAGCTTTTCTGCTAGTTAAGAAATTATCCTCACTACCAGGTACAACATTATCAGTGGTAAAGAATATAGCATTCTTAGTACCACCAGTCTTTGAAAAGAAATTATCAAACTCTGTGCTAAACTCAGTCAGATTTTCATTATCTGTATAGTGGTAGACAACCAATGGTTCTCCATTTTCATCTACAGCCTTTGAAGCATCTTTAGGGTTATTTTCCCAATCTCCAAACCACTCTTTGAAAGCCTTTGTTCTAACCTGAAGCCACTGCCTTTCTGTAAGATTTGTAGACTTGCCATTAGGTGCTTTCATAAAAGTACCATTAGCAATAGACTTACTCTTTAAAGCTTGTAACTCTTCATTGTATACCTCTCTATTAAAGTCATGAACAATTTCCTTTTTTAGTTCATCGTCCGATAATGCTCTGAAATCCCATTCCTTCTCATTATATCCCTTTCTTAAGGGATTCTTGATACCATTATATCTCATATAGGTATCAATATCAAAGGCATCAATGGCTTTCTCCAATGCATTCATTGACCTCTGATAGTATGTATTGGAGGTATGAAGACCAAGGAGAGTCTTGAAGACATCAAGTACTCTAGACCAGAAAGATTTCTTATCCTTATTCTGCTTATCAATCTCTTGAATCTTACTTCTGAAGACAGGATTGCCAAGTTCTGCAACAAACTCAAAAACATCAACAATACCTCTTTCACCCTTTAAGATAGGGTTGGTCTTGAGGTCTTGATACAAGGAATTCATTTCTGTTCTGAACTTCTCCAAGTCTTCACTTCTTTTCCAATTCTTAGTCTGATTAGAAAGGGCATACATAGAGAGGGCATGAAGTACTTCATGTAGGATAATAGGAGCCTTCATACTATTCATCATATCTCTTTCAAGGAAAGACTTCTTGTAGATGATAGTATTGTTGTTTGTGTACTTACCAATAGTACCAAAAGGAAGAGTTTCTCCAAAGGTTACTTCAAGACCTAAGTCCTTAGCAATACCAAAGACCTTATCTGCTAATACCTTTGAGGTTCTATCCTCATTGAATCTATGATATAACTCCTGTACCTTGTCAAGAGTATAAGTCTGATTCTCTTTAATACCAAGATTCAGTTTCTTGACATCCTTGACAGAACCCATATTATCCAGTTCTTCAAAGAAACTATCTTTGTCATAATTAACAGTCTCCACAGGCCTCTTAACAGAGAGAACATAGTTTCCCTTAGCATTTCTGTAATGAACAATAGCTGACTGAGGGAAGAAGTTTGATGCTTCCTTCCTAGCTACCTGAAGTTCCCTGAGAGATTTAAACTCCTGTGGAGCATTATATCTCATCTCCCATAGTTTCCTTACAGACTTGCCAGACTCCTGATAGTGAGTGTTACCAAGCTGAGCCTGAATATAAACATCTGTAGGAAAGAGAGTTTCATTTCCTGCTTCTAACCAATACTTGTGAGTAATAAGCTCTAGAGTATTGCTATCCACATTATTCCTTGTGGATAGATTCTTGAACTCCTTACTACTTCTATTTATGCATCCCATAAATTGTTTATCATTTAATTTTGAGGCAAAGATAAGTAAATTCCTAAAGAGAAAGTCTTACTTAATCAATA
>ERZ1034998.1022-NODE-1022-length-16843-cov-52.316000_pt1 | contig 16843 bp, 11 predicted proteins | sample MGYA00520621_ERZ1034998 | MGnify/ENA primary metagenome ERZ1034998 (study PRJEB33766, sample SAMN09781748) | gut metagenome | biome: gut microbiome | host: Homo sapiens | place: Madagascar | study: EMG produced TPA metagenomics assembly of the PRJNA485056 data...
ATTTTTTTGTGGGTAATTAAAGCATAGAATTTCCTGAAATCAGACGAATATAACAAGAGTATATGCCAGCCTGACGTACTTCGTTATATCACAGAATTGAATTCACCATAAGAATTATGTTTATGTTATGCTTTGTATGGATTGTAACATATTGAATATGATGTGTCAATAAAATTTTACATATTTACATTTTTTTATTCCTGATGATATACTTAATAAAAAATGTGAATAATACAATAGGCAATTGCGAAACCACGCTATGTTCAATATCCTGTGCAAACGTGTGAGCGTTGCAGCCTATAAATTTGCACAGGTTCGTATAAAGACAGGTTTCGCAATTACCCGGAATAATACAATATTGAAAGGACTCCATTAGATATGAAAAAGATTCTCACAGTATATACAGGTGGCACTATATGTTCATCGCCTGAGGACGGTCAGAGAAAACTTAACAGCACTATTGCCAAACGGGCTCTTATATGTAATTATGCCGCAAGTGACTCTGAATACGCTCCATTAACTGAAAGTTTATTTGCAGATTCCGGATTTGATACCGAACATCAGACCCTGAGTGAAAATATGACTCCCGCCAGACTTTCATGTATATTAAACCATATTAGCGGGTTTAGTCAGAAGGATTACTCCGGAATTATTGTCATGCATGGAACTGATACTCTCGCTTACACTGCTGCATTATTTGCTTTTGCCTTTTCCAATACCGGTATTCCTGTAATGCTTGTATCAGGGAACCGTCCTCCGATGGATGAAAAGAGCAATGCCAACGCAAACTTCCGTACTGCGGTAGAATTAATTATGAAAAATATAGCTCCGAATGTATATGTTCCATACAGAAACAGTGACGGAAACACATATCTGCATCTTGCGTCCACACTTATGTCCTGCAACAATTTTTCAGAAGATTTTTTTAATGCATCACCGGATAACGTTATGCTTATAAAATCTGACTATTCAAATGACTATTCATGTGAGGCATCACTTTTTTCACATTTTGCAAAACTTTCATCCGGCAGAACATCCCACGATATGGCATCACCATCCGAATTGAGTGACAGGGTGCCACTTATCATCCCGTATACGGGACTTGACTATTCACTGCTTGCCATACCGGATAATGCCCGTGCCATAGTTCACGGAACATATCATTCAGGTACCGTATGTGTTGAGAGAAATAATGCGGCCGGCTCTTTCTCTTCCCATTCGATATTATGGCTTATGGACAAATGTACCGCAATGAACATTCCACTCATCATTTCACCAAGCTGTCTGGATTCAGACCAGTATTCTTCCGCATACGATGCCGCCGCATATGCCGATGCAATTATATTAAATATGACAACAGAAGCCGCATATATGAAAACGTTATGGGGAATATCACTCAATCTTACAAGGGATGCATTGACTGATTATCTTAATGGAAATGTAAATAACGAATTTATTTCCCGATAGTCTCTAACGTCACTCCCTCAAAATAATGTGTGAGTATTTCCTTATACCCGCTTCCCTTCTTTGCCATGGCATTTGCCCCATATATACTTAAACCTCTGCCATGGCCCTTTCCTTTTGTCACTATCCTTACCACTTCATTGAATTTTTCGATAATAAAACACGGCGAATTAAGGTCCAGTTTCTTATAAAAATCATCTCCACTGACCTTCACATCACCTATATTCACCTCAGATATATAACCCGTCTCGTCTTCCGCAAGAGTGCTTATACCATCCATTGGATTTTCCTTATTTATGGTTATATTTTCATCCAGCTTTTTAAACAAAGCTTCTAATTCATCCGGTGTATAATATTGTATGTACAGATAATCTTCGGCGGTAATATCCTCCTCACTTGCCACTGCCTTTAGATAATCCTTACTCCCCGCCCTGGTTGTTCCTGCACTTACAGAATGATAAACCGGATTAATAAGTTTTCCGTTATATTTAATCACCTGCTGCCCCGTGGCATTTTCAAGTTCCAGCAGATGATTGTATATCTTGTCAAAATTTTTTCCATACATTTCATTTAACTGTTCATATGTTATATACGGAAATTTTATCTCTTTTACACTCACAGACGTATTCTCCCCTGCCTTTTTCAGTATTCTTGTACGGACAAGTACCATCTGTGCTTTAACCGCTTCATCCTCCGCACTGTCTCCAAGCTGAGCCATTATTACACATGGCAGAAATTCTTCAACATCCATCTGCTCACCATTTTCCATAACCACATCTATTCCCAGTTTATGCAGACTGCTGTCTGCCATTCCAACCTTTCCACTCCATGACATTGTTATTACACACGGCAGAACTATCATAACCAGCAGCATAACACCGATAACAATTCCTGCCGCCCCGATATTAATTCTATTCATATTTCTCCCCCATACAGTTCTAAGTACCGGCCGCCTCAGAATATTGCCTATGCAGCCTATAAATTAAAAAAGCAGAACATATACTTATATAAGTATATGTCCCACTTTTCTATTTATTACATCTGCATCTGTTTTGCAATGTTTTATTACATATCAACTTTTACTTTCTCAAGTTTCCATATGTCTCTTACATATTCCTCGATAGTTCTGTCAGATGAGAACTTACCTACATGGCTTACATTTAAGATAGCTGATTTTGCCCAGCCGCTCTCATTTCTGTATGCAGCCTCTACCTTCTTCTGTGTCTCTGCATATGAACGGAAGTCTTTAAGTATGAAGTATGTATCCGCTCTGTCAGTGCAGTTTGTGTTAAGAAGTGAATCGTATATCTCTCTGAATCTTTCAGGATCTTCCGGTGAATAGAATCCGTTTATGAGCTGCATAAGCACTTTTCTTATGTCCATATCGTTGTTGAATATGTCCATAGGATTGTATCCGCCATTCTTCTCATAGTTAATGACTTCATCTGAACTCATACCGAATATAAATGCGTTCTCCTGACCTACTTCTTCTACGATTTCTACATTTGCGCCATCCATAGTACCAAGTGTAAGTGCACCGTTTAACATGAACTTCATGTTACCTGTTCCTGATGCCTCCTTGCTGGCTGTAGATATCTGCTCACTTACATCTGCTGCCGCAAAGATTATCTCTGCATTTGATACTCTGTAATTCTCTATAAATACGACTTTAATCTTGCCGTCGATTGACTTATCATTGTTGATAACATCAGCTACACTGTTGATAAGCTTGATAGTAAGCTTAGCTCTTCTGTATCCTGATGCTGCCTTAGCACCGAAGATAAATGTTCTCGGATAAAATTCCATTTCCGGATGCTCTTTTATCTGATTGTACAGATACATTACATGAAGAATGTTCAAAAGCTGACGTTTGTACTCATGAAGTCTCTTTACCTGAACATCGAATATTGAACGTGGATTTACTTGGATACCGTTATGCTCCTTAATATATTTAGCAAGACGTACCTTGTTCTGGTATTTAATATTCATAAATTCTTTCTGGCACTTCTTATCGTCTGCATATATCTCAAGTCCCTTGATATGTGAGAGGTCTGTTACCCAGTCTTCTCCAACCTTTGAAGTTACCCAGTCTGCAAGAAGCGGATTACCATGCTTTAAGAATCTTCTCTGTGTAATACCGTTTGTCTTGTTGTTGAACTTCTCAGGCATCATTTCATAGAAATCTTTAAGTTCCTGTTTCTCAAGAATTTCTGTATGAAGTTTTGCAACACCATTTACAGAAAATCCTGCACATATGGCAAGATTTGCCATCTTAACCTGACCATCATAAATGATTGCCATGTTTCTTATCTTATCCTGATCACCAGGGTATTTGTTCTGTATCTCAAGTACAAATCTTCTGTTTATCTCTTCGATAATCTGATAACATCTAGGTAAAAGTCTTGAGAACAGTTCAAGAGGCCATTTCTCAAGTGCCTCGCTCATGATTGTGTGGTTTGTGTATGCACAGCACTTGTTAGTTACTGCCCATGCCTCATCCCAGTTAAGATAATACTCATCCATGAGGATTCTCATAAGCTCTGCTACTGCTACTGTAGGATGTGTATCATTAAGCTGGAATACTACCTTCTCATGAAGCTTCTTGATGTCTTTATTCTTATCCATGTATTTCTTAATAGCTGTCTGTACACTTGCTGATACAAAGAAATACTGCTGTTTCAGACGAAGCTCTTTTCCTGCATAATGGTCATCACAAGGATAAAGTACCTCTACGATATTCTTTGCAAGATTCTCTTCCTCTGTAGCCTTCTGATAATCACCCTTGTTAAATGATTCGAGCATGAAATGCTGCATCGGTTCAGCATCCCATATTCTGAGTGTATTTACAACATTATTTCCATAACCTACTATAGGAAGGTCAAATGGAATGGCTCTTACAGACTGATAATTTTCCTGAATAAAGTTATCTCTTCCGTCATAACCTTTCTCCACTCTTACATATCCGCCAAATTTTACTTCACATGCATATTCTTCACGTTTAACCTCAAACGGATTGCCATTCTTTAACCAGTTGTCAGGAACTTCCACCTGATATCCGTCAACTATCTTCTGCTCGAACATACCATATTTATATCTGATTCCACATCCGTATGCAGGATAGCCGAGTGTTGCAAGAGAGTCAAGGAAGCATGCTGCAAGTCTTCCGAGTCCACCGTTTCCGAGTGCTGCATCAGGCTCCTGATCTTCAAGTACATTTAAATCCATTCCAAGTTCTTCTATAGCTTCTTTTATCTCATCTCTGGCAGAAAGATTGATAATGATATTTCCCATAGCTCTTCCTGTCAGGAACTCCATAGACAGATAATATACAGTCTTGGCATCTCTCTTCTCATATTCCTTGTGTGTTGCTATCCACTGATCGATTATATAATCCTTGAGTGCATAGGCAACGCCCTGGAATTTCTCCAGGTCTGATGCCTCGTCAATTGTCTTGCGGGATAAGATTTTAATATAATCATTTACCTCTTTCTTAAACTCTGTCTTTGAAAATGTGTCCATTATTCGACCTCCAATTCTATTAATTTTTCTTTACTGCCATTACCACTTCTTCACCGTTAATATTCCATGATTTTTCATATCCGTCTGTAGAGCCTGTAACTATATCTGTTGCAAGAACCTCTGACTTAATCTCATCAGCGTTGGCATTCAGTATATTTATAACCTTTTCATTATCTTTTGCAAATACAGTTATCTTATCCATTACCTCAAATCCGGCTTCTTTTCTCATAGTCTGGACTTTACTGATAATTTCTCTCACAAATCCTTCCTCTAAAAGTTCAGGGGTAAGTTTTGTATCCAATACTACTGTTATCTTATTATCGCTCTCTGAAACATATCCCTCAGTCTGGGCAATATCGATAAGCAGATCATCCTTTTCAAGTACCACTTCACCGCTTGGAAGTGTAAGCTTTAATGCACCTGTTGCATTTACTTCATCCATTGCTGCATTTCCATCAAGAGATGAAAGTGCATTTCTGATTTCACCGAGCTGTTTACCGAACTTAGGTCCTACAGTCTTTAACTGCGGTTTGAAACTGTATGATGAGAAATCTCTCACATCGTCAGTAAATGTAACATTCTTTACATTAAGCTCATCTGCAATGATGTCAACATAGAACTGTGAAAGTTCAAAATCTGCCTTGATATACATATTTCCAATTGGCTGTCTGTTCTTGATATTAGATGCATTTCTGCATGCTCTACCCATTACGACTACCTCAAGAAGATCTTCCATATCATCCTCAAGTTTCTTGTCTATAAGTTTCTCATCAACCTCAGGGAAATCACACAAATGTATACTCTCAGGAGCATCCTTATCTATGCTTCTTACAAGGTTCTGGTAAATATCCTCTGTCATAAACGGAATCATAGGTGCTGCTGCCTTACATATAGTAACAAGTGCTGTGTAAAGTGTCATGTAAGCATTTATCTTATCCTGCTCCATTCCCTTTGCCCAGAAACGTTCTCTTGAACGACGTACATACCAGTTACTCATTTCATCTACAAAATCCTGTAATGCTCTTGCAGCTTCAGGTATTCTGTAATTTCCAAGATTTTCATCCACAGCCTTTACTACTGAGTTGAGCTTAGATAACAGCCATTTATCCATAACTGCAATCTTATCGTACTCAAGCTTGTAATTCATCGGATTGAACTCATCTATATTAGCGTATAATACATAAAATGCATATGTGTTCCACAGTGTTCCCATGAATTTTCTCTGGCCTTCTGTAACTGCCTTGTCATGGAATCTGTTAGGAAGCCATGGTGCACTGTTTGTGTAGAAATACCATCTGATGGCATCTGCACCGTGTGTCTGAAGTGCATCGAACGGATCTACTGCATTTCCCTTTGACTTACTCATCTTCTGACCATTTTCATCCTGAACATGACCAAGCACGATTACGTTCTTATATGGTGCCTTGTCAAATAATAATGTAGACTCAGCCATAAGTGTATAGAACCATCCTCTTGTCTGGTCAACAGCCTCTGAAATGAAGTCAGCCGGGAACTGTTTCTCAAATACTTCTTTATTTTCAAATGGATAATGATGCTGTGCAAACGGCATTGCTCCTGAATCGAACCAGCAGTCAAGAACCTCAGGTACTCTGTGCATTGTTCCGCCACACTCAGGACACTTGATGGTTATCTCATCAATGTATGGTCTGTGAAGCTCTACTGTCATTGCATCAGGATTTCCACTCATTTCCGCAAGCTCTTTACGGCTTCCGATGGCATGCATATGTCCGCACTCACACTGCCATACATTTAACGGTGTTCCCCAGTAACGGTTACGCGAAACGCCCCAGTCCTGAATATTCTCAAGCCAGTTTCCAAAACGTCCTTTACCGATAGACTCAGGAATCCAGTTTACCGTATTGTTATTAGCTATAAGCTTATCCCTTACCGCTGTCATCTTTACAAACCACGACTCTCTTGCATAGTAGATAAGCGGTGTATCACATCTCCAGCAGAACGGATAATCATGCTCAAACTTCGGTGCGTCGAATAAAAGTCCCTTTGCATCGAGGTCTGTAAGTACCTTAGGATCAGCATCTTTAACAAACATTCCGGCATAAGGTGTCTCTTTTGTCATCTCACCTTTTCCGTCTACAAGCTGTACGAAAGGAAGATCATAATTACGTCCTACCTTTGCATCGTCCTCACCAAATGCAGGTGCAATATGAACGATACCTGTACCGTCTGACATTGTTACATAATTATCACATGTAACAAAATATGCCTTCTTGCCCTGTTTCTTACATATATCTACCGCACAGTCAAATAACGGCTCATACTCTTTATGCTCGAAATCTTTTCCCTTGTATGTCTCAAGTACTTCGTATGCCTTTTCGCCTTCTTCAGCAAGTCCGCCAAGTACCTTATCTGCCAGTGCCTCTGCTATATAATATGTGTAGCCGTCAACAGCTTTTACCTTGATGTAGCTCTCATCAGGGTTCATACACAATGCAACGTTTGATGGAAGTGTCCATGGTGTTGTAGTCCATACAAGATAGTATGCATCTTCACCAACTGCCTTAAATCTTGCGATGGCAGAACGCTCTTTTACTGATTTGTAACCCTGTGCCACCTCATGTGATGATAAAGGTGTACCACATCTTGGACAATACGGAACAATCTTAAATCCTTTGTATAAAAGTTTCTTATTCCATATTTCTTTAAGAGCCCACCACTCTGACTCGATAAAGTTGTCATCATATGTTACATATGGGTTGTCCATATCAGCCCAGAAACCTACTGTTCCTGAGAAATCTTCCCACATTCCTTTATATTTCCATACACTTTCCTTACATTTTGAAATAAACGGATCAAGTCCATACTCTTCAATCTGCTCTTTTCCGTCAAGTCCGAGAAGCTTCTCAACCTCAAGCTCTACAGGAAGTCCGTGTGTATCCCATCCTGCCTTTCTCGGTACCATGTAACCTTTCATTGTCTTGTATCTTGGAATCATATCCTTGATAACTCGTGTAAGAACATGACCTATATGCGGTTTACCGTTTGCTGTAGGCGGTCCGTCATAGAAAGTATATGTCGGTCCTTCCTTTCTGTTTTCCATACTCTTCTCGAAAATATGGTTTTCTTTCCAAAATTTTTCAGTATTCTTTTCTCTCTCTACAAAGTTGAGATTAGTGGATACCTTATTGTACATCCTTATTCCTCCTTAAAAAAATAAGCTCCCGTCCCGTAATAGGACGAAAGCTTTTAATATTCGTTACCACCTGTTACAATACTTGTCACTCATAAAAATGACGCATATATTTTCCCTTTAACGGCGGATACCGTCAGCTCCTACTTGTCATCTGATGATTTCGGGCTGAAGCTCCGGAGTGATATTCGCATACATTCTACTCGTATCCCATTCCACCTAAAGGGACTCTCTGTAACTTTTCAAATATAAACTACTGTCTCCATCTGTGCTTTTTTTATATTTAAAATCTATAAAAATATCATATTAATTATACTAGCATTAAATTTTTGTGTCAAGATAATTACCATGAGAGTTTCAGTATTTTTTACTGTCATTTTCCTGTCAGTCATGAACTTTTTCAAAAACACGATACTTTGAGCTGTCATTGCCCATCATAACATTTAAGTACTCTCCGTCATCCACGCCGTTTGCTGATGCCCCGGTTATCTTCATCATCGTTAATATAACCGTCATCTGTGTTTTTAATACATCATTGTTATAATATAAACAATAATAATTTGCTCCTGATGAATTTGTCTGTATTCCGTCACTTGTAGTCACAATGTGCGTCTCCGTCTCGCCATTGTCACTTATCATCATCTGGTTTCCGGTAAATGTAATATAATATCCGTCTTCATCTTCCATTGACTTTATCTCGTCATTATTCACGTCATAATAAAAAAGACATTTCCATGTTCCAAGATAAAAGTCCTCTGATTCAATCGGGATAAGCTCCTGTGTTCCGGTAGGTTCACTGTCTTCAACGTCAGTCTGCGTCTCACTCTCAGTCTGTGATGGCTTTTCATCTTTTTTCCCTGCAGTGCAGCCTGATAAAAATGATGCGGCCACAGCAACCGATAACAATAATGCGGTAAAAGTTCTTTTTTTCATGTGCAAAAACTCCATTTCATTAATATATATGTCATGGGCAAAAGTCCCTGCGGGGAATAGCCGAGACAAATATGTGTATTTGCAATCCAGCTTGCAATACCACATATTGTGTTCGGCTGGTGCATAGCACCCTTTTGCCCCAAACATCATATAGCTATTATATCAGAGAAACTGTGGATTAACAACTTCTGAAAACGATGTAACATTTTTTCCACCACTGCATATAATAATCCAAATCGGATTTTTGCGTCAATGCCTGTATACAGCACTTTCGCAGAATGGAGATTATATGAAATGTAAACATTATATTGTAAACAAACTTCACCCTTTACCACCCGGATATTATCCGGCTGACCTGGTTAAATGTTCTATTCCTTTTGACTGTGCAGGTTTTTCTCAAAAAAAATGTATATGTGCCATAGCAGACCACCATTTAGAGAAACTATATCTCGCCGCCCTTGAAGACGGTATAAGAATATATGGTATATCTGCTTTCCGTTCATATCAGAGACAGGAGGAAATATATCTCGACAGTATAAAAACAAAAGGTGCTGAACACACTGCCAGATACATAGCCCCACCGGGATACAGCGAGCATCAGACCGGTCTTGCAATAGATGTCTCCTGCGAAGCAGTCAACTTTGAACTCACTGAGGAATTTGCAGATACTCCGGAAGGAATATGGCTTGCAAAATATGCCCACCAGTTTGATTTCAGATTAAGCTATCCAAAAGATAATACAGAAGGTTATGCCTACGAACCATGGCATATATGTTATGCTTGTAAAGACGCACGATTCTATGTATAATTAAATATGGTCTCCGGAGATTTTCAATACCCCGGCTACACCATTTTAAATAACGGGAAAGGCGAATTATATTATGATACGACTAATACTTATTATTTTATTCTTAATCGTATTTTTCCTGCTCAGTATTCCGGTTTATCTTTTTGAATGGATTCTAGGCAAGTTCAATATGGATTTAAGAAACAGATCAAGTTACTTTATAGTGAGATATGCATTTAAGATAGTACTGTTTATATCCGGTGCCCACGTCACCGTGAAGGGCGTGGAAAACATCCCAAAAGACAAATCAGTATTATATGTAGGAAACCACAACAGTTTCTATGATATCCTTACTTCATGTTCGGCGATACCATATCCGACAGGATATGTTGCCAAAAAGGAAATCAAAAAAGTTCCATTTCTAAATCTTTGGATGTATTACATCAATTGTATATTTATAGACAGAAAAAATATACGTGAAGGTTTGAAAACCATATTAAAGGGAATAGACATTATCAAATCCGGTGTATCACTCTTCATATTCCCGGAGGGAACACGTTCCAAAACCGGAGAGATGGCTCCATTTAAATCCGGCAGCATGAAGCTGGCGCAAAAGAGCGGATGCCCGATTATTCCGGTTGCATTCAAAAACACATCTGCATTGTTTGAAAAGCAGTTTCCAAGAATTAAAAGTGCAAATGTATCTGTAGAATTTGGTGAACCGATTCTTTTGAGTGAAATGTCCAAAGAAGAACAGAAAAACATTGCAAATATATGTCAGGAAAAAATACAGGAAATTCTTGATAAATAAGACTTTACACAAAAACAGAGAGCTAATCATATCAAACTGATTAGCCCTCCGTTTTTTTACTATTTGGATTTGGGTGTCAAAAGGGTGCTATTTGATTACAAAATAAATTGAATCTTCTGCTGTACTTCCTGATGAATCTTTAGCTGTTACCGTGAACTTATATGTTCCCACTGCTTTAGGTCTGTACTTGAATGTTGTCTTTGATGAATAGTTCTGTATTATAGTTTCACTTCCGTTATATTTAGCAGTAATTCTATACTGAACTTTACCATCTCCGCCAAGACTGCTGTATGTAAATTTAAGTGTCTTTCCAAGTTTTGCACCTGATTTTCTGTTTACCTCAAATTCATCTATTACAAGCGAATTGTCTTTTCTTACCACATAGTTTGTTATCTTCTTATTAACCACTGTTTCTGATTTTGCGTCTTTTACATAAGCTATAAGTCTGTATGTCCCTGCTTTCTTCGGAACCCAGTTTACACTTCTTGATGAACTGAAATCAGATATTGTTGTCAGTTTTCCATTAAGAACATAAGCAAATTTATACTGGTATTTCTTTGAACCGCCTGAACCTTTTGCAGAAAGTTTGATTGTCTTTCCAATATATCCTTCACTGCTGTCAACATTTGTCTGGAAGTTTGATACCTTAAGTCTTGTATTAACTGTAAAGTTAGATATAACCTTCTTAGCTGTACCCTTGTTATCTTTAACATTTACTATTAATTTATACTTTCCTGCTTCCTGTGGTTTCCAGTTTACCGTATTCTTTGTTGTGTAATTCTTAATTATATAAGTTACACCTTTAAACTTAACTGAGAATCTGTATTTTACTGTACCTGTTGCATTTTTAGCTGTTGCTTTTAATTTTACTGTGCTTCCTCTTTCAAGTCTGCCACTTGCAACGTTTGATGTAAATGATGAAACTGAAATCTTTTTATTTACAGGTGTTGTAGGTTTTTCTGTTGGTTCTTCTGTCTCTGTTGGTTTTACCGTCGGCTTTTCTGTTTCTGTCTGCGTTTCTGTCGGTTTCACCGTTGGTTTTTCTGTTTCTGTCGGTTTCACCGTTGGTTTTTCTGTCTCTGTCGGTTTCACCGTTGGTTTTTCTGTCTCTGTCGGTTTCACCGTCGGCTTTTCTGTCTCTGTCGGTTTCACCGTCGGCTTTTCTGTCTCTGTCGGTTTCACCGTCGGTTTTTCTGTCTCTGTTGGTTTTACCGTTGGCTTTTCTGTTTCTGTCGGTTTTACCGTTGGCTTTTCTGTTTCTGTCGGTTTCACCGTCGGTTTTTCTGTTTCTGTCTGTGTTTCTGTCGGTTTCACCGTCGGTTTTTCTGTTTCTGTCTGCGTTTCTGTCGGTTTCACCGTTGGTTTTTCTGTTTCTGTCTGTGTTTCTGTTTCACTCTGTGACTCTGTCTCTGTCTGTTCCTCTGAAGATGAAGTTTCTGGCTCAATCTTAGTCTCTACTTCGTTCTTGTATCCGTCAACTGTGTAGTATCCGTTCATCTTACCTTCAAGATCTTTTGTCTGATCAGAACCGGAGTTAAATATAACTTTAACATCTGACACTCCTTCAGGCCATTCGATACCGTATACACCTTTTTCTTCGTCTATTACAGACATTGCCACTCCAGGCCATGACGCATTTTCATATGTTTTGTTATCTTTCCACATATACACATTTATCTTGTCACCCCATGAAGAAGGTTTTTCAAAATAAACTGCATTTCCATATATAACCGTACCTTTTACTTCAACATCTACTGTTGCTGATACTCCATCCATTGTAGTAGCTGTTACAGTTGTTTTTCCCTGCTTAACTGCCGAGATTACACCTGAATCACTAACCTTTGCTACCTTTGTATCAGCTGATGCCCATGTCACTTTTGCATATTTTGCCGATGCGTTAGGAGGCATAATTGTTGTTTTGATTGTTACTGCTTCTCCTGCTTCCAATGAAACAGATTTCTTGCTGAGTGTGAGAGATGTTACTCTTACTCCCGTTGCTTTAACTGTTACTGTTGCTGTTGCAACAAGTGCTGTTTTGTTATCGTAATCAGACTTAACTGCATTACTTGTTGCAGCGTATATAGTTGCTGTTCCTTCACCCTTTGCTGTCACTACACCGCTTGAACTTACTGTTGCTACTGTTGTATCACTAGATGACCATGATACTGTCTTGCTTGTAGCATTTGAAGGTGAAACAGTTGCCTTAAACTGTGCTGTTTCTCCAAGGTCAAGATTTGCTGTTGTTGCTCCATCTAATGTGATTCCTGTAGGTTTTACTACTACTACATTTACAGGGCCACCGTCACCTGACATGTAAGCACTCTTTCCTTCGATTATTCCAGGTGCTTTTGTAAGGTCTGTATCAAGAACATATACTCTTAAATCTCCCTGACCATTTATTCCAGATGTAGAAAGCTTTCCATCGGATACAGTCTTTACATCTCCTGTGATGGCATCTGTGTATTTTCCATTTGGAATACCTGTAAATGATGCATCGCTTGTAAGTGCTATGAGTGCAAAGCTGTCTGTTGTTGAATCTGTGTAACGTCTCTTGAATGCCATATTTCCTTTACATCCCTCTGTAGAATACTGACCCTTTCTAAGTGCCGGTATAGCAGCACGAAGTCTGTTAAGTCTCTGTATATGTAATGACAAAGGATAGTTAAGTGTCTCTGCCATCGCACCTGTAGCATTTGAATATCTTGCAAAATCTGCTACATCTACACTTCCTTCAATATGATCACCAAAATATGCTCTTCCTGAATTTTCAAGTGCAATATTTGGTCCCTCATCAATCTTACATCCTTTCTTGAACTCTATCTCACTTCCATAGTACAGACAAGGAATACCACGGAATGTAAACATAAGTGATAAGTTCTCTGCCCATGTCTCTGATGAACCTGCAAATCTCTGATTCTCAGGTGCTCCATCCGGTGCATAGTCATGTGAATCAACATATGTTACATTAAATGAGGAATCATTGTAATAAGGATCTTCTGCAAGCGCCTGCTGATATGCCTCTCCGGCACTCTTGAATGCCCAGTGCATTGGGAAATCAATTACATTTAATCCTGAATGCTGACTGTAATCCGGTGTATGATAATTGTTACCGTCAAGGTATACATTTTTACTCGTAGGCTGTTTGCTCGGGTCAAGATTATCATCCCAGTGCTTTGCTACAGATGCAGTATTTGTAGCAATGGCTGCCTCAGTCTCACTGTCATCCCATGCGTACTCTTTTGTCTCTTTCCATGTATAGAACGGACTTGATATAGCCGGTTTTCCATCATTCCATACATTTCTGTATCTTGCGCAAACCTCACCGAACATATAGAAGTTTCCTTCTCCTGTAGTTCCGTGAACTTCATTATAAACATCATTTAACTGTGTAATAAATGCCTTGTTAAATGTAAGTCTTGAAATATGTTTTACAGTATCTACACGGAATGCATCAACACCCATTCTGATATACTGCGAATATGCATCTACAAGATATTTGTAAACTGTAGGATTCTCTGTATTTAAGTCAATACAATCCGCATAATGTATAGAAGTTGTCTGAACAACATACTGTTCAAATGCACTTGCAGTAAATCCGGTATGATGATAAATATCCTTTGCATCATACTTATATTTACCGTCTCCATCAACATTAAGTACCTGAAGTCTTCTAAGGAACTGTCTTGTTCCTTTTGACTGATTTCCTGATGCTGTTATGTCGTTATAATCTTCAAGACCTGCCATAGATGTATTAGGTATCATACAGTCCTCTGTATCCGCCTGATCTTTTGTCATATCCCTTTTAAATATAGGATAAAGATTTTCTTCTCCCCAGTTTCCTGTATGGTTAAATACAACGTCCTGGATTATCTTCATTCCTCTTTCATGAACGGCATCTATAAGATCCTGATATGTTACATCTGCTGACTCATATCTTTTATCTACTTCTTTAAAGTTAATTGCGTGATATCCATGATAATCATATCCACTTGCATTTTTTACAACCGGTGTAATCCACACTGCTGTAAATCCTAATGCCTTGATGTAATCAAGTTTGTCTATAAGTCCCTTGAAATCACCTCTCCAAGGTGTGTCTGAACCGTTAATTGCTTTACCATCCCAGCAGTGAACATTATTTGAAGAATCACCATCATAAAATCTTGTTGTAATTACAAAGTAAATTGTCTCATCTCTGAAATCAGAAATTCCACCGTTTGCATTGTAATACATTCCATCATCTGCTGAACCTTCTATAAGTTCTACCGCTTCATTGCTGCTGTCTTCTTTATCTTCCTCTTCCTGATTACTTTCTGCTACATAAGGTGTTGTAGTTTCTACTTCACCTGTACCTGATGCTTTACTTTCAGGTACTGTCTCCGCCGATACCATATTGGCATCTGATGCAAGACCCGCTACCAACACCGATGCACACAGCACCGCAATCGTTAAAAAGGAGATAATCCATTTTTTCATACTTACTTTTTTCATATCCACCATCCTTTTTTGATTTTCCATTAAGTTACTTATTTATGAGAAATACTGTTGTCCCCATCGGAACAACAGCTATCTCTTACATGTCAGATAAATTTACTACAGTACTACAAAGTAGAATGACTGTTTAACTACTGTTCCGTCGCTATCCTTTGATAACAGTTGACTTTGTACTTACAATTGATTTGTAAGTAAATTTGTATTTAACTACACCTGAACCGCCCTCACTGTCTGCCGTAAGTTTAACCGTGCCTCCTGCAACAACAGCATTCAATTTGTTAGCCTTAAATTCTGTCATGCTGAGTGGTCTGGTCTTAACTTTATATTTCTTGATTGTCTTAGAAACAACTGTTCCTGCTTCGTCAGTTACATATACTACAAACTTGTATGTTCCTTCATCCTCAAGTTCAAATTTTACACTTGTCTTTGAAGAGAAATCCTGAAGAACTACTGTCTCATCATCATGAATATATTCAAATTTGTATAATAACTCACCTTCGCCGCCTGATGCCTTTGAGACAAGTTTAATCTTATCTCCTACATACGCTTTTCCTGATGCTTTAGAAGCTTTCCCATGCTGCCTCAGAATCTTTTGAATCCTTTGCAAGTACTGTTCCATCATTTACCTCAAATGTATATTTTAAAGTATCCGACTTACCATTTTCATCTACTGCATCTACAGATAATAAAACTGTATCTCCCTCTTCTACCTCTGCCGGAATACTTGTTATACCACTTGCACCATATGTTGATACATGCATAATACCGATTCCGTTATTCTTTACATATTTCTTTGTAACACCAAGTGCTTTGTAAGGAATAGTCATTGTGTACATAGTATCAAGTGTTGTTTTATGTCCAGGTAACAAATCTTCCCATGCTGAGCTGTTGCTAAATAACATGTCTGTTGTTAAACCTGTGTAACCGTTTTTCTTAATTCCGTAAAGATTTGAAATTCCTGCAAATAATGCAGGTGTTCCACAACCAGGTTTTGAATCAAAACACATAATTCTCAAAGTTAGTCGGCTGATAAAATTTCCACCATGCCGATGTGTCAGGTACATTATCACCCTCCTTATTTCTCTGGATAGGTGATGTCTGAATAGCTGTGTATCCTGCCTCCGCAATGTTTGGCAGTTCTGCCATTATCTGTGAAAAACTCCAGTTCCATGCATGGAGTATCACACCGTCAGCTACATTATCTGCAAGTCCATACTGATTATCTGATTAAGTAGCTAACTCAAGTGCCGTTGAGGTTTCGACAACATTCGTCTTTGCATATGCTGTCAGATTTGACCAGTCTGACAACGGTGTTGACAATGTCATCAACGCTGCTAAGTTACGCTTGCAACTTTTTTGAATAGTTTTTTTCTCATTTCCCATTCCCTTTCTATGTTTTTTTACTGTTATCTTAAACCAGTGTCCTATCATGCCCCATTTAGATAAAGCAACACACTGCTACCCCCATAGCACGTCAAACAACAGCTATTATATTAAACTTAGTAGTTTTTATATAAAATGTCAACAACAAACTCTGCCGGAAACGTTTCCGATATGCATATTATTGTATTCTGTATATCATTTATCAGATGCTTTGTGAAAATTCACCAAATCTACACAGTTGTTCAGCATTTTGTACAATCAAAACTAATAATTATAGAGTTTGCAA
>ERZ1034998.1026-NODE-1026-length-16807-cov-5.075991_pt1 | contig 16807 bp, 13 predicted proteins | sample MGYA00520621_ERZ1034998 | MGnify/ENA primary metagenome ERZ1034998 (study PRJEB33766, sample SAMN09781748) | gut metagenome | biome: gut microbiome | host: Homo sapiens | place: Madagascar | study: EMG produced TPA metagenomics assembly of the PRJNA485056 data...
CATCTGTAAACCGTGACTTTATACTAACTTTCTATAATTCTTTTGGGCTATTTTCACATATTATCACGGAACAGTTTCCGCACCTCGTCCATTACAGCATCCCCGAAGGAGGCACTGTGCCGCACTGCCTTCTCCACCGAGCAGATGATCCTGGCAAGCTCCTCCTCGCAAAGCTTTGTCCCCTCCTCATAAGCAACAAGCACAAAAAGCATCATGCATTCAAAATGGAACAGGCTCTTTATGACTGGTCCAAGAAGATAGCAATCTGCCTGCGCCTCCAGATAGGACTGCATAAGTATATAGAAAAAATAAGTGTGGAACAGACGCACCAGCTTCGGCTCTCTTGCAAGCATCTGCGTAAACTGCTCCTCAAAAAACACATCTGCTTCCGCTTCGTAGAGACCGCCAAATCTCTTTTTGTAACACCGGATCAGGCGGTACATATAAGGGTTGCGTGCCTTCGTACAGGAGACGCTAAGCCTGCCGTAGATAAATGTATTCAAGAATCGAATCGGAAAAAATCCATACGCTGTCTTTGTTTTTGCAATATCCGGCACCCGGATCAGCTTCCTTTGTTCCTCTGTAAGCGGAAGGCTTAACGCTTCTGCCGCGGTGATTCCCTCGCTTCCAAGCACATACTGCTTGACGTAGGTATGCTCGTAGATGGCAAGGAGGCAGGCAGCCCAGCCGTCTGGATGTGTATTCCAATAGGTAAGTACCCGTTTGCGGTCGCGCAGGAAAAAGGCAAACAGATCCGTATCCACATACGGCACTTCAAAGTACGCCTCCGTCTCGGTATCCGTCTGTTCAAAACTGATCGCACCGAGCGTATCTGTCCTTGCAGCGCGCCCGACAAAAAGCCGTGCCGCCTCGTAGCATGCCAGCTCCAGGCTGCTCTCCCGGTAATCGCCATACGCGATGCACCGCCGCGGAAAAACGCGGCAGATCTTCGGCATCAGCTCCTCCCGGTTTTTGCATGTCAGTTCACAGAGACGATCCCCGGTAAAAAACGGGCAGCGCCCATCTGCCAGGAAGCGTACCTCCCGCTCCGCCGCTTTATTTTGATACGAAAAAAGGCGAAGCCTTGCTCCCAGCAGGCCTCGCTCATTTTTTTGTCTCATATAGGTTGCATCATCGATCAGTATTCCCCAGCCCTTGCAACAGGTAAACGGACACCGATCTTTGATACAGGTAAAATCTTTTCCAAAATCAACCACATGGTTCATGTAGCCTTCCTCCCCGCTATCGCGTTTTCCTTATTCGGCGAGAAGATTTGCCTTTCCCAGTGCATTTCTTATTGCAATCGCGATCAGATACGCCGCAGCAACTGATGCGATGTCCTTTGCCAGATAAGGAAGCGATCCTACTGAAAACGCATACAAAAGTGTAGTGCCGGCAACGAATTTGAGCTGGATGCTTCCGAGAATGTGGCAGCATGCAAGTCCAACCGCTGCAAACACGATCGACAAACCAACACCGGCTGCCTTATTCTTATGCCTGCTTCTGATATCAAATGCAAGCCCGCTGAAAAACGCCATCAGAATAAATCCAAACAGATATCCGCCGCTTGTTCCAAACAACACACCTGGACCTGCCTTCATTCCTGCGTACACCGGTACACCGACAAGACCAAGCAGCACATAGAGTGCAGCAGACGCTGTACCGCACTTTTTTCCGAGAACAAATCCGGCAAGCGCGATTGCAAAGGTCTGTAAGGTAAACGGAACTCCCCACGGTGTCGGAATCGTAAGGATCGACAGCACGGAGATCACCGCAGCGAACATAGCAATAAAACAAATGGAACGAATCGATAATTTCATAACACAAAAATCCTCCTCTTTTTCATCTATCGATGTCAAGGAGGATTCTAGCGCAATCGTTTTCGATTGTCAACCATATTTTAAAATTAGTTTACAATCTTTTCTGAAAGATCAGATCGTAATTGATCTTATGATAAAACATCTCTTCCTGCTGCTCCTGCCTGATGTTGGCAAGCAGCCACATCAGCTTCGCAACAACAGACTCCAACGTCATGTCGTAGGACTCTAATATATGGCAGGCACTCTTGATCTCATTGCCGACCTCATACACCGTCATGTCACTGCCCTCATGCGCCACCTGCGTTGAAATGACCACCAGCTTCTGCGGAAACTCCCTGCACAGCCCTGCAAATGCTTCCCGGATGGAATGCGGAATTCCTCCCACACCGAAGCTCTCCACGATCAGCGCATCATAGTTTTCAAAAATCATGCGTAAGAACTTCGGACTGATGCCCGGTATCAGCTTTAGCAGAAATACATTCGGATCCATCTGCGGGTAAAAACGCACCTCCCCGCTATAAGGCTGCATCGGGATGTAGCGCATGACCGTCCGGTCCTGGATTACTGCAAGCGATGGGAAATCGATGCTCGAAAATGCGTTGTAGCTTTTTGAGCGCACCTTCTTTGCGCGCGTCCCCGCGATCACCTTCCCATCAAATACGATCTGCACGCCCTGCGACTCATCATCCGCCGCATACAAAAAGCTGTCCGTCAGGTTCGTCTTTGCGTCCGTGATGTCGAGATCGATCGGCTTTTGTGAACCGGTGATCACGATTGGTTTACGGGAATTCTGGATCATGTAGGACAATGCCGCCGCTGTGTACGCCATCGTGTCAGTTCCGTGTGCCAGCACAAAACCGTCATACGCTTCGTAATTGTCCCGGATGCACTCGGTCATCTTCTTCCAGTGCTCCGGCTCGATGTTCGTGCTGTCTAAATTTAACAGCTGGATTGTCTCGACCTGACAGATTTCCCGCACATCCGGCACATACGAAAGCAGCTCCTCCGGTGTAATCTGCGGTGTCAGTCCGGTCTGCGAACGCTTGGATGCGATCGTCCCGCCGGTTGCAATCAGTAAGATTTTTTTCATGGATTATCGGTTGGTAGCCTCGATAAACGCCTCCAGCTTCTGCAATGCCTTTCCGCTGTCAATAAGCTCTGCCGCAAGGGCTATGCCCTCCGCGAGGGTAGATGCCTTCTCCCCGATATAAAGAGATGCACCTGCATTGAGAAGCACGGTGTCTCTTCTGGCTCCACGCTCCTTTCCGCTTAATATATCGCGCGTGATCTGCGCGTTTACTTCCGGTGTTCCGCCCACTAAGTCTTCCTTTTTGCAGCGGCTGAGTCCGAAGTTCTCCGGCGCAATGTCATACGTCCGGTAATCGCCATTGTTAAATTCGCACACCATTGTCGGCCCGACCAGCGAGATCTCATCTAAGCGCTCTCTGCCGAATACCACCATGCCGTTCCTGACACCTAAGCTGTAAAGTACATGTGCAAGCGGCTCAACAAGCGTCTCGTCATAGACACCAAGGAGCTGGCGCTTCGGGTGTACCGGGTTGGTCAGCGGTCCTAAGATATTAAATACGGTGCGGATGCCAAGCTCCTTGCGGATTGCTCCGACATATTTCATGGATGTGTGATATTTCTGTGCGAAGAAAAAGCACAGACCGGTCTCCTTTAACAGCTCCACGCACTTTTCCGGCTCCTGATTGATGTTGACTCCAAGTGCCTCCAGACAGTCTGCGGTTCCGCAGCTTGAGGATGCCGCGCGGTTGCCGTGCTTGGATACCTTCATTCCGCCTGCCGCTGCGACAAATGCAGAGGTGGTCGAGATGTTAAAGCTGTGCGCATTGTCGCCGCCTGTTCCGACGATCTCGAAGGTATCCATATCCCCCGCATCGACCGTCAGCGCGTGCTCTCGCATGGCTGCCGCACAGCCTGCGATCTCATCGGTTGTCTCCGCCTTCGTGCTCTTGGTCGAGAGCGCCGCCAAAAATGCCGCATTCTGTGTCGGTGTTGTCTCACCGTTCATGATCTCATTCATGACCGCATACGCCTCATCGTATGTCAGATCCTGCTTATCAACGATTTTTACAATAGCTTCTTTGATCATTTTATCATCCTCCTACATTGCATTCAATTCTTTCTTAAAATTCTTTATATAATCCTCGGCTGCCTTCGCTTCAAAATTGTTCTCACGCAAAAGCCCGATAAAGTGTGTGCCAACGATTGCTCCGTCGATATGCTCCTTTACCGGGGCAACATCCGCTGCGGTGCGGATTCCAAATCCCATCATGACCGGAATCCCGGACTGTGCCTTCACCGAAGCAAGATACTCTGCGACCTTGCTGTGGAAGGCGGCACCCTGACCGGTAACGCCCATCTGGGAAACGCAGTAGACAAAGCCTCTCGCATGTTCCAGTATCATCGGGATGCGCTGTGCCGATACCGGGGAAACTAATTGCAGCAGGATCGTCTTGTCGCTGTCTGAAAGTGCCTGCATCAGCTCATCCTGTTCCTCAAACGGCAGATCCGGAACGATCAGTCCGTCCACGCCCGCCTCCTTGCATTTATCCGCAAACGCCTGCACACCGTAATGGACGATTGTGTTGTAATACATCATAAAAACGATCGGCACCTGTACGCCCTCCGCGCGAAGCTCCTCCAGACAGGCGAAAATTTTCTTTAGTGTTGCGCCATTTTGGATTGCCTCGTAGGACGCCTGCTGGATCACCGGTCCGTCCGCGATCGGATCGGAAAACGGGATTCCAAGCTCTATGATGTCGCAGCCGGCGCGCTCCTGCGCCTTAACAAGCTCCTTCGTTTTTTCCATATCGGGAAGACCCGCTGTCAGATAGGTGATAAATGCCTTTTCCTGTCTCTCTTTTAATTTGTCCAGACATGCCTCGATTCGATTTATGCTCATTGTCGTTTCCTCCCTCTTCTAGTTCATATAGCCTTTTCCTGCAAGATAATCCGCGATCGTGTTGACATCCTTATCACCACGTCCGGACAGGCACATCACGATGGACTGATCCATCGTCATCTCCTTTGCCAGCTTAAACACATACGCCATCGCGTGTGCGCTCTCGATTGCCGGGATAATGCCCTCCATCTGGGTAAGCTCCATGAGTGCGTCCATTGCCTCCTTATCCGTGATGGAAACATACTCGGCACGCTTCGTATCCCTAAGGTATGCGTGCTCCGGTCCTACGCCCGGATAATCCAGTCCTGCGGAGATGGAATGTGCAAGCTGTACGTTGCCATCCGTATCCTGCAGCAGATACGATCTCATGCCGTGCAGCACGCCCGGCTGTCCGAGTGCCATCGCAGAAGCATGTTCCCCGGTCTCGATTCCCTTTCCGGCTGCCTCAACACCGATCAGCCTTACGTCCGGCTCATCGATAAAATCCGCAAACATTCCGATGGAGTTGGAGCCGCCGCCCACGCAGGCAACCACAACATCCGGGTTTTTTCCCTCTGCTTCCATATGCTGTCTCTTTGCCTCGCGGCTGATCACTGACTGAAATTCCTTGACCATCTTCGGGTACGGATATGGGCCGACCGCAGAGCCGATGATGTAAAACGTATCCTCCGCCGTCTTAGCCCAGGTGCGGATTGCCTCGTTTGTGGCATCCTTTAGCGTGTTGCTTCCGGATTCCACCGACACGACCTTTGCGCCGAGCATCTCCATGCGCATGACATTGAGTGCCTGACGCGCGATATCCTCTTTTCCCATATAGACCGTGCATTCCATGTTAAAAAGCGCTGCGCCGGTCGCGGTCGCAACACCGTGCTGTCCGGCGCCGGTCTCCGCGATAACCTTCGTCTTTCCCATCCGCTTTGCAAGCAGGATCTGTCCGATGACGTTGTTGATCTTGTGTGCGCCGGTGTGGTTGAGATCCTCTCTCTTTAAGTAGATCTTAGTGCCATACTTCTCGCTTAAGCGCTCCGCGTAGTACAGCGGTGTCTCTCGTCCGACATACTGTGTGAGATAATAGTGATACTGTCGGATAAATTCCGGATCGCGGATTGCCTCCTCAAACGCCTTGTCAACCTCCGCGAGTGTATTCATCAACGACTCGGACACATACTGTCCGCCAAATTCTCCGTAATATGCTTTCTTATTCATGCCTAATATCCTCCCTTATGTTCTTTACCATCCTTGTGATCTCTAAGACCTTTTGCTCATTCTTGCCGTTTTCGCCCTCCACCTTGGAGCTTACATCAATGACATCCGGTGAAAGCAGTGTCATTGCCCGCTGTACGTTGTCACTTCCGATTCCTCCTGCAAGGATCCGTTTCCTGCCGCCAAACACATCCGAAAACCGTGGATCTTCACACAGCCCTTTTAGAAGCTGCCAGTCGAAGGGGATTCCGCTTCCGCTCTTTGCTCCGTCGACTACGATTCCCTGTATTTTTCCCTGCTGCTCCTTTGGAAGTTCTTTTAAAAAGAGCTGCTGTCCGGTCAGATCCTCCTCCCTTGCAATATGGAATGCATACCATACCGGAAGGTTCGTCTGCTCTAACACCTTGCGGCTTAGCGTGCCGTGTACCTGAAGAATGTCAAACCCGGTTTTTTCTATCTGCGCGGCAAGCGCCATATCCGGCGATACCGTAACCGCCACACGCTTAATGCGCTTATCCAGCCGCTCCATGACCACCCGCGCCTGCTCCTGTGTCACGTTCCGTTTGCTCTTTTCGTAAAAGACGAAGCCTGCGTAATCTGCTCCCGCCTCGTTTAAATACTGCGCTTCCGCTTCCCTTGTCAGTCCGCATATCTTGATCTGCATGCTGCCTCACCTGCCTGTCAAAGAGTTTCCTGTTTCCATCGCCTTGCAAGGAGTCCCGGATCTGCCGCCTCCATAAGCGCCCTTCCGATCAGAAATCCGTCCGCGCCGACCTCCTTTAAATACGCCACATCCGCATCGCTCATGATCCCGCTCTCCGCAACAAACACCTTATCCTTCGGCACTTCCTTGCGCAGCCGCCCGGTCGTCTCAAGCGAGATGGAAAAGTCGTTTAGGTTACGGTTGTTTACCCCGATGATCCTCGGATCAAACCGAAGCGCACGCTCGATCTCTTTTTCATCGTGTGTCTCGACAAGCACATCCAGCTCCAACGATCTTGCAAGCTGATAAAAGTCCTTCATCTGTGCATCATCCAGGATTGCCGCTATCAGCAGCACCGCGTCCGCTCCGATCACTTTCGCCTCATAGAACTGATACGGATCGATCATGAAATCCTTCCGCAGGATCGGCAGTGTCGTCTGCGTCCGGATTTCCTTCAGATACCCGGTGTTCCCTAGGAAGTGATCCTCCTCCGTCAGGCAGGAGATCGCATCCACCGAATTGCTGTATGCCCGGATCCGCTCGGAAAGATCGATCCTGCTGTCGATCTTTCCGAGGCTTGGCGATGCCTTTTTAAATTCTCCGATGATGGAGATTCCCGGCTTCTTTAGGTTATCGTAGAAGGAATGTGCAGCGCAGGTCTTTCCTGCTGCCTCCTCCGCCATCCGGCGCATCTCGGTTTCACTTATATTTTTCTTATGTTCAACCAGCCTTACTTTTTTATCTTCAACGATTTTATCCAGTATCATATCTGCATCCCCTATATCTGGTCATTTACAAAATTCTCGATCATGCGCTTGCCGTGCTCCGTGTAGATGGACTCCGGATGGAACTGCAATCCGACGATCGGATATTCCTTATGGCGCATCGCCATGATCTCGCCGTCCTCCGTCTTTGCCAGTACCCGCAGGCAATCCGGAAGGTCATCCTCCTGTACCGCAAGTGAGTGGTATCTGGCAACCTTGATCGGGGAATCGATGCCCGAAAACACGCTGCTGCCGTCGTGGGTGATCAGCGACTGTTTTCCGTGGAACAGCTGCTTTGCGTAGGTGACGGTGCCGCCGAATGCCTCCCCGATGCACTGGTGTCCGAGACAGATGCCAAGGATCGGCTTTACCCCTGCGAACGCTTTTACCACGTCCATGCAGATGCCTGCCTCCTTCGGGCTTTTCGGTCCCGGCGATAAAATGATGCGGTCAGGGTTCATCTCTTTGATCTCCCCGATCGTGATCTTGTCATTTCGCTCTACCCGGATATCCGGTTCAAAAATCCCTACATACTGATAAAGGTTGTAAGTAAAGGAATCATAATTATCAATCAACAGAATCATAGATTTTCCTCCTCCACGAGTGTCTTAGCAAGAGCCATTACCTTGTTGCAGCACTCCGCGTATTCGTTCTCAGGAACGGAATCTGCAACGATCCCGGCGCCCGCCTGCAAATATACCCGGTCGCCCTTTTTGATCATCGTCCGGATCGTGATACAGAAATCCATGTTTCCGGAAAAATCGATGTATCCGGTTGCTCCGCCGTACAGTCCTCTCCGCACGGTCTCTAACTCATCGATGATCTCCATTGCTCTTATCTTCGGTGCTCCGGAGAGCGTCCCTGCCGGAAGGAAGGAGGATACCAGATCAAGCGGATGAAACTCTCCCTTTTTTCTGCCCTCGACCTCGGACACGATGTGCATTACATGGGAATAATTATGTACCTGCATGAACTGTGTGACCTTTACGCTTCCAAACTCTGCGATGCGTCCCATGTCGTTTCTTGCCAGATCTACAAGCATCACATGCTCGGCACGTTCCTTTTCATCCGAGAGCAGTTCTTCTCTTAAGCGTTCATCCTCCGCCGCATCCCTGCCCCGCTTTCTCGTTCCTGCAATCGGACAGGTATATACGCGGCTGCCCTGCTGCTTAACGATCATCTCCGGCGAACTTCCGATCACTTCAAAATCGCCGTAGTTAAAATAGTACAGATACGGGGATGGGTTAAGCTCACGAAGCTGCCGGTACAGCTCGAAGCCGTCCTGCTTTGTCTCGATCTCCCAGCGCTGTGACAGGACTGTCTGGAAAATGTGTCCCTGCCGGATGTACGCTTTGATCTTGTCTACCTTGCTGCTGTATTGCTCCGGCGTGTCGGACTTCTTCACGATCCTGCCGTCATGGATCAGTGCCGTTTTTTGTGTTTTCTCACTCTTTGTCCGCACCGCTTCGACCATTTTCCCGATCGCCTGCTCCGCGGCTTTTCTTCCGTCCTCATCATCCGCCTCCAGCGCAACCGCTGTCAGCGTCTCCGCAACATGGTCAACCATGATAAAATGTGTCATGAGCATCATCTGGATCGTCTCGATTCCGATTTCGTCCGGGTTGTCATCCGGAAGCTGTTCGGTGTAGCGCACGAAATCGTATCCGAGGTTTCCGACCAGTCCGCCCGGAAAATGGATACCGTCCGCGTCCTTTACGATTTCAAAGTCACTGTAATACTCCTTGAGCAGCTCCAGCGGATTGCCCTCCCGGATCGTCTCTGTCCCATCGGCGGCTGTGATCACAAGCGCATTGCCTCTTGAGGTGATGATTTCCTCCGGCTCCGCCCCGAAAAAGGTATAACGGTCATAATTCTTATCGTAGCTCTCTAGGAGAAATCCCTTTTTCTTACCTACGAGATTCTCATACATCTCCATCGGTGTCTCATTTACGATACTGATCGTCTTTTTGTATACGCTTCGTTTTCTCATATTCTTTCTTTCCTTTCCTGCGCCTGTAATTTCACAACTTCCTGCCGGTTCATGGTATGTCTCTTAAATTTCCCTATAAAGCAAAAAGTCCCTGACAAAACTTACCTTAAGTCTTGTCAGGGACGAATGATCGCGGTGCCACCCTTGTTCGCTGCATATCCGGCATTCAGGAAATGCTCCTGAAAAATAACAAAGGCGGATTTCCTAATCAGAAAATCCGCCACCAATTATGCAACATCTCTATGATACAGAAGATCTCTCTTCGATATCTCACCCCTGTAACGTGGGGATACGGCGCCGCTACTAGCTCATGCGTTCACTTTGCATCTTACGAATCCATTCCATTCAAACTATCCTGTCTACTCTCACCACCGCAGGCTCTCTGTGAGGAATCACCTGATGTACTACTTTCGCTCATTGACTTTGTCATCTTTAATTATTTTGGAGTTTAACCGATTAACGTGTCAATGTCAACCCTATTTTTAAAATTTAATCCAATTTCATAAAAAGTCCGATCACACGGCTTGCACAATGCTCCAGATCACTGCGATCAAGCTCTCCAAGCTCCATTGCCTTTTTCACACGATCCGGGAATCCCGCAGCCATCTTTACATCATTTCCTGCCTTGATCTCTTTATAATGCTCTCCGCGGTTCCACCAGTCTGTTGTCACGAGGCCTTTGAAGCCCCACTCGCCTCGCAGAATATCTTCTAAAAGTTCTTTGCACTCCGATACACGGTAACCATTGATCGCATTGTAGGCAGACATCATCAGCCACGGATCTGCCTCCCTGACGATCATTTCAAAGCCCTTCAGATAGATTTCACGGAGCGCCCGCTCTGAAACACGCGAGTCACTGTTCTTGCGGTTTGTTTCCTTGTTATTGCATGCAAAATGCTTGACCTCAGCACCAACACCATTTGACTGGATTCCCTGTACCATAGCACTTCCCATCTTTCCGGTCAGATACGGATCCTCAGAATAATATTCAAAGTTGCGCCCACACAATGGATTACGATGGATATTTACCGCCGGAGTCAGCCAGATTGCAAGGTTGTTCTCTTTAAGCTCCGCGCCACCTGCCTCACCGACTCTTCTGACAAGCTCCGTGTCCCATGTCGATGCCAGAAGCGTTGCACAAGGCCATGCCGTTGTACAGATTTCACACACATCTGAAAGGCGCACGCCCGCCGGTCCGTCTGCCGTCATCGCACTTGGAATGCCATATTCCGGGAGATTGCCGATTCCCCATGTATTTGCCACGCCAAGGTTCGGCTGTCCACCAAGCAGATGGATCAGTTCATCGTCCGTAAGCTGCGCAATAAATTCGTCCGCAGAAAGCTTTCCGTCAAGCACATCCATAAGCGGATGATGGTTCTCTCCGTAAGGCTTTATCAAAAGCCACTGGTCTCTTGCCCGTACCTGCGGGACGATAGCTTCCTCTGAACCCGGAAGCATTTTTTCAAATGCGCAGGCATTCATATCGTTAGATTCTGACACCGGAAGTACCTCGTAAGTTCCATCTGCAAGCAGACGCCGTTTTAAAGCGGTCGGTGCCAGATGCTGTGCAAGCTGTTCGACAACCGTATCCTTCTCTATATGGAATACTGTTTCAAGTTCAAGTGCATCTCTGACCGAAGTACCTACATACAGCTTATAATCCCCTGCCTCCAGCACATACGCAGATTTTGCGATCTTTCCAAGATCATCATAAGAGGCCATCTGCTTTTTATCCAGCACAAAGGAGATCACTCGGCTCTCTCCCGGTGCAAGAAGCTGTGTTTTTTCAAATGCGTACAATGCCCGATGCGGTTTTTGCAGCTTTCCCTGCGGCGCACCATAATAGACCTGGACAACCTCTTTTCCCGCACATTTACCGATATTTGTTACCCGGACAAGCAGATTGATCTTATCCTCTTCCTCCCACACATCCGTCGTCTGGATCATAAAATCGGTATAGGAAAGACCATATCCAAACGGATACACAACCGCTTCCGCAGCACCCTTTATTGTCTCAAAATAACGATATCCGACATAGATATCTTCCTCATACTCTGCATAATGCGGGGATTCATGGAAGTGCTCTGTAGAAGGATAATCGTCCAGCCGTTTTGCAAATGTATCCGGCAGTTTGCCGGATGGATTGACAAGCCCGCACAAAATCCGTGCCATCGCAAGTCCACCCTCCATTCCAGCCTGCCATGCCAGAAGTGCCGCAGAAATATGCTCATTGTCTTTGATCCAGCTTGTATCTACCACTCCGCCCACATTCAGGACAACGATCACTTTCGCAAAATTTCCGGTTACCTGCTCGATGAGTTTCTTTTCTTCTTTGGAAAGATAAAAATCCATGTCCGGAAATACCTGTTCCGACAGCTGCGGCATTGTAACCTCAGATTCCCACGGATTGTATTCTCCGTCATAATCCACCGAAGATCTGTCCCATCCCTCACCGGAAAAACGGCTTAGCGTAATAATTGCGGTATCTGTATAATTCTTAGCGCCACAAACCAGTTCCTCTGTCACATCAGGTTCCCGAAACATTCCTGCCGCGGCACCGCCTGCATACTCCGCTTCCACATATCCACGATAAAAGTCGGCTACCGGCTCATAGATCTGTACACACCCGGTTTCCTTGAAGCCTTCGTAAATATTGCGCACATAGCTGGTATACACGTCTCCGCTTCCGCCGCCGCCCTTTACATAATCAAATGTACCTTTTCCAAACAGAGCGATCTTTGCTCCCTTTTTCAGAGGAAGAGTCTGGGCTTCATTCTTCAGCAATACCATACCTTCCTCCGCGGCCTGCAGGGAAAGTGCAATATGCTCCTTGCTGCAGGTTACATTATGCTCCTTTAGTGGCTTATTGGGCTGAAACAGTATTCTTGTCCATTTCTTCATATTGAATCCTCCTGCTGTTGTATATTGATACTAACTTTAAGCCATTATAAACACGATCGAAAGTATCCTTTTTTTAGAACCGTCTATATATTTTACTTCTGGAAGTTCGGACCGAGATTTCCCTCTCTGTGGTGTTTCCGGCATAGTGCAATATAAGAATCGTTTCCGGCGAGAAATACCTGATCCCCCTCACGGATAATCCCGTGATCATTAAAGCGGGCATTGAACCGTGCTGCCTTTCCACACCAGCATACCGTCTTGATTTCCTCAATCACATCCGCCCAGGCAAGCAGCCACATGCTTCCCTCAAACAATTCATTGCGAAAATCTGTGCGGAGGCCATAACAGATCACCGGAACATTCAGATCATCCACAACATGCACGAAAAACTCGATCTGTGCCTTTGTGCAGAACTGTGCCTCGTCCACGATCACACACGCATACTGCTTAATCTGTTCATCCAACATCTCCGTCAGCTCCTCCACCAGCACGCACGGTCTGGCAAGTCCGATCCGCGACTTGATGATAAGCTGTCCGTCTCTTGAATCTGTCCTTGGCTTGCAGAGAATCGCTTCCTTTCCACGTTCTCTGTAATTGTACTCCACCATAAGTGCGTTGGCAGACTTGGAGCTGCCCATTGCACCATATCGGAAAAACAGTTTTGCCATTGTTCTATTCCCCTATTCCTCTTCCTTTTCTTTTTGTTCAGACACTTGCATATCTTCATTGATTGTACCCGTTTCCTGCATAAAATACAAGCGCGAACCAAAATCCTGAAAGAAACGCACCTCCTCATTATATCCGGTGGCACCAAAGCCCTGCTTTAACTTATATCCACCCTCCATCAAAAGCGAGCCGGACACCGCTGCAGCCTCCTTCTCGCCCGGCATTGTGACGAACTTTGCCAGGATATTATGCACGATGGAATCCTGCCGGATATGCACCGGGGATGCGGTATTGACCAGATCGCCGAATTCTTTGATGTTATATCTTAAATCTCGATTATATAAATTGTATATCTTGTCAGCGTCCAGTCCCTTCGGGAAAAACTGTTCAAACTGCATGTTCGGTGTTACCAGCTCCTGCAGGATCATTCCGACCGCCCGCGTCTGATCCCTAGACACGCACGTCCACTCATGGATGTTTCCGTTTCTGCCCCGGTAAAAGCGCCCTGTCTGCAAGGTAGTTCTCCACTTCTTATACAGGCTGATCTGTGCCTTGATCTCGTCCAGTTCCTCTTTCTTCATATCGCACAGATTGCACTCGTAGCCCAGCGTGCCGAATGCCGCCACTGCAAACCTTGTAGAAAGCGGTGTCGTGCGGAGCGTCTGGTGGTTCGGACATGCGGAGACATGCGCGCTCACCGTATTCATCGGGTAGCCGTAGCTGTATCCGGTCTGCCCGTTCACACGGTACAAAGCATCCGTGTCATCGCTCGCCCAGATCTGCGGGAAATAGCACAGGATTCCAAGGTCGAACCGGTTGCCGCCCGCCGCGCAGCCCTCAAACAGCATCTTCGGGAAGCGCTCTGTCAGCTCCTTCATCATCCGGTACAGCCCCATGATATAGCGGTGCGCCATCTCTCCCTGCCGCTCCGGCGGAAGATACGGGGAATAATAATCCGAAAAGGTGCGGTTCATATCCCACTTTACATAGGAGATGTCCGCAGAAGAAAATACCCCCGTCAGAAGCTCTGTCATGTAGTCTGCCACCTGCGGGTTCGCAAGGTCAAGGATATACTGGTTGCGCCCCATGGAATGTGGCTTGCCCGGAATCCGCATCACCCATTCCGGGTGCTTGCGGTAGAGGACACTCTGCTCGTTTACCATCTCCGGCTCCACCCAGATTCCAAAATCCAGCCCTAAGCCTTTTATCTTATCTGCCAGACCTTTCAGACCGCCCGGCAGCTTCTTGGCGTTGACGATATCCCAGTCTCCGAGCGAATGGCTGTCATCATTGCGCTCCCCGAACCAGCCGTCATCCATCACAAAAAGCTCGATCCCGACGTTCTTGGCTTCCTTCGCCAGACGAAGCAGCTTGCTCTCGTTAAAATTAAAATAGGCAGCCTCCCAGCTATTAAGAAGTACCGGGCGTTCCTTCTCCTTCCACTCTCCCCGCACGATACAGTTTCTCACAAAATCGTGCATGTTCTGGCTCATTCCGTTAAAGCCGTTCCCTGAGAACGTCATGACCGCCTCCGGAGCCTCAAATTCGTCCTGTGGTTCTAGCAAAAAGCAGAAGGACTGCGGGTTGATTCCACTTACCACACGGGTCTTTCCGTAGGCATTTACCTCCGCGACCTCATAATGGTTGCCACTGTAAATCAGGTTAAAGCCGTAGCACACTCCCGCATCCTCCGTGGTCTGCGCCTTTGACAGCATGACAAACGGATTCGCCCGGCTTGACGAGCAGCCGCAGTAGGAGGCATTCACATGCTTGCCGATCCGGATCGGGATATCATAACGCTTCATCTCGCGCGCCCAGCCCCCGTTGAAGGTCGACAGCACCCAGTCATCCGTCTCCAGATCAAGCTGCATACTGAGCAGCCGTGTAAGTCTTACCGTCTCCTCGCTCTTATTTATCAGCTTTGCGGTTCTTGAAATTATATCGTAATTTAAGAAAATATAATAATGCAGTTCCAGCTCGATCGCATAGGAATGATCGATCAGTGTGACAACCAGCTCGTCCACCTGCTCCTGTTCCGCGTAGGAGGAAGGAAGTGTCTTAAGCGGTGCCTTTCCCTCGCAGATCTTCGCATGATCGTACACAAAGTCCTGTGTCGCACTTCCGTCCGCGTGGATCACCTCCACGAACGGCTCGCGGATATCGCCCTTTCCGTATCCGGACATTTCAAGCCGCATATCCTCCAGGGAATACTGCGGATGCTGCTGGTCATACAGGATCGAGTTGCCCGGCGCAAAGGCGTGTTTTTCAAAGAGTGCCTCTGCCTCCTGCTCCGATCCGATGCGGATGTAGCTGCCATAATACAGATGCTCTAATTGTCCTGTTTCCAATACCCGGAAACAATAGGTGGTATGCGCGGTGTCAAGCACAAACACCTTTCCAAGCTGTCGTATCATATCTTCTCTCCTTTTTCAAAACAGGAGGCCGCCACGATAGCTGCCTCCCTCTTTTTCTTTTCTTACGATTTAAGAGTTTCTTTCTTCCTTTAACTGTGCATTTATCTCCTCTAGCTTCTCATCTGTTAAGATGTAGTGCTTACGGAATACGATCAGTCCGATGACCAGCACAACGATCGGGATAAGCGTCATGCACATGCGAAGTCCGATCCTTGAGGATGTATCGATCGCAGTCAGCACCTCCGCTGTCTCATCCTTCTGGATGTGGAAAATGGAAATCACAAGCGATGCAGCAAGTGCTGCGATACCGGATGCCAGCTTATACACAAAGGTCTGCATGGAGCAGATGACAGACTCGTCTCTTCTGTGGTTTCTCAGCTCGCCATAATCTACGGTGTTTGCAAGAAATACCGTCACGATAACGTTGAGCATTCCGATCGCGGACATGATAAGAAATGCCGGGATCAGAAGCAGATATACCTGCTGTGTGCCGGAAAATGCGATCCCAAGCAGAATCACATATCCAACCATCGCCATCGTAAAGCTCACATAGAAGATCTTCATGGTATTCATAAACTTGCGCAGCAGCGGGAACAAGATCATCATCGCAAGGATCTGGAATCCGCCGCCGAAGGTGTTAAACAGGGTGTAGTTTGCCTGCCACTGTGCCGGGCTGAAATCATATTTAAAGAAATAGATCACAAGGTTTGAGGTAATGTAAAGTGCGGTGTTGATCATTACGATCGCAACAACCATCGTCATCGCCTGGTCGTTCTGTACCAGTGCCTTAAACATTTCTTTGACCGAAGCGGTCTGCATCTCAACGGAAGACTTTTCCTTGATCTTGGCGCAGGTGATCGTCGTAAAGATCACAAACAATACTGCGATGCAAAGTGCAAAATATTTGTAGCCGAGCCGCTCAATATCGGTGGCCGTTGTGCCACCCGCCATCTTTCCGAGTGCGGATACGCTAAGTACGGTGATGATGGAGATCAGTGCAGATCCAACGCCAGCGCAGGAACGTGCAAGTGCGGAAAGCCCTTCTCTCTCCCTGCCGCTCTCCGTGAACGCCGGAACCATTGACCAGTACGGAATATCCATCATTGTATAGGTAACTCCCCAGAGGATGTAGGTAGTTGCCGCATAAGCAACCAGTCCGCTTCCGCTCAAGCTTGGCGGTGCGGCAAACATCAGATACAGCACAATCGCATTCAAAACAGTTCCCACAAACAGCCACGGGCGGAACTTGCCCCAGCGTGTCTTTGTCTTTGCTACCAGCACACCCATGATCGGGTCATTGAACGCATCAAACACACGCGCCACAAACAGGATGATTCCCATTGCTACCGCGCTCACACCCATGATATCCTGATAGTAATAAAGGATATAGGATGCGGAAAGCATATATACCATATCC
>ERZ1034998.1037-NODE-1037-length-16694-cov-4.237574_pt1 | contig 16694 bp, 7 predicted proteins | sample MGYA00520621_ERZ1034998 | MGnify/ENA primary metagenome ERZ1034998 (study PRJEB33766, sample SAMN09781748) | gut metagenome | biome: gut microbiome | host: Homo sapiens | place: Madagascar | study: EMG produced TPA metagenomics assembly of the PRJNA485056 data...
TTGCCGTTTTGAGGATTGCGTGAGTGCGGCCACCACCCCTGGCTATGCCGGAGGTGCCGCAGTCTATGTCAAGGCAGGACAGGCAAGACTCAAAGCTTGTGAACTCAGCGGGTGCTCAGGAGTTTCGAGAGGAGGCGCACTCAGATGCAACAATGACAAGGCCATCTTGTTCCTCGACAGGTGCAACATCCACGACAACAGCGTAAGAAGCGATTGGGGCTCAGGTCTGCAGCTCTCATCAGGAACAATCTGTGTCAACAATTCGACTTTCTGCTCAAACGCCGTGGGCAACAACGGAGCGGGCGGAACCGTCAATGGCGGCGGAGCGATGCTGGTCATCAACTCTACAATTATTTCAGATGACACTACTGCCGGAATACGCTGCGAGTCAGACGCAAGAAATGGTTCCTTCTTTGCCAACAACATAAGTCTGAACACAAACGGCGCGCCTGGATTCCTGCTCAACGGCAGCGGAAGGGTCGCAGTTTCAGGCGGACACAACATATTCAACAAAGTAGCCGGAGAACTCCAGTCATCCCCTTCGGATGTCACATACGACACAGACTTGAAGAATTTCGGTTCTCTTGAGGATGGTGCATATGTTTGGGACAACTCCAAACTTTCTCTCGGGACATACGCCACAGCATCAGAACTCGATGGCTATGCACGGGAATTCAACCCTGCATCATGTTCAGTTCCAGAAATCGGCAAGGTCTTCGCAGAATGGTGTGACGGTTTTGCTGTGGATGGACGCGGAAAGTCGAGAAATCCAGAAAAGCTCCTCCCGGGCTCATACGACCCGTGCCTTGAAGGTGAAGCTTCCAAGGCTCTGCGCTTCAGCATATCATCCGATACTTTTTCCGGAAACACCGCCAGCCGTCCAGAATCGTTCGGCTTTATTCTCACAAACCCGAAAGGTGCTTATTCATACGACAAGAAAATGGTTCTGCTCGGAGACGAATATGTTGCAGACGATGGTGAAACTATGCTTTGGGACGGTAAGGGTACGACAGTAACAATCACCGCGTATGCCCCTTATGCAGATGCGGTTGACGGCTTTGTTCCTGTGTCATGTCCAAGCAATCAGGCGACAGCTGCGGAACTCACCGCAGCAGACTTCGTGCTCTGGAAAGGCAGTGTAAATCCATCGGCTGATCTTGCTGACGGCAAGATTCAGCTTAAACTCGGTCATCTCAACACAAGACTGATTATAAGACTCACCCTGGACGGTACGCCAATAGAGACGTCGAAAATCGCATCTCTTTCTGTAGGCGGACTGAGGGCTGAGGGAAAATGTGACCTCAATGCGGCTTCTCCTGAAGTTGTCGCCGACGGCGATCCTGTCAATATGTTCCCGAATGTCAGGGATGATTCTTATGAACTCATCACTGTGCCGCAGACTGTCACGACTGGCTCTCTGACGGTCAAGGCAACTTTCAACAAACGCCAGTATGTCTGGGAATCATCTTCTGATGTGACACTCGCCAAGGGAAAGACAGCCGAGCTCACAATAAACATTTCTACAACAAAATCGGCCTCTTCCGGCCAAATGTCAATAACCACAAAATAACAGGTAAATGACTATGAAATCAGGAATATCAAAAATAATGGCCGTTTTTGCAGCGATGCTTGCATTTTCTTCCTGCGAGAAGGATAAAGAGCTGCCTTCGTTTGACAGCGACGAACGGGCCATACGCATAATCCCGGAAATAGCTTCTCCATATACGAAATCAAATCCGGTTACGGACGGAAAAGAAACCGAGTTCAACAATGGTGACATGATCGCACTGCTCTGCAACGACGGTCACGTGACCTACAAACTGACAGACAAAGGATGGAAGACTACAGACAATTACTATCTGCGCTGGGGTTCCGCTCCTGTCAGCTACTCGGCATTCTACCCAGCCACGGAGACATCGACAACTTTCGGCAACTTTGAACTCCAGTCTTCGCAGCGCACAACAGACCGTCTTGCAGCGGCTGATTATATGACATGCACAGTTGCTGATGCCGTCAAGACAAGCGACGGAAGCCTCCGTCTGAAAATGGAACGTCAGATGGCCAAAGTAAGTTTCACTTTGGCCGGAATTGAAGGCAGCGCCCGTGTCCAGGGATTCCGCGTGTGGACTTCGACAGGATTCACCGAAGGACATCCGAACTCAGACAGGATGTACATCAGCCCATATATTGTCGCTTCAGAAGGAACAATTTCAGGACAGAACGGAACGACCTATACTGCGATTGTAGTCCCTTCTGAGGCTGACGACTCAAAGGTATTCGTCACCTTCAACTACAAAGGAAAGGATATCACATTAACCGGCGTACCTGAACTGAAGAAAGGCTTCAGATATGATATGAGAATAAACATCTCTGAAACCATCATCTCCATTGACACTCCTTCTGTGGATCCTTGGGATGAAAGCACCATTGTCATTCCGGGAGGCGATGCTGAGAAAGTTCCTCTGCTTCCTTACTTCGTAAAGCCGCAGGCATGTGGAACAAGAGACGGCCTCTCATGGGAAAACGCAATGGGAATGACAGAGTTCCTCAATATGATCAAACAGAAGAACGGAAGTCAGTCAGAGTCTGATGAGAATGCTGACAACGTGGACGACAGAGACTTCTACTTTACCGGCGGGACCTATTCAGTATCCCAGGTAAAAGTGGAATACTCAGGATACAGGTCCAGAGTAAAATTCCGTGTTCACGGCGGCTACGACACTGCCAGCACAGGAACAGACATCAGCCGCAAGGAATCTGAAACCATATTCGACGGAGGCGGAAGCAACCGCTTCATCACCCTCGGCAACCAGACGGAACTTGCGTTCGACGCTTTCGCAAACTTGAAGAGCAACGTCGCACACGAAGGGTGTATTTCAATCGCTGCAGGAAGCTCAGGAGACGCCCGCGTGAACTTCACGAACTGCACATTCCGCAAATGTACCGGTTCAGGTGGTCAGAACCCTATACTGATGGTCAGAAAAGGACTCGCAAAACTCAACAACGTAACCTTTGACGGTTGTCGTGCAGATGGCGGTGTCCGTGGACTCATACGTCTCGCCCAGAAAGAGAGCAGGGTATATCTCAATGCCTGCACCTTTATCAACAATACTTTCGGCGGTGGCGGATTCGGTCTGCTCGTGCATCTTAATGATGTCGGAGGCAACGTTTGCCTTCACAACGTAACCTTCGCCGGAAATGACGCCGGCTGCGGTGCAACCGGTGTCGTGAACGGCACCGGAGGAATGCTCATCGCGTCAAGCACAATCGTCGCATCCAATGCCAATCCGGCCATCCGCTGCGAATCAGACCCGAAGAGCGGCTCACGACTCATCAACAGCCTCATCATCCAGGAGCAGGACAGGACCGCCATAGACATGTCGTCTTCCGGCAGAAAACTTAAATCTCTCGGCGGCAACGTGATTATCGGAAGCATCAATGCCAAAGACCAGTATGAGGCTTCAGCAAATGACGACACCTTTGCCAACAGGGCAGCTGCAGCGGCACTTTCACTCTCTTGGAACTCAGGTTCAAGGCACTACCTCTGGAACGGCAGCACAACCCTCACAAAGTTCACGATTGAACAGCTCCGCTCTGCTATAAAGTCATACAGCAACACCAACACCGGAAAACTTTATGCCGGTTCTGCTGAGATATATGACGGCAGCAAGGCTGGCGAGGACTTCCTCGGCTGGCTCGACAGCATCAATGCTTTCGGCATCTACGGAAACAGTTCAGCCGTATGGCCAGGTTCATATCAGGGCAACTGATTCCGGGCTTGACTATGCACTGACACATTGATCACTAACTGAAAGTGGCTGATTCCACACAGCGGTCTCAGCCACTTTTATAATGACAAAACATATGAAATTCAGAACAATTCTATTAATTGCGTCAATTTCTTTTTTCATAACATCAGCATGCGCGCCTAAGACATCGGAATGGACGGGATGGACAAACCCTCTTTTCGAAGGACAGTATGCCGACCCGGAAGGAATAATAATCGGTGATGAACTGTGGATATATCCCACAGCATCGCATCCTTTTGAGGAACAGCTCTATATGGATGCTTTCTCCTCCAAAGACCTCAAGACCTGGACCAAGCACAGCAACATCATCACCAACAAAGAGATAAGCTGGCTTCACAAGGCTCTCTGGGCTCCAGCCATCGTGAATAAGGACGGAAAGTTCTACCTTTTCTTCGCCTGCAACGATGTTCATGAGGGAGAAACCGGAGGCATAGGTGTAGCCGTGTCCGACAAGCCAGAAGGCCCTTTCCGCGACCTCCTCGGCAAGCCGCTTCTTAACGACATCGTCAATGGTGCACAGCCGATCGACCAGTTCGTCTATCAGGACCCCGCATCCGGAGATTGGCTGATGTTCTACGGCGGATGGGGCCACTGCAATCTCGTCCGGCTCTCTGATGACTTCACGTCCATTGTTCCTTTCGAAGACGGAACTCTTTTCCGTGAGGTCACACCTGAAGGTTATGTAGAGGGGCCGTTTATGATTCAGCGTGACGGTAAGTTCTACTTCATGTGGAGCGAAGGGAGCTGGCGCAAGGACAACTACCGTGTTGCCTACTCCATTTCCGACACCCCTTACGGTCCATTTGAAAGAGTAGGCACTATTCTTAAAAGCGACACGGAACACGGAACAGGTGCCGGACATCACAGCGTCGTGCGACGTGGCGACGATTACTACATTATCTACCATCGCCATCCGCTCGATTCCACCGACGGAGACAACCGCGTAGTCTGCATTGACCGTCTCGAATTTGATGAAAACGGCTTCATCATTCCGGTAAAGATGTCTTAGAGAGAAGGACATTTTTTTCGTAACTTAGTTGTACAAAATTATAAGGTTCATAAATATGAAAAACAATCTTGGTATTCAGGCATTTGTCCTGGGCGCGCTGCTCACGGTTTTCGCCTGCCCGATCTGTGCAGAAGGAAACATCAGCCACGCAAAGACTGCGGAATTGAAGGTAAAGTCGGTAAAAATCAATGGATATGTAGGAGGAAGAATCGATGATTGCATACTGCATCGTGTCATGGGACAGGATGTAGATGAACTTGTAGAGCCTTTCCGCCACAGGAACGAGACATGGCGATGGCAAAGCGAATTTTGGGGAAAATGGACCTTGGGAGCGCTTGAGACTTACCGCTACACTGGTGATGCCAAACTTTATGAAAAGATTGCCGCTTCTGTCGGACATATAATAGAAACCCAGAGCCCGGACGGCTACATCGGAAACTATGCGCCTGAATCCCAGTTGCGTGAATGGGATATTTGGGGACGGAAGTACACAATGCTGGGACTGCTCGGATGGTACGAACTTTCAGGAGACAGCCAGGCCCTTGCTGCGGCATCGGGTGTTGCTGACCACCTCATTTCACAGCTCAAATCCAAGAATGCCAAGATTGTAAAATGCGGACTGTATCGGGGCATGGCAAGTTCTTCCGTGCTCGAACCGATTATGAAACTGTACAACATAACCGGAAACAAACGCTATCTCGATTTCGCGACAGACATCGTCACCCAGTGGGAGACCCAGGACGGTCCAAAACTGGTCAGCCGCTCCGATATACCAGTAGCGCTGCGCTTTCCGCATCCTCAGACAAAGTGGTTCTCCTACGAAAACGGAGCCAAGGCATACGAAATGATGTCCTGTTATGAAGGACTTCTCGAATACTATAAAGTGACCGGAAACGAGGCGTATTACGAGGCCGTACGGAAGAGCGTCTCACACATAATCGAAGAGGAAATCAACATCGCCGGTTCAGGCAGTTCGATCGAGTGCTGGTACGGAGGGAAATCACTCCAGACAATTCCGACCTACCACACTATGGAGACCTGCGTCGGCTTCACCTGGATGCAGCTCTGCAGCAGACTCCTGAAATTCTGTGGAGATTCCCGCTACGCGGACCAAATCGAGAAGACATTCTACAACGCCATCCTCGGTTCGATGAAGTGCGACGGAAGCCAGATTGCCAAATATACCCCTCTCGAAGGCTGGAGAGTGGAAGGAGAAAAACAATGCCATATGAATATAAACTGTTGCAATGCCAATGGTCCCCGCGCCTTCGCGATGATTCCGGCTCTCGCATATATCACAGAAGGAGATTGTCTGAAGATAAACCATTATGGTGATTCTGAGGCCGAGATTTCGCTGGACAAACGCAACTCCATGGGAATCAGTCTCCATGGAAATTATCCGGTTTCCGGAAACATCTCCATAGAACTCTCCCCGGCAAAGCCCGCAGAATTCACTTTGGCGCTGAGGATTCCACAGTGGAGCAAAACAACGGCTGCAAGTGTAATCAGCGGCACAGACACATTGAAAATAAGTCTTGACAATCTTTCAGCAGGCGAATATGCCAAAGTAGAACGCAAATGGAAGAAAGGTGACCGCATCGAACTCTCGCTTGACCTTACGCCACATCTGTTCGAACAGAATGGCCATCAGGCGATTGTACGCGGTCCTATAGTCCTTGCAAGGGATTCCCGCTTCGACGACGGTTTCGTGGATGAAAGTGTGGTAATCCAATCTTCAGAGGACGGCAGCGTCGCCCTGACCCCGGCAGAAGACAACGATTTCGCGTGGATGGCGTTTACCGCCCCGATGATTGCAGGAGCAGACCTTGAAGGCAACGGCAAGCCTCGCCAGATTCACCTCTGCGACTTCGCCTCAGCAGGCAATACTTGGGACAAATCCACCCGCTACAAAGTCTGGCTTCCCAAAACCCTGAACGTAATGAAGGGTGAATACAGGGCATACAATGATGCGCCTTCGGAGTAGTGTCATATTCGCCAGAGTTTCACACATCTTGCATTCTCACCTTTGAAGCAATCACATATTTTTCAAAACAGTTCATATGTACAAACACATACTCACAATTGCATTATCAGCTCTGTCTGTTTGCGCTTCATACGCCCAAAGCACTTGGACTGACAATCCATTTGCGTCCAAAGGAACAATTGTCGCCCCGGTACTGAGCAGTTCTCTTGTAGATGAGATTGTGATTGTCTCCGAGAATCCCGGGGACTGGAAATTTACAGCATCGGTAGAAAATGATGGAGGGAAAGAAATAATCAGCATCTCCATGGATGCAGCGTCCGAGGCTACCCCGGCAAGATTCAATGTATATTTCACGCTCCCACAGAAAGGAGTTTTCAACTTCTGGAGTCCGGACTTGAATTGCGGCACGCACCTGGACCCTTTCTGGGGCCACTCCAATGCCAGCAGTTCACTCGCCTACAGGATGCCCCTATATGAGTATTTCAATGACAACAATACGAATTGCCTGACAATTGCCTGCTCAGAAGTACTCCGCAAGGTAGATGCCGTACTCGGCGTTATGGAAGAAGGCTGTGCAATCTGCACAGAACTGAGATTCTTCAAAGAGAAAGAAGCTCCTGCAACGCATTATGAGACTAAAATTCTGCTTGACAAGCGACCTGTATTCTGGGCTGAAAGCATCCGTGACGCATCAGAGTGGATGAGCCGTGAGAATGGTTACGATGCTTTTCCGGTGAACGATTCCGCATTTGAACCGTTGTACTCAAGCTGGTACCAGTTCCATCAGGATGTGAGCGCAGAAGCGATTGAACAGGAGTGCCGTATTGCGGCAGATCTTGGAATGAAAACCGTAATTCTTGATGATGGTTGGCAGACAAGTGACGGAAACAGAGGTTATGCTTTTTGCGGAGACTGGAAACCTGCTCCCGAAAAATTCCCAGACATGGCGGCACACGTTTCAGCAGTCCATAATCTCGGAATGAAATATCTTGTCTGGTACAGCGTTCCATACATCGGATGGAACAGCGATGCCTACAAGAAGTTTGAGGGAAAGTTCCTCTACAATGACAGGAGTAGCCATTGCGCTGTGCTTGACCCTCGTTTCCCGGAAGTCAGGAAACATCTTGTGGAACTGTACACAAAGGCATTGAAAGACTGGAATCTGGATGGATTCAAACTCGATTTCATCGACAGTTTCAGATTTCAGGGCGAGGACCCTGCCGTAAAAGAGAATTATGCCGGAAGGGACATCATGAATCTCAGCGAGGCGGTGAACCTGCTGATGAAAGAGGTTTCATCCGCTCTGAAAGCCATCAAACCGGATATTCTCATTGAATTCAGACAGCAGTACATAGGTCCAGCCATCAGACAATACGGAAACATGTTCCGCGCAGCGGACTGTCCGGGCAACGCCAAAGACAACAGAATGAGAATCGCCTCCCTCAGACTGACGAGCGGCTCGACTGCCGTACATTCAGACATGCTGGAATGGAATACTTCCGAAACTCCGGAAAATGTGGGAAGAGCGATAATCAATTCCATTTTCGGAGTCGTTCAATACTCGACAATGCTGAGGAATATCCCGGAAGAACAACTCGATGTCATGAGAAAATGGATGAAATTCGCCTCCGAACATCGCGAGACCCTGCTCAAAAGCGAATTCCGTCCACACCACCCTGAACTTGGCTATCCTGTCATTGAAGCAGAGAGCGATACGGAACTCATAATCGCCGTATATCAGGACAATGCCGTCATTGACGTTCCCCGTCGCGGAAAAAGCGTCTATATCCTGAACGCATCCGGCTCCGACAGCATTGTCGTCCGCTACGGCAACAAGACAAAAACAATAAAAGTCCCTTGCGGAGACTGGAAAGCATTGTCTCCTGCCTCAGGGAAATAGCAAACCAACAATATTAATCTCCAACGTTTTTCAAAAATCAAAGTCCGGCAACTATGTCTGCCACCCTCTGGCAGGAACAAGTTGCCGGACTTTGAAACATTTTTTTAATAAAACAATTTAGCATATCGGGGAATTCAGTTGTCTTACTTGTATAAAACATTTTTATACACACTATGAAACTGAATTTCATAACAGCTGCCGCAATGGCAGCGACACTGCTGGTGGCAGCGACAGGTTGCCAAAAGCAGAGCGAGTCGGAGATTCACGACACTGTCGTAATCCAGACAAAGCTGACATCCGGAACGCCGGCCACTAAAGTCACGGGCGGCGAAGACAACATCACGATTGCCGCAACATGTGACTGGTCACTGGAAGGCGAAGACTGGTTCACCATCGAACCGGCATCAGGCGCAAAGGGTATCAGCGAATCCACAATCACCACACAGCCTAATAACACCGGAGAAGACCGCAAAGGCACTATCAAACTCAAAGCAGGCTCATACACAAGCACTTACACATTTACGCAAGCCGGCAGATAATGATAATTGAAGACTACAGACGCATTTTCGATTTCTTTTTCAGCGGAGCGGAGATTCCCGAAAAACTAAGACAACAGTTTTTCGGATGGCTCGAAATACATGGAAACGAGCCGGAAACCAAAGCCCTGCTCGAAGAATATTGGAATGAAGTTTCGTCAGCCGCACCCGAATTCAACCTCACGGAAGGACTGGAAAAACTGATGGCCAGACTCGGAACGGAAAACAGCATTGACAAAAATGCACACGACTCCACCGCCGAGGCTAAGGTCAATGCCAGAGTGAAGGACGCACAAACCGATACCGAGAAGGAAAACCCTCAGGTCAATACCTTTTCCGAAATCCGTCATGAAGAAGCAGAAGCGCCAAGACTGGAAAAAAGAAAACTATTCCGCAGCAAGGCATTGAAATACTGCATTGCAGCAGCTGCCGCGGCAGCAATCTTCCTCACAGGCGCAGCAACATCCGAACTGGTGACGGGAAAAAGACAGGAAACGGTCCTGATGGCATCGTCGGAAAACATCAGTTCCTACACGCTCCCGGACGGGTCGAAAGTATGGCTGAACAAAAACAGCTGGCTCGCCTACAACCAAAAATTCGGAAAGCGGACCAGACAGGTGACTCTCAAAGGAGAAGGCTACTTCGAAGTCAACAGGGACGAGCGGCGGCCATTCATCGTGAAAATGCAGAACAACCTGGACATCAAGGTTTTGGGGACCACATTCAACGCATGCAATTACCCGTCCTTGAACAAGGCAGAAGTCATTCTGCGCTCAGGCTCAGTACAGGTCTCAGACAACGGACGCAACGAATATGTCATCCTGAAACCTAATCAGAAATTCACCTGGAACGAAGGAACGGCCGAAATTTCATCCGTCAATGCAATGAACTGCTGCAGATGGTTCGAGCACAGACTTGTCTTCGACAACGTAAAACTCAAAGACATACTTGAAAACCTCTCCCACAAATACCAGACAGAGATTTCTCTCAATGTCGGGAATCTGGCGGACAAGCATATGTCAATGACAATCAGGGATGAATCCGTCGAGGACATCCTTGACATCCTGACAACTCTGCTCCCCATAAGATGGAGATACCAGGGCGCGGAAATCATAATTGAAAACAAAACCAAAAAACATTAATAATGAAAGGAATCTCTAACATTCTTCCTTCATTCACCCGCATAGGCCTCAGCATAATATGCGCCCTCTGCATCACGTCAAACGTGTTCGCACAGGACAGGAAGGCCAATGTGAATGTAAAGGATGTGACAGTAAAGGAACTCCTCAGAGCCATCGAGGCGGGGAGCACCTACACATTCGCCTATGTCGATACCGACATTGACTTGACCAGAAAAGTGACAGTATCAGCCACGAACAAAGACATTGAAACCATCATAAAGGAAGTTCTTCCCGGTGTCAATGTCGAATTCAAGGACCAGAAGATTCTCCTCAGCAACAAGCCTGCGGCATCCAAATCCTCAGTCCAGAGTGCCCCGCAGCCGGTAGCCCAGAGGACAGTCACGGGAAAGATTGTCGATAAGGACGGCCAGCCGGTCATCGGAGCAATGGTCATCGAGAAAGGCACACAGAACGGAGCCAGCACAGACATTGACGGAAACTATTCACTCAAAGTCAAGGGTGCCGCTACTCTGGAAGTGTCCCTCATCGGATACAACACCATCACATCAGCATTGACAGAAAACCAGACGAAGGCTGACTTCATCCTCGAAGAGGAAGCCATCAAACTTGATGACGTCGTGGTCATCGGTTACGGTGTGCAGAACAAGAGAGACGTGACCACCTCAGTCGCATCCATCAAGGCCGAAGATTTCGCAAATGCCCCGACAACTGACTTCCGTGAGTCAATGGCAGCCAAGATGCCTGGTGTCCAGGTCCTCAACCTCGGCGGCCAGCCTGACGGCAATGTCACAGTGCGCGTCAGAGGTATCCAGTCTGCGACATCCGGAAATGACCCGCTCTATGTCATTGACGGCATCCCTTGCGATTCCCGCGCTTTCGCGAATCTCGATGGAAACGACATTGAAAGCCTTGAGGTATTGAAAGACGCCTCAGCAGCAGCCATTTACGGTTCCAGAGGCTCATGCGGTGTCATCATCGTCACGACAAAACGAGGCAGCGGCGACAAGCCGGTGATTTCATACGACGGCCAGTTCAGCGTATCCAACGTATCCAAGAAAATCGACATGCTGGACGCTTACGAGTTCGCTACCATGTTCAGGGAATCACGTAACGGTTCTTACCTTTTCAGCGACCCTACAGGATCCATCTCAGACCCGTCTGCCGGCCGTCCTGAGGTTTATCACAGAATCGACCCGCTTATCAATGCCTATCTCGAAGACAAGACAGGAACATTGACAAATACCGACTGGCAGGACGAGATTTTCCGCACTGCGCTTTCACACAAGCATTCGCTCAGTGTCTCTGCGAGAACCAAGAGCTTCAACTACTATATCGGAGCCAACTATCTCTATCGTGAAGGTACCGTAATAGGCTCAGATTTCGAAAGATACGGCATCCGCGCCAACTTGGACGGCAAGAAGGGCAACCTCAAATACGGCGTAAGCTTCTCCCCTTCCTATTCCAAGACAAATTATGTGGATACTGACTCCCAGTACGGCGGAGACGGAATCATCGCATCAGCATTGATGGCTCCACCTATCTTCCCTGCCTACAATTCTGACGGTTCATACAACTGGGACATGAACGGTTTCCTGAAGAAGAATTCATGGAACACACAGACGAACGAGGTGCTCAACCCTGTTGCACTTGCACTCGAAGTCGATGACGTAAGAGAGAAACTGAACATGGTCGGCAACGTCTATGCTTCATACGAGTTCATCAAAGGCCTTGAGTACAAGCTCACTATGGGAGGCGACTACTACTCATATATCAGAAACTATTACAGACCTTCATACCTTCCTCTGAAGGGCGTGAAATACTATGACGCGCCATCTGCTCCTACAGCAGCAAATTACGCGAACTCTTATTTCCACTGGACAATCTCCAACCAGCTTTCATTCAACAGGAAGTTCGGAGACCACTCCATCAATGCCGTAGCCGTTTATGAGGCTGAAAAACAGACTATCCAGACATCAGCGATAAAGGGTACCGGCGTGGCAGGCGACGACAAAATCAGGACCACCAAAGGCAAGACTCTTTCTGTCGATGACACTTACAATAACAAGTACGCCTATACTTTCGCTTCATGGCTCGTCAGGGCACAGTATTCATACAAAGGACGTTACATGATATCCGCTTCCATCAGAGGTGACGGTTCCTCAAGATTTGCCCCTGACACCAGATGGGGATACTTCCCTGCCGCTTCCATCGGCTGGCGTATCAGCGACGAAAACTTCATGAGAAACGCAAAGTGGCTGAATGACATGAAACTGCGCGTCAGTGTAGGTCAGACCGGTAATGCACAGATCGGAAACTCCGAGTATCTCGCGCTCTACGGAACCACCACAAACGACATGGGCAACGGCGTCATCAACACCGTTTATCCTAGCCAGATCGCAAACAGCAAGCTCGGATGGGAGAAAAACACCCAGGTCAATGGCGGTTTCGACGCCAACCTCTGGAATGGTCTCCTCGGAATCAATGCTGATTTCTATTACTCAAAGACTACCAACATGCTTTTCGATGTTCCGGTATCTTCAGTTTCAGGTCTCACGACTTCCAACATGAACATCGGATCAATGCAGAACAAGGGTGTCGAAATAACATTGACCTCACACAAGACCTTCGGTGACTTCTCTCTCGGCCTCAACGCCAACTGGTCACTGAACCGCAACAAGGTTCTCCACCTCGGCGATGAAGACGCCCCTATCATCAAGGAATCTTCATATGCCGGCGGCTATTACATCACCAAAGTCGGCCAGCCTGTAGGATGCTACTATCTTCTCGTACAGGACGGTATTTTCCACAACCAGGAAGAACTCGATTCATATCCTCATTTCGAAACGACTACCGTCGGTGACTTCCGTTTCGTGGATGCAGATGGCGACGGTATCCTGGACAAGAACAAAGACCGCGTCATCGTGGGCAACTACATGCCTGACTTCTACTATGGATTCGGCATCCAGCTCGGCTGGAGAGGCCTTGACTTCGCAGCCAATTTCCAGGGAGTCTATGGAAACGAAATCCTGAACCTCGAAAGACGTTACCTCCTCAACATGGAGGCGTCATCCAACATGATGAAGGAGTCTCTCAAGAGATTCCCTTATGGCAACCTCAACAGGGCTACCCGCAAGTCTTCCGGAAACAACGGAGCATGTACCTCCACCTTCCATCTGGAAGACGGTTCTTACCTGAGGCTCCAGAACATCTCTCTCGGCTACACCATGCCGGACAAGTGGTTCCACAGGACAAGCATCTCCAAGATGAGACTTTACATCCAGGCCAACAACCTGTTCACATTGACCCACTACACAGGATACAACCCTGAGGTCAACAAGAGGTCTTCTGATGCTCTCAGACCGGGCGAGGACTACTGTTCTTACCCTCTTTCAAGGACATTCAGCGTAGGTATCAACTTTAACCTGTAATCGGATATGAAGAACAAAATCATAAAAATAGCATTGACAGGAACCTTGCTCCTGGGCCTCGCATCTTGCAGCGACAGCTTTTTCGAGCAGTATCCGTCAAACAGCATAACTGAAGGAAACTTCTACAAGACAGATGACGACTTCAACCAGGGCATCTATTCCTGCTACCACAAGATGAAGACCCAGATGGGTTTCTTCCTCAACGAACTCGCATACCGCAGCGACGAGTGCTATCTCGAGTCAATGGCAGTGTCCACCCAGGACAGGTATGACATTGACCATTTCCAGGAGAAGTCCAACAACGGTATCATGAAAAACATCTGGAACGCCTGGTACAACGGCATTTACAGATGCAACGACGTGCTTGTCCACATGGACGGCAAGAAACTCACCAATGGTGACAAATACCGTGGAGAGGCATTGTTCCTCAGGTCATGGTGGTATTTCAGCCTCTACCGCGTTTTCGGCGGCGTGCCTGTGACTACCACAGTCGTTTCTCCTGCTGATGCCAAGACCATCGCAAGATGCAGTGACGAGGACATGTACAACAGACTTACCCAGGACCTCAGCGAGGCCATCAGCCTTCTTCCGGCAAAAAGGTCAGCCGAGACTGCCAGGGTAACCAAGATTGCAGCACAGACACTGCTTGCCAAGGTTTATCTCACTTTCGGCAAATATCCTGAGGCCCAGAAAGTTCTGGAAGACGCATTGGCAGATGGCTCATATGGCCTGATGCCAAGTACGGCCCAGGTTTTCGACATCTCCAACAAGATGAACAAGGAAATCATCTTCGCACTGTACTACAACAAGACCAATGACAACGGACATGGCTACTGGTACAGCACCAACACCGGCGTACTTGCCGACATCACGAATCCTACCAAGCAGCTCAAGTCCCTCTACAGTGCAGAGGACAACCGCTTCAACCTTATCAACACATACACGAAGATAAGCAACTCCCTGTATGCAATGACCAAGTGGATGGATACTTACGACGCACAGTTCACCACCCAGGTAGGCAATGATTTTCCTATGCTGAGATACGCTGACGTAGTCCTCATGTACGCGGAGGCTCTCGGACAGCAGGGCAACATCTCCGAGGCCCTCACATATCTGAACAAGACACGCACCCGCGCAAGTCTTCCTGAACTCACCTCAGCCGAAGTTCCGGACAAGAAAGCATTCATCAAGGAACTTGCAGACGAAAGAGGACGTGAATTCGCTCTCGAAGGCCAGAGATGGTTCGACCTCGTGCGTCTCGGACTCGCAGTCGATTATTTCAAGGAACTCGGATATTCTCTGGACGACCACAATCTCCTGTTCCCTATACCTCAGGACCAGATCGAAATTGTCAATGACAAGTCCATCCTTTGGCAGAACCCTGGTTTTTAATCTTCTTTAACATTGAAAATAATGAAAAAGTTATTGTTCAGCATATTGGCGGTCGCAGGCATCAGCCTGTCAGCAACATCCTGCTGGGATGAGAATATCCCTGAGGCAGGAGCCGCACGTCATCAGGTAACTGACTTGAAAGCCGTTCCTGGTGACGAAGAAGCACAGCTTTCCTGGTCAATGCCGGAAGGCTGGAATCCTACAGAGTACCTCATCACATACACTGACGGGGACAAGATTTCTCTCAGGACCTCCGAAAAGAGTTACTCTATCACCGGACTTACCAATGGTGAAACCTACACATTTGAAGTCCAGGCCGTATATGGCGACCTCATTTCAGGCGCGGTAAGTGCTGTGGTAAAGCCAGCCACATCGAGATTTGCAGTCACTGACCTCGCCGCAGAAGGAAGCGCAAACATGGTGATCCTTTCATGGACAAAGCCGTCCACAAATGTCACCTCATATACATTGACCTACTCCAGCGACAATACCGCGGCCCAGGAAATCAGCATCGAAGCCGACAAGGAGAGCTACACTGTAGATGAACTCGAAAATGATGTCATCTATACATTCTCTCTGGTAGCAAACTATGCGAAGGGTCCGTCAGAGCCTGCTGTCGTAAAGGCCATGCCGGCACTCGCCACACCTTACTTCCTCGACAGGACAACAGCCGCAGTGAACCAGCCTATCAAGTTCACGTTCAATACAGAGGGATACCCGTCCGCCACAAACATCAGATGGACATTCCCTGACGGAAAGACATTGACAGGAACCGAAGTTTCATACGGCATCCCTTCATCAGGCACCCAGCAGGTAATCCTCACCATCCATCTCGGAGACAAGGACAAGAGCTGGAATATCGAACTCCAGATCCGCGACTATGCAGTCAACTTCAACGAGTGGGTTTGCGTAGGCGCCAATTACAACGGATTCAAGGGTACCTGCCCTGTATTCTCCCCTGACGGAAAAACTGTCTATATCATAACCTTCAACAAGACGACCTGCCTGTATGCATTCAATGTCGAGACAGGTGAAAAGACTTGGGTTTATGAGCCTTCAGCCGTTTCAGGAAGCTACAATCCACTGACTGTCAATCCTGTAACAGGTGACATCTACTTCGGAACCTCAACCGCCGGCCAGTTCTACTGCGTGAACGCAAGCGGCAGCCTCAAATGGAAATTTGACGGAGCAGGTTCAATGAAGAGCGCAGCTCCTGCCGTAAACAAGGACGGAAGCGTGGTATATGTCGGAGATGCTGCCGGCAACATCTTCGCCCTCGATGCGGCAAGCGGTGCAAAGAAATGGCAGGCTGCTCTCGGCTCAGCAACCGCAGGACTTCTTGTCAATGGCAATGAGCTCGTTGCAGGTGCAACCAACGGAACCGTGACATTCTACAACACGGCAGACGGCACAGCCATTTCTTCACTCAAATTCGCATGCATGACCGACATCACAGGTTTCGCTGTCGGAAATGACAAGAGAACAGTCTATCTC
>ERZ1034998.1038-NODE-1038-length-16686-cov-4.746979_pt1 | contig 16686 bp, 20 predicted proteins | sample MGYA00520621_ERZ1034998 | MGnify/ENA primary metagenome ERZ1034998 (study PRJEB33766, sample SAMN09781748) | gut metagenome | biome: gut microbiome | host: Homo sapiens | place: Madagascar | study: EMG produced TPA metagenomics assembly of the PRJNA485056 data...
ATTTAAAACAGCAGAGAGCTGCGTTTGAGGAAGAGATGAAAGGGCGCGAGCTGGAAGAAAAAAGAAGAAAACAGCTGGAAAAAGAGGACGCGCGCAACGCGAAACTGGCGAAAAAAGCGGAAAAGAAGATTGCCAAAGTCGAGATGCGGAGTGAAAAGAAACCGTCTTTTAAAAACCGGATCTTTTTCGTGATCCTTCTCCTTCTTTGTTTTGCGGCGGGCTTTGGAGCGGCACTTTTCGTCGCGTGGATCGGTCATGTGTCTTTCGCGCCTGTGAAATTCCTGCCGTTCGCCCTGCTTGCCTTTGTATTTACCTTTTCCACCGCGAATTTCTTTCTGCATGAAGGAAAGATCGAGGTGGCGGCAGGGGCGTTCTCGCTGCTTTCGCTGGCAGGCGGGATCGTGGAACTGGCTTATTTATTCCATTAAATGCAGCTTTTTCAAAAAAGGAGCAGGGTGTAAAGAAAAAACACTTGACACCATGCTCCTTTTATTGTATGATACACTAGGTTCGCAGATAAGGAGTCGGATATGGAAGAAAAGCTGGAACAGGCTTATCTGTATGATTTTTACGGAGAGCTTTTGAACGAACATCAGCGCAGGATATATGAAGATTTTGTATTTAATGATCTCTCCCTTGGCGAGATCGCGAAGGACGAGGGGATCAGCAGACAGGGCGTGCATGATATGGTGAGACGCTGTAACCGGACGCTCGAAGGCTACGAGGAGAAGTTGCATCTGGTAGCGAAGTTCCTTTCCGCGAAGCAGAAAGTATCAAAGATCCATATTCTGGCAAAGCAGTTTCATGAAAAGCCGGAAGATCAGATTTTAAACGAGATAGAGAATTTATCCAATGAGATATTAGAGGAGCTGTAATATGGCATTTGACAGTTTATCAGAAAAACTGCAGAACGTATTCCGCAATCTGCGGAGCAAGGGACGCCTGACCGAGGATGATGTCAAAGCAGCGTTAAAGGAAGTCAAGCTGGCGCTTCTTGAGGCGGATGTAAACTTCAAGGTGGTAAAACAGTTTACAAAGTCGGTACAGGAACGCGCGATCGGATCGGATGTTATGAACGGTCTGAATCCGGGACAGATGGTCATTAAGATCGTAAATGAGGAAATGGTAAAACTCATGGGATCTGAGACGACAGAGCTTTTGTTAAAGCCGTCGAACGAGATCACCGTGCTCATGATGGCAGGTCTTCAGGGTGCAGGTAAGACGACCACGACAGCGAAGATCGCCGGAAAGTTAAAGCAAAAAGGCAGAAAACCGCTTCTGGTTGCCTGTGATGTCTACCGTCCGGCTGCGATCGATCAGTTAAAGATCAATGGCGAGAAGCAGGGCGTGGAAGTATTTGCCATGGGAGATAAGAACCGTCCCGTGGATATCGCGAAAGCCGCGATGGAACATGCCGCAAAAGGCGGGTTTAATGTAGTGATCATCGATACTGCCGGACGTCTTCATGTAGATGAAGAGATGATGGCGGAACTCGTTGAGATAAAAGAAAATATCGAGGTGACAGAGACGATCCTTGTCGTTGATGCGATGACCGGTCAGGACGCCGTGAATGTCGCAGGCACTTTCGATGAAAAGATCGGGATCGATGGCGTGATCCTGACCAAATTAGACGGTGATACCAGAGGCGGAGCGGCATTGTCGATCCGTGCGGTAACCGGAAAGCCGATCCTTTATGTTGGTATGGGTGAGAAACTTTCCGATCTCGAGCAGTTTTATCCGGATCGTATGGCATCCCGTATCCTTGGAATGGGTGATGTCTTAACGCTCATTGAAAAGGCGCAGGAAGACCTCGATGAGGAAAAAGCCAAAAAGATGGAGCAGAAGCTCAAAAAGGCTGAGTTTGGATTTGATGATTATCTCGAATCCATGAACCAGATGAAAAAAATGGGCGGTATCTCCAAGGTGCTCGGCATGATGCCGGGGATCGGCGGCGCGCAGCTCTCACAGATCGAGAGTGCGATCGATGAAAAACAGATGGCGCGTGTGGAAGGAATCATCTACTCCATGACACCGAAGGAACGCAGCAATCCATCCATTTTAAATCCGAGCAGAAAACGCCGGATCGCGCAGGGCGCGGGTGTGGATATCGCAGAGGTCAATCGCCTGGTCAAGCAGTTTGAACAGACCAAAAAGATGATGAAACAGATGCCGGGCATGTTCGGCGGAAAAGGCGGCAGAGGAAAACTCGGCGGCTTCGGGAAAATGAAATTCCCGTTTTAAGATTTGCAGAATCCAACAGATAACTGTTGATTTTGATAGAAATACCCTGCAAGGAGGTGAAAGAAAGTGGTAAAGATCAGATTAAGAAGATTAGGACAGAAAAAAGCTCCTTTTTATAGAATCGTTGTAGCAGATGCGAATTCTCCAAGAGATGGCAGATTCATCGAGGAAATCGGAACTTATGATCCAACAAAAGATCCTAGTGAATATCATGTAAATGAAGAACTGGCAAAGAAATGGTTAGCAAACGGCGCACAGCCGACCGCTACTGTAAACAGAATTTTCAAAGCTACCGGTATCGTAAAATAATCATTTGGGATTTGTGAGGTGAATGTAATGAAAGAATTAGTGGAAGTAATTGCAAAATCACTGGTAGATCATCCGGATGAAGTAGTTGTTACTGAAAGCGAAAATGACAAAGCCCTTGTAGTGGAGCTGCGTGTCGCGCAGACCGACATGGGTAAAGTAATTGGCAAACAGGGACGTATCGCGAAAGCGATCCGTTCTGTAGTGAAAGCAGCAGCCTCAAAAGAAAACAAAAAAGTTATTGTAGAAATTGTACAGTAATGAAAATGAGGGCACTGTAAAATAGCCGCATGGACAGGATATTTTACAGTGCCCTCATTGGATATCGGGAAAAGCAGGAGGAAGATGGGTTGGAAGATTTATTGCAGGTAGGTGTGATCACCACAACACATGGCGTGCGCGGTGAAGTCAAGGTATTTCCGACAACGGATGACGCAAACCGCTTTAAAAAATTAAAAGAAGTAATCTTGGATACCGGAAAAGAACAGTTGCCTTTGGAGATCGCGCAGGTGAAGTTTTTTAAAAACCTGGTTATTTTGAAGTTCAAGGGAATCGATAATATAAATGATATTGAAAAATATAAAGGCAAAAGCCTTTATGTGACAAGAGAACATGCAGTCAAGTTAAAGAAAGATGAATACTTTATTGCCGATCTGATCGGGATGCGCGCAGTGACCGAAGAGGGCGAGGAACTCGGCACGATCAAAGATGTGCTGCAGACCGGCGCGAATGACGTTTACATCATTAAGAAAGACGGGGAGGACGAGCTTCTGGTCCCGGCCATCAAGGACTGCGTAAAGAACGTGGATATCGAAGGCGGAGTGATGACACTTCATCTGTTGGAGGGACTGCGGGATATCAATAAGAAATAAAAGAGGTTATTATGAGATTTCATATACTGACCCTGTTTCCAGACATGGTGGAGCAGGGACTGAACACAAGCATCATCGGACGCGCGGTGGAAAAGGGCATTTTATCCATTGAAGCGGTCAATATCAGAGACTATACGCTTGACCGTCACAAGAAAGTGGACGATTATCCATATGGCGGCGGAGCGGGCATGGTCATGCAGGCGCAGCCGATCTACGACGCGTGGCAGGCGATCGTTACGAAGATCGGCTATCGCCCGCGGACAGTTTATCTGACCCCGCAGGGACCGACGTTCCATCAGGGAATGGCAAAGGAATATGCAAAAGAGGAAGATCTGATCCTGCTCTGCGGACATTACGAGGGCATTGATGAGCGTGTGCTTGAGGAGATCGTGACGGATTATGTCTCGATCGGAGATTATGTGCTGACCGGCGGCGAGCTTCCGGCGATGGTCATGGTGGACGCGATCTCCCGCATGGTGCCGGGCGTGCTGAGCAATCAGGAATCCGGCAGTACGGAATCCTTTGAGGGCAGTCTGCTCGAGTATCCGCAGTATTCCAGACCGGAGGAGTGGCACGGGAAAAAAGTCCCGCCGATCCTTTTATCCGGCGATCACGCGAAAGTGGATGCGTGGCGCAGGGAACAGTCGATTTTACGCACCAAGGAGCGCAGACCGGATCTGCTAAAGCGGGCGGAGCTTTCCGAGAAAGAGCGAAAGAATTTATGATCGAAGTCTATGGGCTTGACGGGAACGCGCAGGATTCCCCGGCATGGGAGATGCTCTTTCAGGAGCAGAATTATGTGGGACTGTTTTCGGATTACCGGCTGGAAAAGATCCGCAGGTGCAAAAAAGAAGATGCAAGGCGGCAGAGCATAGCCGCAGGCTGGCTGCTCGATCAGGTGCTGCGAAAACATGGCATGACAGAGCGCACTGCGCGTTTTCAGACGGGAGCGCACGGGAAGCGCCTGCTTTATCTTTCCGATGGGACAAGGGCGGATGTGAACCTTTCCCATTCCGGCGGCTATGTGGTGTGCGCATACAGCACAGGAGGCGCGGTCGGGATCGACGTAGAGTGCGTGCGTGAGGATGTGAAGGCGTTACAGCTCGCGAAACGCTTCTTTGCGCCGGAAGAATCTGCATGGCTGGAGGCACAGCCAAAGAAAGCGGAAGCCTTTTGCAGGCTCTGGACGAGAAAGGAAAGCTTTGCGAAAAGGAACGGCGATGGCCTGACCATGCGTCTCGATCAGTTTCTGGTGCTTGAACCGGAGGATCTGCCGGCGCATAAGCGGGACACAGAGGTCTTTTTTAAAGAGTATGAGAGGGCAGACTGCAGGATCACGGTCTGCGCGGGGGAAGCGGATTTCCCGGAACAGATCGCATGGCAAAAAATTAGTGAGAAAAGTCTTGCCAAGCTGTGAATAGTATGGTAAGATTGGATAGTTGTGAAATAAACGCGATGGTCCTCTGTTACAAATTGTATTAAGAACATCAAAAGAATCAGGAGGTCACAAAATGAACGCAAGTGAAATTATTAAGAGCATTGAAGCAGAACAGTTAAAAGCTGAAGTACCGGAATTCCGTGTTGGTGATACTGTTAAGGTATTCGCTAAGATCAAAGAAGGAAACCGTGAAAGAATTCAGGTTTTTGAAGGAACTGTATTAAAGAGACAGGGCGGAAGCAACCGCGAGACTTTCACTGTAAGAAAGTTTTCAAACGGTGTCGGCGTAGAAAAGACCTGGCCGTTACATTCTCCGCATGTTGAGAAAGTCGAAGTTGTAAGACATGGTAAAGTAAGACGTGCGAAACTGAATTACTTACGCGGACGTATCGGTAAGAAAGCGAAAGTAAAAGAATTAGTAAAATAAGAAATGCGAGAGAGGGACAATTTCAAAGTGTGAATTGTTCCTCTTATTGTTTTATGAGGAAAGCGGCATGAGAAGATACAGAAGGACAGGACTGGATTTTAACCGCAGGAAGAAAGATGTGAATTTCCCGCTGTTAAAAGAGATTTTTTCCTGGATCATTGAGATTGCCATTGTGCTTATGATGGCGTTTGTGCTGGTGTATTTTATCGGAATGCGTACCAGCGTGGTGGGGCAGTCTATGTCGGAGACGCTCGAAAACGGGGATCAGATCCTGGTCAACCGTTTTATGTATAAGGTGATCGGGCCAAAGGCAAATGATGTCATCGTATTTCTCCCAAACGGAAATGAAAAATCACATTATTATGTGAAGCGTGTGATCGGCGTTCCGGGAGATACCGTACAGATCAAGGATGGAAGGATCTATGTAAACGGAACAGAGTTTACGGAAAAGGTCGATGTCGCATCGATCGAAGACGCGGGGCTTGCGGCGGATGCAGTTACGCTGGGCGATGATGAATATTTTGTGCTCGGGGATAACCGCAATAACAGTGAGGACAGCCGGTATGCGAATATCGGAAATATCAAACGGGAATATATTATCGGAAAAGCGTGGTTTGTGATATCCACGGGAGACCGGTTTGGATTTATAAAGTAAAACAGGAGGATGAAGTATGCAGTTTCAGTGGTATCCGGGTCATATGACCAAGGCAAAGCGGATGATGCAGGAGGATATGAAGCTGGTCGATCTGGTCATTGAGCTGGTCGATGCCAGAATACCGATGAGCAGTCGCAATCCGGACATTGATGAGCTAGGAAAGAACAAGGCGCGTCTGATCCTGATGAATAAGGCGGATCTTGCGGATGATAAGAAGACCGAGCAATGGATGGATTATTTTAAAGGCAGAGGCTTTTATGCGGTAAAACTGGATTCCAGAAAAAAGAACGGGATGAAATCGGTTCAGAACGTGATCGCGGAGGCATGTAAGGAAAAGACGGAGAGAGACCGCAAGCGCGGGATCTTGAACCGTCCGGTGCGCGCGATGGTCGTGGGGATCCCGAATGTCGGAAAATCGACTTTTATCAATACTTTTGCGGGAAAAGCGTGTACCAAGACCGGAAACAAACCGGGTGTTACGAGAGGAAAACAGTGGATCCGGCTCAATAAGAACGTGGAGCTTCTTGACACGCCGGGTATTCTCTGGCCGAAATTTGAGGATCAGAAGGTCGGAATGCGGCTGGCGTGGATCGGCTCGATCAAGGATGAGATCCTAAACATTGATGAGCTGGCAATGCTGTTTATTGAGTATATGTTAGAGGAGTATCCGGGCGTTTTGCATGCCCGCTACGGAGTGGCGGAAGAAGCCGCAGAGGGCGAAAACGCGGCAGCGAAGGTGTTAGAGGAGATCGCGGTCAACCGCAAATGCATAAAAAAGGGCAATGAGTATGACTACAGCAAGGCGGCGGCACTCATGATCGATGAATTCAGAAGCGGACAGCTGGGCGCATTGACGTTAGAGCGCCCGGAGCAGAATGCATAAAGACAAAAGAGGAACAGCATGGAAAAGAAAATCGGAGAGATCAGGGAAGAATTAAAGGCAGCAGAGGATAATCTGTTGCCTGATTTTATAGAAAAGTACAGTCGGGATGAAAGAAGCGGCGTGCAGACGCTGATCGCGCAGGCAAAAAAGCGTATCGAAAAGCTGGAACAGGAAAAAGCAAGGATCGAAGCGCTGAAAAAATATGAGAAAGAATATGCCGGTTACGGATATATCTGCGGGATCGATGAAGTCGGCAGAGGTCCGCTTGCGGGACCGGTCGTGGCGGGAGCGGTGATCCTGCCGGAAGACTGCGATATTTTGTATATCAACGATTCCAAAAAACTGAGCGCAAAAAAGCGTGAAATGCTCTATGATGAGATCATGGAAAAAGCGGTCGCAGTCGGGATCGGTATGGTAGGCCCTGCCAGGATCGATGAGATCAATATTCTGCAGGCGACTTACGAAGCAATGCGGGAAGCTATAAGGAATCTTGCGGTAAAACCCGATATATTATTAAACGATGCGGTTACGATCCCACAGGTTGACATAAAACAGGTGCCGATCATTAAGGGAGATGCGAAGAGCATTTCGATCGGGGCGGCAAGTATTGTGGCAAAAGTGACCAGGGATCGCCTGATGGTGGAGTATGACAGGATCATGCCGGAGTATGATTTTGCTTCGAATAAGGGTTATGGTTCGGCGGAGCACATTGCGGCACTTAAAAAATACGGGCCGACACCGATTCACCGCGCGTCTTTTATCAAAAATTTTGTTTAAGGATGGATGTTTATGCAGATATCGGATCTTTTTGGACAATATGATCGAAATACAGCGGTAAATTCACAGGGAACCGGAAATGCGACCGGCGTATCAGGCACGAATCCGACACTGGCACAGGCAATGCGCATGCTGCCGGCAGGGAGCGTTTTTGAGGCGACCGTCAATGAGATGGAAAACGGAGAAGTGCTGCTCGGGTTAAGCGATGGGCGAAACGTGTCAGCGCGGCTTTCCGCCGGTGTTTCATTAAACGTCGGGGAATCCATGTTCTTTCAGGTGAAATCCAACAATGGCATGCAGATTGAGATCCGTCCGTTCCAGACCGGACCGGAGGGAAATCCTACCTTATTAAAGGCACTCGATGCTGCGGGGCTCAATGTGAATGATAAAAACCTGACGTTGGTCAATACGATGATGCAGGAGCAGATGCCGATCGACAAGAGCAGCCTGATGGCAATGGTGCGCCTGTCGGGAAGCCACCCGAATGTTGCGCCGGCAACGCTGGTTGAGATGACCAAACTCGGGCTTCCGGTCACAGAGGAAAACGCGGCTGCATTTGAAAATTATAAGACAGACCAGAATGCGATGATGAAGGAGCTGAACACACTGTTCGAGACACTGCCGGAGATGGCGGGGAACGAAACAATGTCGGTTTCCGATGCGATCGCGTTTCATAAAGAGATCACGGCAATGCTCGCGGATACAGAGACCGCGGGCAGTGTGACGGTAAAGGGACAGGAAGCGTCACAGACGCCGCAGGTGGAACTGGTGGCAGGAGAGGCGAAGACCGGAACAGCGCAGACTACGGAAGCAGGTGCAGAGAATGGAGCGTCACAGACTGCAAAAGCGGTGGAGACGGTAACAGAAAGCGGAGCAGCTCAGACCACGGAAGCAGCAGAGAATGGAACAGCGCAGACCGCACAGGCAGCAGAAACGATTGCAGAGACCGGGACGGCCGCACAGACGTCACAGCCTGGTGGCGCGGAAGCTGGCATGCCGGCAAGACTGGCGGCGGTCTTGGATCCGGCGCAGTTAGAGGACTTAAAGTCGGTATACGCAGAACTTTCGGGCAAAGATACAGACATTTCCAAACTTACGCCAAAGCAGTTTTTGACAGAATTGAGCGGGCTGCTTGCGGATGGCGGAGACGGCAGGGAACATGTGGTGCGAAAACTGTTTGCCGGAAAGTCTTACCAGCAGGTGCTCCGCAGTGCCCTCGAGGAAGAGTGGCTCTTAAAGCCGCAGGATATCAGAGATTCCGGGAAAATGAACGAATTTTACGCGCGGGTGGATCGGCAGATGGGACAGCTTTCGCAGATCCTTGCGGAAGCGGGCGGAAACACACAGACCGCGCAGGCGGCATCGGATCTTTCAAATAACATCAATTTCATGAATGTCTTAAACCAGACCTATACTTATATGCAGATCCCGCTTAAGATGGCGCATCAGAATGCAAAGGGAGATCTGTATGTATACACCAATAAAAGGAAGCTTGCGGAAAAGGACGGAGAGCTCAGCGCATTTTTGCATCTTGATATGGAACATCTCGGTTCCACCGATGTCTCGGTAAAGATGCATGGAAAAAATGTGGGAACCAGATTTTATCTGTCGGATGAGGCATCCTATCAGGTGGTGGAGGCGCATGTGCCGCTCTTGCAGCAGCAGCTGGAAAAACTGGGATATCAGTGCAGGATCGATGTGGAAAATGAAGAAAAGAAAGTGGATCTTGTGGATGATTTCCTAAAGCGGGACAAGCCGGCGGGCGGAATGGTACACCGGTATTCTTTTGATATGAGGGCATAAGATATGTTGGATAGAAAAAAGAAAGAAAAAACAGCGGTAGCGGTTGCGTATACGCCGGGAGAGCGCGCACCTAAGATACTTGCGACCGGAAAAGGCGAGGTCGCGGAGCGGATCATTGAAACCGCGAAAGAGAATGAAGTCCCGCTTTACGAGGATGATAAACTGGCATCCACCTTATCAAGGCTGGATATCGGAGATATGATCCCGCCGGAGCTTTATGATGTGGTGGCGCAGATCCTGGTATTTGTGGATGACATGGATCGTCTGCGCGGAAAAGTGGAGGCGATCAAAAAATAGCATGAATACGAGAAAAACCGGCGCGGAATACGAAGAACTGGCGGCGCAGTATTTAAGGAAAGAAGGATATCAGATCCTTGAACAGAATTATAAAAGCCGTTTCGGGGAGATCGACATTCTGGCGGACAAAGACGGAGAACTCATTGTTGTCGAGGTGAAATACCGCAGCACGAACGGCTACGGAGATCCACTGGAGGCGGTAGACAGAAGAAAACAGAAGCGGATCTGTCAGACCGCAGCTTATTATTGTATGACGCATGGGATCACGGAGGATGTTTCGTGCCGTTTTGATGTGATCGCGATCTACGGGGACGGTACGGTGCGGCATGAAAAAAACGCGTTCGAATATCAGAGATGATTCAGATCAGGAGTTTATTATGGAATTAAAACGAAAAAATGATACAGACAGTTTATATCTGGAAAAATGCCATGCCGCGGACGGCTCTGAAGTTCCGCTGCTTAAATATCCGCTGCTTGAGAGGACCGGACTGGTAGAGCATTGCTTTTCCACCCGGATGGGCGGTGTGAGCGAGGGCATCTTTTCAAGCATGAACCTAAGCTTTACAAGAGGAGACGACAAAGAGGCAGTGGAAACAAATTTCCACCGGATTGCGGAGGCAATGGGCGTTCCCTTTGAAAAAATGGTGTTTACGGATCAGACCCATACGACTTGTGTGCGGAAGGTGACCGGCGCGGATGCGGGAAAGGGGTTACTGCGCGAACGCGATTACCGGGATGTGGACGGACTCATTACGGACGAAGCGGGACTTGTGCTCTGTGCCTTTTTTGCGGACTGCGTGCCTTTATATTTCGTAGATCCCGTTCATCGCGCGATCGGGCTTTCACACTCCGGATGGAGGGGAACCGTAAACCGCATGGGAGAAAAAACAGTGCAGGCGTTAAAAGACGCGTATGGAACAAGACCGGAGGATCTGATCTGCGCGATCGGACCATCGATCTGTGTGGACTGCTATGAAGTGAGTGCGGATGTCGCGGACGCGTTTGGCGCTGCGTTTCCGGGCAGAGAAAAAGAAATCTTAAGAGATAAAGGAAACGGCAAATATCAGTTGGATCTCTGGCGGGCAAATGAACTTATCCTGTCGGATGCCGGTGTCAGACCGGAACATATCGCAACGACCAATCTGTGTACCTGCTGCAACGACAGGTATCTTTTCTCACACCGTGCAAGCCACGGAAAGCGCGGCAATCTCGGCGCGTTCTTAATGCTGCGTCCATAACAGGGCGCGGCATATTCATAAATTCTTAAAGAAATCCTCTGTTTATCTTTATTGTATCGAAAGCCCCGTCATGCTATATTAAGTGTATCAATACAGATAGTACAGTCAGAACAAAAAGGGGCTGTATAATAAATAACAGAAGGAGAGACGGATTTGATTCAGTTAAATTATCGTGATGCAAAACCGATTTATGAACAGATCAAAGATGGACTGAAGCACCTGCTGGTTTCAAAAGCGATCGAGACCGGGGAGAAACTTCCCTCTGTCCGGGAGCTTGCGGCAAGTCTGGCGATCAACCCGAATACGATACAGCGTGCGTATAAGGAGCTGGAAAGTGAGGGGTATATCTATACCGTTTCCGGAAAAGGCACATTTGCGGCGGGACAGGATGATGTGGTTGAGATCCGCAAGGAAGAGCTGTTTTTGCAGTTTGACAGTGTGACATCAGAGCTGCTCTATTTATCTGTAAAACCGGAAGCGCTGACAGAGCGGATTACGGATCTTGGAGAAGGGAGAAAGAGAGAATGATAGAAGTTTCAAATGTGGTCAAGGAGTTTGACGGATTCCGGGCGCTTGACGGTACAACACTCCACGTTGGAAAGGGAGATATCTACGGGTTAGTCGGCCCGAACGGCGCGGGAAAATCAACGATCATCCGTCATATCACAGGTGTATACAAGCAGGATGCGGGGACGGTTCTGATCGATGGAATGCCGGTTTTTGAAAATCCTGCGGTAAAAGAAAAATTTGCGTACATACCGGATGAACTGTTTTATTTCATGCAGGCGGACACCATGGAAATGAAACGGTTTTATCAGGGGATTTATCCGAAATTTGACGAAAAACTGTTTGAGAAGATGCGGAAATTCTTCCCGAACATCGATACCAAGCGGAGCATCCGAAGACTTTCCAAAGGTATGCAAAAGCAGGTGGCGTTCTGGCTTGCGATCTGCTGCAGACCGGAGATCCTGATCCTGGATGAGCCGGTAGACGGACTCGATCCGGTCATGCGCAGACAGATCTGGAGTATTATCATGGCGGATGTTTCCGAGCATAAGACAACGGTTTTTGTTTCCTCTCACAATCTGCGTGAGCTGGAAGATGTCTGCGACCACGTCGGGATCATGCATCAGGGAAAGGTGATCTTAGAGCGGTCCTTAAGTGAACTGCAGGGAAGCGTCTGCAAGATACAGACCGCGTTCCAGGCGGAGATGCCAAAGCTTCCGGATGGCTTTGAAGTACTTCATATGTCAAATACCGGAAGAGTGTATACGCTGATCGTCAAGGGAAACCCGGCAGAAGCGAAAAAGCAGATCGAGCGTTTGAATCCGATGCTGGTGGACGTTCTTCCGCTTACACTGGAAGAAATCTTTATTTACGAATTGGGAGGGGTGGATTATGCAGTCAAAGATATCCTTTTTTAATAAAACGATTTTCAAGAAGAATTTTACACATTACTGGCCGGTCTGGTTTGGATATCTTGTGATCTGCCTGTTTGAGATCCCGTTTGGTATCTATATCTGCAGCAGAAATGTGACATATTATACGATAGAAGCAGAGCGGGCGGTAGAACGGACAAATAGTTATGTAAACCTGATGAGGGCGGTCATGTCACCGATCCTGCCGTTTTTAGTCGCTGTGGTTGTCGCGATGGCACTTTTTTCCTATTTATATAATGCCAAAAGCGCGAACATGATCCATTCACTGCCGGTGCGCAGGGAGGAACTCTTTGTTACAAATTACCTTTCCGGTCTGCTTTTTATGGCGGTACCGCAGGTGATCGCAACGCTTCTCGGCGTGTTCGTATGTGCGGCAGTCGGTATTACGGAATTGCAGTATCTGATGCTCTCTTTGGTGTATGCGCTTGGAAATATGTTCTTTTTCTATTCCATGGCGGTTTGTGTGGGAATGCTGACCGGGCAGCTTCTGGCGCTTCCGGTCTGCTATATGGCGCTGAATTTCGTTGAGATCATGTTAGAGGGGATCGGATCTGTGATCGTGTCATTCCTGTGCTTTGGAATGTCCAATTCGGATTTCTCACTCTCGAAATTTTCCGTGCTTTCACCGGTTTATTATCTTTCGAAGAAGCTTGGGATCGAGACGGAATATTTAAATACCGGCGGGTATGCGTATCATGTGCATGGCGGAAAGACCTTACTGGTTTATGTACTTGTTTCCTTTGTGCTGATCGCGCTTGCGCTCTTTGCGTATCGTAAACGGAGGATCGAGTCCGCAGGCGATCTGATCTCTATCGGATGGGTCAAACCGGTATTCCGCTGGTGTGTGACGATTTGCAGCGCGCTGCTTGGCGGAATGGTATTTGGTTCCATCTTCCAGGGCACGGTTTCCGGAACAAAAGAATTTGTGATCACATTATGCGCGATACTGGCCGTTGGAGTTGTAAGCTTTTTCATTGCGCAGATGTTTCTGGAAAAGAAATTTAAGGTATTTTCGAAAAAACGTTTTGCGGAACTTGGAATCGGTTCTGCCTGCATGGTGGTGTTGTTATGCATGCTGGAATTTGATGTGTTCGGCATCGAATCATGGACACCGGATGTCTCAGAAGTGAAAATGGCAAGCCTTGAGTACAATTCACTGGCTCTGACAGACGAAAAAGAGATAGAAGAACTGATCGATCTCCATAAGGATATCATCGGAAAGAAGAGTGAACTGGAAGCCTATGCGGCGGAAGGAAATGCGACCTATGGTATCGCGATCAGCTATAAGTTAAAAGACGGCTCAAAAGTCAAACGCTATTATGCAGTGCCGGCAACCCAAAAAGAGATCGAAGACAAAGATTCTGTGATCGGCCAGGCGGTTACGATCCTCGAACGACCGGAAAATGTGATGAAAGCACAGTTTGGCGTGTACTATGAGGACAATGTGCCGCAGAGCGGTTATTTGGAGCGGTACAATCAGGATGCTGACCAGTACGATAACGAAAATGATCTGAGCTTCAACGCACAGAACGCGAAGATCGTCTATGAGGCGCTGATAAAAGACATCAGCGAGGGAAATTATGAAGATGCGATCCGTTTTCAAATGAGTACGGACAACTCCGGATATATGAGCGATCAGGTCTATATCAATGCGATCGGACTTCAATTCTATAACAAGCACGGCTCTTATTTCCCGGACGATCAGATCAGGGAGGAATATTATAGCGATTCTTATAATGAGAGATATTCTTCGCAGAGCTGCAGTGCTTATCTGACGATCGGAAAGAAGTGTAAGCACACGATCGCCGCATTAAAGGAGATCGGGGCGATCACGGATGAGAGCGATCTGATCACCTATCAGGATTACAATATGCGTTATCAGGATGTAGATTATATCGAATAAAAAACGAGGAGAAAAGCTGCCGGATCGGGCGGCTTTTTTCCTGCCCTTTTATGGCACACAGAGAGCCCGGATGGGAAAAAGGCTTTACAACAGGGAAGAGATATTGTAAAATCAAGCGGTCGGGTATTACCCGATTTATTTTGATGAAAAGAAACTGAAAGTGGCATTTTTATGCCGTGCATAGAAATAAGGAGTAGGAAATATATGAGTAAACCAGTAGTAGCGATTGTAGGACGCCCGAACGTTGGAAAGTCTACGCTTTTTAACGTGCTGGCGGGAGAACGCATTTCAATCGTCAAAGATACGCCGGGGGTGACAAGAGACCGCATTTACGCGGATGTTTCCTGGTTAGATAAAGCATTTACCCTGATCGATACCGGAGGAATCGAGCCGGACAGTGATGATATCATTCTTTCCCAGATGCGGGAGCAGGCGCAGATCGCGATCGACACAGCGGATGTGATCATGTTTATAACGGATGTCAGACAGGGGCTTGTGGATGCGGATGAAAAGGTGGCAAACATGCTGCGCCGTTCCAAAAAGCCGGTCGTGCTTGTGGTCAATAAAGTCGATGATTTCAAAAAGTATATGCCGGATGTCTATGAGTTTTATAATCTGGGAATCGGAGAACCGATCCCGGTTTCCGCGGCTTCCATGTTGGGGATCGGAGATATGCTTGATGAAGTGATCGCGCATTTTCCAGAGAGAAACGCAGAGGAGGAGGAAGATGACCGCCCGAAGATCGCGGTGATCGGAAAGCCGAATGTAGGAAAATCCTCTCTGATCAATAAGCTGACCGGAGAGAAGCGTGTGATCGTATCGGATATCGCGGGAACGACCAGGGACGCGATCGATACGGCTGTGAAATACTGCGGCAGGGAGTATGTCTTTATTGATACTGCCGGACTTCGCAGAAAGAGCAAGATCAAGGAAGAACTGGAGCGTTACAGTATCATCCGTGCCGTTACGGCAGTAGAGCGCGCGGACGTTGTCGTGATCGTGATCGATGCAACCGAGGGTGTTACGGAGCAGGATGCAAAGATCGCGGGAATTGCGCATGACCGTGGAAAAGGAATCATCATTGCGGTCAATAAGTGGGATGCGATCGAAAAAAATGACAAATCGGTCAAGGAACACTCGGACCGTATCCGTCAGGTATTAAGTTTTATGCCATATGCGGAGATCCTTTTTATCTCAGCACAGACCGGACAGCGTTTAAATAAACTCTATGAAATGATCGATGTGGTCATGGCGAACAATTCCATGCGTCTGGCAACGGGTGTCTTAAATGAGATCGTAGCGGAAGCAGTTGCGATGCAGCAGCCGCCATCCGACAAGGGAAAACGTTTAAAGATCTTTTACATCACACAGGTATCGGTCAAACCGCCTACCTTTGTTGTATTCGTAAATGACAAGAAACTGATGCATTTTTCCTATACCCGATATATAGAGAACCGGATTCGTGACGCGTTTGGCTTCCGTGGAACCGCGCTTCGCTTCATTATCCGGGAGAGAAAAGGAGAGTCCTAAGATGGAGATATTACAGCGTGTACTTGCTCTGGTCATCGGCTATTTCTGCGGCTGTTTCGTGACCGGTTATTTTTACGGAAAATCACAGAAAGTGGATATCCGCACGATGGGAAGCGGAAACGCGGGAACGACGAATACTTTAAGAAATCTCGGATGGAAGGCAGGTGCGGTCACATTTTTGGGAGACTGCTTTAAATGTGTGCTCGCGATCTGTCTGGTGCGCGTTTTGTTCCGGAAAGACGGAGCCGGAGCCGACATGTTGAAGCTTTTGGAGCTTTACGCAGGCTTTGGCGCGATCCTCGGACACAATTTCCCGTTTTACTTAAAGTTTAAAGGTGGAAAGGGAATTGCCTGTACAGCGGGACTTCTGGTCGCGTTCTGTCCGTTTGAGATCCCGGTCTGTCTGGCACTTTTTGTACTCGCGGTGGCAATTACGCGCTATGTGTCGGTGGGATCGATCCTAGTCGTGCTCAGTTTCTTACTGCAGACGGTCATTTTCGGGCAGATGGGCTGGTTTCATGTGTCGGAAGGATATCTGCCGGAGTTATATATTCTGAGCGCGGTGATCACCGGGATGGCGATCTGGCGTCATAAGAGCAACATCGGACGCCTGATGCACGGAACGGAAAACAAATTTTCCATGAAGCATAAAAGCTAAGGAGGGTGTAATGGCAAAGATCAGTGTATTAGGAGCAGGAAGCTGGGGAACAGCGCTTGCGGTTGTTTTACATAAAAACGGACATGAGGTAACGATCTGGTCGATCGCGCAGGACGAGATCGATATGTTAAAAAAAGAGCGTGAGCACAAGGATAAACTTCCGGGTGTGAAGATCGCGGAGGAGATCGGGCTTACCACAGACCTGAAAGAGGCAATAAG
>ERZ1034998.1041-NODE-1041-length-16659-cov-20.719044_pt1 | contig 16659 bp, 14 predicted proteins | sample MGYA00520621_ERZ1034998 | MGnify/ENA primary metagenome ERZ1034998 (study PRJEB33766, sample SAMN09781748) | gut metagenome | biome: gut microbiome | host: Homo sapiens | place: Madagascar | study: EMG produced TPA metagenomics assembly of the PRJNA485056 data...
TGGACAACCAGGGCTACGGCATCTGGTATCTGGATTCCATGGATCATCTGGAGCGTTACGTGGGTAAAAATATCCAGTTCCTTGCCATGGTATTAAAGCCCGAGGAATATCCCGACGGTTATTTCGTACCGGGACGCATGGCAATGACCTGCTGTGCCGAGGATATGGCATTCTTAGGTTATGCCTGCGAGTATGCGGGCACGAAAGACCTGAAGCAGAAGGAGTGGGTCAAGGTGACAGCGAAGGTTGCCAAAGAATACTTCGCAGACTATAAGGGAGAGGGTCCCGTACTTCATGCCATCAGCGTGGAGAAGGCAAAGGCTCCCAAGGATCCCGTGATCAGTTTTAATTAGAAAGGATCAGCTCTATGAAAAAGAATCCCATAAAGAGCGACCTGCGGGAGACAACAGCAGGAAAAGTGACATTTCTTTTCCTGCTGTTTTTGTATACCGGGGTCATGCTATATCTGTTCTGGATGGAATGCTATCAGGTGCCGGGATTCCAGTCGGATATGCCGGACTATGTGAATAAGGTGGCAGGCATTGCGGGGAATTATGAATTCCCCTATCCGATCCTGTTCCAGGCTGCCAGACTTTCCGCATGGCTGATCGGAGCGAAGGCAGCAATGGCGGTCACCACGGCGCTTTTTAACCTGGCAGCAGTGATCATCACGAAGTACTATATGAACCGTGAGATCCGTAAAAGCAGTCATTATGAAACTTTGTCACAGAAAAAGCAGGTCATGACCGACATTGTGGTGACACTGCTTGTGTTTGCACTGTTTTTGCTGTCGAATCTGTATTCTCCCAAGAATACGGCATTTTTCGGTTTTGATTATGCATACCGCTGCATGGGTATTTATACACCGAATCCTTTCTGGAATGCCACTTATCTGGCAACCAGACCCTTTGCGATTATCTGTTTTTTTGAGACGGTAAAGGTATTATCGGAATATCAGAAGGATTTTCAGTGGAAGAACTGTACATTGTTTGCAGTCAGCCTCCTGTTAACGACCATGACCAAACCGAGCTTCACTATGGTGGTGGTACCTCTGATCGGTCTGATCCTAATGGTGCAGCTGATCGTAAGCCGCGGAGAAAGCTTTCGCAATGCGTTTCGTCTGTGCGTGACCATGATACCCACGGGGATAGCCCTGCTGTATCAGTTCTCCGGAATCTTTACCGGGACGAATGTTATGGGGGAGGAGACCGGGATCGCCATCGGTTTTGCTAAAGTATGGAGTAATTATTCTAAGAGTATTCCCTTAAGTATTATTATGGGTATGGCATTGCCCATAGGCGTCCTTTGTTTAAATCTGCTGTTTGATCTGAAAAGTATAAAGCAGAACAGGTATTACTGGTTTGCGTGGTTAAATTATCTTGCAGCAACTTTGATGTTCTTAGTCTTCTATGAAAAGGGCTTTCGCATGATGCATGCGAACTTTTCCTGGGGATATATGCACGGCATGTTTTTCGTATTCCTGATGACACTGATCGTTATGGTGAAAAATATCCGGGAATGGTGGAAGAGTTTTAAGGTGATCTTCGTGATCGGAGAGATCGCGGTATTTTTCTACCATCTGGTGTGTGGTGTGAATTTCCTGATGTATGCTGTCATGGGGAATGATCTGGCCGGATTTTAGATGCCGGGAGAAAAGCAGAGCATGTAGAAAGCTTATAGTGAAAGACAAGATACGAAAAATAGAAAAGTTACATAAGATAATATGAGAAAGGAGAGTGTTTCATGAGTATGAGTATTGTAGCCGGTCTTCTGATTCCTTTTTTGGGGACGACTGCAGGGGCAGCCTGCGTTTTTTTCCTGAAAAAGCAGATTGGCGGCAACATTCAGAGAATATTTACCGGATTCGCTGCAGGTGTCATGGTGGCGGCTTCGGTGTGGTCTTTACTGATACCTGCCATGGATATGTGTGAAGAGATGGGAAAGCTTGCATTTCTTCCCGCAATGACCGGCTTTTTGATCGGTATTGTTTTTTTGTTGTTCATTGATAGTCTGGTGCCCCATCTGCATGTGGGCAGTGAGGCTCCGGAGGGTCATAAGAGCAGTCTGAACCGTACGGCTATGCTGATGTTGGCTGTGACCATTCATAATTTCCCCGAGGGTGCGGCGTGTGGTGCTATTTTCGCCGGTGTGCTGAGTGGTGACGGAACGGTTACCATGGCAGGCGCTCTGACACTGGCTATCGGTATTGCCATTCAGAATTTCCCGGAGGGAGCTATTATCTCCCTGCCCCTTCGCAGTGAGGGTAACAAGCGGAGCAAATCCTTCGCACTGGGCGTGTTGTCCGGAGCGGTGGAACCGGTGGGCGCAATACTTGCCATTGCACTGGCAAGTATCGTGACACCGATCCTTCCGTATATGCTGGCATTTGCCGCAGGTGCCATGATCTATGTGGTCGTGGAGGAACTCATTCCGGAAGCCAGTGAAGGAGAACATTCCAACCTGGGAACCATTGCCTTTGCGATTGGTTTTGCATTGATGATGATGTTGGATGTGGCACTGGGATAACGTGTATAGGGTAACATTTGCAAAAACAAAGTGAGAACAGCAGGAAGGGTGTACGGGAATGTCCGTGGAAAATGAAAAAGAAATACAACAGCTGAAAAACCGGATCCGTGAACTGGCAGACAAATCCTACAACCAGAACCAGTACACATTTACCGGATTCTTAGGACTGGCGGAGCAGGATGCCCTGTGGCAGGTGGAACGGGAAGTGAAGTTCGCAGGGATCACCTTATACGGCGGCAGGGAAGAGGCAGAGCGGAAGCTCCTTCGCTTCGGCAGTGAGGCGGAGCTGGGCTATGAACAGCCCTTTCCCATCTGCTGTATCCGGATCAGACCTCTATCCGCGAAATTTGCAGACAAGCTGTCCCACAGGGATTATCTGGGGGCACTGATGAACCTGGGTATTGAACGGAGCACCATCGGTGATATCCTGCCGGGAGAGGGCGAAGCATTTTTGTTCTGTCTGGATACCATTGCGGAATTTATCTGTGACAATCTGGAGCAGATCCGCCACACCCACGTGAAGTGTGAGGTGGTGGATGCGGCGGCAGAAGTACCGCAGGAAGAACCGGTGCGTCAGGTCATTCAGGTGGCAAGTCCACGTGTTGATGCTGTCATTTCCAAGGTATATAATAAATCCAGAAGCGACTGCCTGGAGTTGTTCCGGGCGGGAAAGGTATATGTGAACGGCAGGCTGTGTGAAAATAATTCCAAGCCCCTGGAGGCGGGGGATGTGGTAAATGCCAGAGGCTACGGTAAATTCCGCATAAGTGGAGAACCCCATGCCACGAGGAAGGGGAAGCTTGCCATAGAGGCTGAGGTATATCCGTAGCGGTTCGGTCATGAGATGACAGTTGCCTTGCTCGTAAGGAAAAAACGAAGACGTGAAGGAGGTTAAACAGTGTATCATTATACTGCGATCCAATGGCTATTTTTCTTTTATTTTTATTGCTTTTTCGGCTGGTGTTTTGAATCCACCTATGTATCCCTGAAAAGCAGGAAGCTGGTCAACCGTGGTTTCTGCCGCGGACCGTTTCTGCCGCTGTATGGAAGTGGAGCCATCATGATGCTGGTGGTGTCCATGCCGTTTCAGGACAATCTGGTGTTAGTCTATATTGCCGGATGTATCGGGGCTACGGTGCTGGAGTATGTCACAGGCGTGACTATGGAGGCGTTATTTAAAGTCAGATATTGGGACTATTCCAAGAATAAATTCAATTTCCAGGGACATATCTGCCTGGGGGCCTCGCTGGCATGGGGTGGTCTGACGATCCTGATGACGGAGTTTATCCATAAGCCCATTGAACATCTGGTATTGTCCATTCCGGACAGCATCCTCACTCCGGTGACACTGGTGCTGACGGCGTTGATCGGTGCGGATTTCGCATTATCCTTCAAGGCAGCTCTGGATCTGCGGGATGTACTGGAGAAAATGGAGAAGGCAAAAGAAGATATGCTGCGTATCCAGAAACGGCTGGATGTCATTATTGCCGTGACCAGTGAGGATCTGGAGAACCGTAAGGAAGGCTTCAGTGAGAGCCTGGCGCAGAAGAAGGAAGACTTTACCGCAAGTATTACTACCAGAGTGGAGGACCTGAAGTCCAATATTGAGGGCAAGCTGGAGAGCTTCCGCACTTCCGCACAGAAGTCTCCCAGCGAGTATCTTGAGAGCGTGAAGAATGAAGTGGCAGAGCTGCGCCAGAAATACACCAGAAGCGTGGCAGACAGAGAGAATGTCAGCAGCTTAAGAGATTTCTTCCAGCGTGACATGATCCGTTCCAACCCTACCATGAGTTCTGAGAAATTCAAGGAAGCACTGGAAGAGTTGAAGGAACATTCCAATAAGAAAAATAATAAGAACTAAGTTCAGAATAGGATACGGTATTGATAGAAATCACAGAAGGCATACCTGCGTAGAGAGGATCTGCGGGGCATGCCTTTTTTTATCTGAAAAAAACATGTAAAAATATGTAAAAAAAGAGAATAAAGTATTGACAAAATTTTGCGGGGGGGGGGTAGAATAAATGATGGTCAAAAAAATCCAAAATATTACACTTAGGAGGAATGGGATAATGAAGAAAAAATTACTCATTGCCGCAGCTATTGCATTTGCAGTGTTTGCAGTTCCTTGCGGAAACAATGCACTGGCTACGGTATCTGTAGCGAGTGAGAATAATACGGTAGCAAGTGAAAATAATACGGTAAAACCTACACCTGCTCCAACAGTCGATGTTAACAAGGTAGTTGACAGCATTAATAAAATCCAGATTCAAGATGCTAAAAGTGCTGAGGCGGCAAAGGATGCGCTGAAGGGAATGGGTACTGCAAATCTGAAGGCTGCTATCGAGCAGGCTATGGTACCCGGCAGTGTTGCAAATTCTGTAACAGATGCTTTATATACTCTTGAGGAGTCTTATGCAAAGGCTATGGGATTGAGCAAGCCTGCTGAGACTATTTTTGCAGATAACTTCGCTGATGAGAATCTGGCAATCGGTGTTACCGGAGCAACTTTCAACAATGCAGCTGCAGTATTAGTAAGTCAGCCCGAAGCAAAGCCGACTGTTTCTAACACTGGTTTCGCTATTGTCGGAACTCCTTACTACATTGATTTACAGTTGAAGAACAGTAAAAACGAGGCAGTTGACGGAGCATTGGACGTACCCGTAGTAGTAGATATGACTGTTCCGGCAGGAATGGATGCTAATAAGGTAGTTGTATTCCATTTCGTAGACGGAAAGATAGAGACTATCGTTCCCAATGTATACTACGATGAGAACTTTAAGCAGGATTCAATTGTATTTGTAGTAGATCATTTCTCTACTTTTGCTATTTCTGAAGTAGCATCTCCTGCAACTACAACCTCTACTTACAATGCATTCCAGAGATATCGTGATAATCTGGCAAGCGAGATTGCTAACGCTAAGGACGGCGCTATCATTAAGATCACCAGAGACAAGGAAATCAATGCTCTGCCCAATGATATTATGCAGGCTCTGTACAAGAAGCAGACCGTAACTCTGGTAATGGAGTATACTTACAACGAGAAGGAATATACTGTAACCATTCCTGCAGGCAAAGCACAAGACAATTCTATCGAATGGTATGGTCCTCTGTATCTGCAGATGTATTATGGCAAGTAAGTAATAGCTAACGAATAAAGAAACAAACATAAGGCACTCTTCAGAGATGAAGAGTGCCTTGTTTTTGACTGGGAAAACCAATATAATGATTCTATCGGAAGAAAGTACAAAAGGGAGAGTTTTATTATGAAGAAACAAAAGCAAAAAGTTGAAGAAGTGTTGAATACTTTGGTCTATGCTTATCTGGCAATTCTTTTTGTGGGACTCCCTTTGTATATGCAGGATAAACTGGTCATGATCGGTAATGCCAAATATTTGTTTTTCCGCAATACGACACTGTCACTGGGAGCATTTGTTATATTGGCGGTTCTGTGGCAGAGGATCAGCGGAGAAAAGGCACAGACGGCAAAAGAGCAGCGATGGAATAAAACGGATCTTTTTATGGTATTGTATCTGATATCTGCTACATTGTCTTCGGTGCTCAGCCCCTGGCGTGAAGTAGTGTTTCTGGGATATCCTGGATGGTATATGGGATTGCTTACGCAGGTCCTGTTAGTGGGAATTTATTTTATGGTCTCCAGGTACTATGATGGCAGCCGGAGCATCTGGTGGATCGCCGGGATCACAGCCGGAATTGTTACATTGATCGGATGGCTGAATCGTCTGGATATAGATGTATTAGGAACTTTTCAAGGAATGGAAAATGGTACGTGGAACCGGACACAACTGCTATCCACCATCGGCAATAACAACTGGTATGCCGGTTACATCAGTGTGACGGCGGGGATTTCCATGACGGCAGCTTATTATGGAAAAAAATATGTCAGAGTACTTGGGATGATCGGAAGTTTTTTGTTTTATGCTTCCGCTATTACTTCGAACAGTACCACGGCGATACTGGCAGCGTGTGGGCTGAGCCTGCTTCTGCTTATCTGGTCCTTGCAACAGAGGGAACAACTGCTGCGGGCACTTGAGATCCTGATGCTTCTGCCGATTTCGGTATTTGTGGTCCGATTCTTCCTGCAGTTTCATCTGACAGGACTGGTATTGGCGGGGAATGCGGAAAAATCACTTTTTTTTACGCCGATCTGGTATTTTGTATTTGCAGTGGAAGTGGTGGGAAGCCTGATTTTAAGATGGCGGGAGCATCGGAAGAAGACAGATCATATGGAGAGCGGCAGAATATTCCGGACTGCCGTGAGAATCACAGCAGTCATGACACTGATCGCGTTAGTACTGGGATGCCTGCTGGTGGCAGGAAATGTTTCGGATCACAACGAAGCCCTGGCGGAATTGGCCAACGGACGTCTGCCATTATGGAAGGTCACGCTGGTGACCTACGGAAGAGAAGGGCTGCTTTATAAAATTATGGGTATGGGACCCGGCAGTTTCTATTACGTACTGTATCAGTGGGGAAGTGATGCTATAAACTGGATGAATCGTGGAATACTGGACAATACTGTGTATTCCAATGCTCATAATGAATGGTTGACGCTGCTGATAGAACAGGGATGGCTTGGAGCAGCCGCTTATGGAGGAATTTTTTTGACCGGAGTGAGAGACCTGTGTAAAAGTCTGAGACAAAAGCCGGAGTATCTTGCCATACTTTTAGGAGTCACCGGATATCTGATCTGTTCTCTGTTTACCTTTCAACATGTATTATCCACACCCTTTGTTTTTGCCCTGTTAGGCATGGCAAGGGGTGTTTCCTTAAAGAAATCTTAATCCTTTTTCCTGTTTTTTATTAATCAATGTTCTGTTACAATGTTTTTATTGTAAGGATATTACCTTACGAAAAGTGTCAGCAGTGGCGCTGCAGCGGGCACGGAAATGAGGGAGAGTATGTACAATATATTGATCTGTGATGATGAGAAGGATATCGTAAACGCGTTAAAGATATACTTGAATGACAGCAATTACCATTTTTTAGAGGCTTTTGACGGTGAGGAAGCCGTACATCTGGTAGACACGAATGAGGTGCATCTGGTACTGATGGATATTATGATGCCGAAGCTGGACGGCATACAGGCGATGATCAGGATCCGGGAGAAGAGTAATGTTCCAGTGATCCTGCTGACAGCCAAGGGTGAGGATTCCGACAAGGTGCTGGGACTTACGGTAGGAGCGGATGACTATATCACGAAGCCGTTTAATCCCATCGAAGTCTCCGCCAGGGTGAAATCCCAGCTGCGGCGTTATATGCAGCTGGGGGGCGGAAGTGTGCGGCCGGATGTGATCAAAGTCGGAGGAATTGAACTGGATGACAAGGAGAAACGGGTGACGCTGGATGGTGAGCCGGTAGCACTGACTCCTACGGAATATGATATTTTAAAGCTGTTGATGCAGAATCCTGGACAGGTATTTTCTCCGAGAGAGATTTATGTGAAGATCTGGAATGATCTGCCGCTTGGCAGCGAGAATACAGTGGCAGTGCATATCCGGCATTTGCGGGAAAAGTTAGAGATCAACCCGGCGGAACCCAGATATCTGAAGGTGGTCTGGGGACAGGGTTACAAGTGTGAGAAACAGGGATAAGAGCAGGCAGGAGAGCGGAGCAGCTTGGGGAAATAAGGAGACAGGAATATGGATAACATGGAAGAAAACAGCAGGAACACAGAACAGGACAGAGTGGATAATCCGGTGGAAAATACAGTGAGTACGATGGTAGAAACAGCGTTGTCAGAGAATAAAAGGGAACGGAAAAAAAGAGAAAAAGCCGAGAAAAAAAAGAATGCGCCGGCACAGGGAAACAGTCTGTTGGGCAGCACATTGGCAAAGGTCGTGGCATTTGTTCTGATGATCGCAGCCGCAATTGTGGGGGTGTTGGGACTCTATGGTACCTGCATGCTTGCAGATAGTGGAGCGTATTCCTCCGGTAAAATGATGTTTATCCATGATCAGCTGTTGTATCGGCAGGTCAATCAGGATCTGTATCGGATACGCGACTGGTATGAGAATGAGAGCTTGCAGACCATGGAAGCTTATTGCAGGCAGCGGAACATCTGGGTAAAGGTGGAGAGCTACGATCAGGATACGGATGAATTCCTGGGAGAATGGAAGAACGAGGATTATGTAGACAAGACAAATGATCTGACTTACCGGCTGGAGTCCCAGGTGCAGCATAGGAATGATAACACCTATATCAACACAGAAACTTCCTCTGCCTATGATGGCTATGAAAGTTATGGAAGCACTGAAAGCTCTGATATCATGGAGCTTGAACCATCTGTCAATACCGGGTCTGATGTGGAAAGCATGACGGCAGCGGAGCAGGAAGCCCTTTCCTCCGGCAATCTGGAGAAATATCTGGATCTGGGGGACAGCGTATCCTTAGGTGGAGAGACCTATGTGCCGGTTGAACGGGCGGAACAATATGCAAAATGGATGATCAAGGATGCCTTAAGTGAGACAGAACGACAGCAGGAAGAGGCTGCAGAGGAAGCATTAGCAGAGCGTAACAAGCGTATTGTGGTTACCCTGACAGTGAATCCCAGCCTGCCGAAGGAAGACGAATATGCCCTGATCTATCATCAGGCAGAGCAGTTTTATGATAACCGAAATGTGATCCCTGTGGTATGCTGTACGGGAACGATACTGGCATTATTATGCTTTATCTTCCTGTTGTGCAGTGCCGGACATAAGAATGGCAGGGAGGGTATTACCCCCAGTGCAATCCATGAGATCCACCTGGATGTGTATACAGTGGTCGTTGCTATTGGAGCTTTTACCGGTCTGTACCTGGCTTTTGGATGGATCGGTATGAACTCAGGTATGATCAATCTGATCGTTCTGGTGGTACTGTTTGCCGCAGAGGTGATATGGTGCACCCTGTACTGCATGGAGCTGGCTATTCGCCTGAAAATGGGAAAATGGTGGCAGAATACGATCCTGTACAGAGTGTTCCGGTTCTTCGGAAGATTCTGCAAGGGGTTTTTCCGTGGTATTGTGAAATTGATCCGTGGGATTCCTATGGTATGGAGAACATCACTTTTGTGCCTTGCAGTCTGCGTGGTAGAGTTTTTCGGTTTAATACTGTTTTATAATGATACAGATGTATTACTCTTTTTCTGGGCCATAGAGAAATTTATTCTGTGCGGTGCGATTACTTTTGTGGCATTGATGTGCAAAGAATTGCAGGAGGGCAGTGAAGCATTGGCGGACGGAGATCTGAATTATAAGCTGGATACCTCCCATATGGTATTGTCCTTCAAGGAGCACGGAGAGAACCTGAACCGCATCGGCGAGGGGATTTCCGCAGCCGTGGAGCAGAGGATGAAGAGTGAACATCTGAAGACGGAGCTGATCACGAATGTGTCCCATGACATCAAGACCCCGCTGACTTCCATTATCAATTATGCGGATCTCATCGGAAAAGAAGTGTCCGGCGATGCGAAGGATACCGGAGACGGTGCCGGTACAGAGACTGCACAGGAGAGAGAACAGCATATATCGGAGTATGCCGAGGTGCTGCTGCGTCAGTCCCAGAAGCTGAAAAAGCTGCTGGATGATCTGTTGGAGGCATCCAAAGCTACCACCGGCAATCTGGAGGTCCATCCGGAGGTCTGTGATGTGTCGGTACTGCTGTCACAGGCGGTGGGGGAATACGAGCAGCGCTTTGCTGAAAAAAAGCTGGAGACCATCGTAAAACAGCCGGAGGAGACTGTGAAGGTCATGGCGGACGGCAGACATCTGTGGAGGGTGTTCGACAATCTGTTAAACAATATTTACAAATATGCCCAGGAGGGCAGCCGTGTTTACCTGAATGTAGAGCATGACGGACAGAATGTCAGTATTATTTTTCGGAATATGTCGGCATATCCGCTGGAGATGTCACCTGAGGAGCTGGAAGAGCGGTTCACCAGAGGGGACAGATCCCGTCATATGGAGGGCAACGGACTGGGACTGTCCATTGCCAAGAGCCTGACGGAGCTGCAGAAGGGCGATATGGAGATCGTCACGGACGGTGACCTGTTCAAGGTGGTGATCACGCTGCCAAAGACAAAGTAAAATTGGAGAGAAAGAATGAAATATCAAAGGAACAATGAAGAAAACTGCCGGATATGAGCAGTATAAAATCCATTATTAAGTTAAGAAAACTTGGGCAAATAGGGGGTTACATCAAAGTCCTTTACAAAATTTACAAATTTGGTCAGCTGGTCAGGCACAAAGATTCCTTTCTTCCATATAATTCCAAATTTGCTGGTAATCTCCGGGGTAATAGGAATTTCTACAAAATCTCTTGGATTGGCAGCAAGAGAGGAATATAGAAAAGCACCACATTTACCACCGCGGACAAAATTGAGGACAGTGACTAACTGGCTGCAATACATATGGACATTTGGTGTAATTCCCGCAGAACGCAGTCGTGTGATTACAGTCTGTGTCTGGACAGAATCTGTATTAAATAAAATAATGGGTTCATCTTTTAACATTTCCATGGTGATTTCTTTTTCACCGGCATACCGATGGGTTCTGGAGACGCAATAGACATAACGATCTTCCATCATGACGTAACTATTGTACTTATCCAGATTATAAAAATCCATATTTGCCATTGCTACATCTAATTGCTCGTTATCTACCAGAGTGCGGGCGCGGATAGAACCATATTCCAGAAGCTGGATCGGAATATTGTACTGTTCCTGAAACTGATCCGTAACCCTTGGGAAAAATACGGTACTGATCATAGGAGGAATTCCGATCCGCAGCGGATGGCGGTTTTCTTCAATATTTGAAAAATCTGAGTAGAGTTCCTGTGTCTGTCTTAAGATATATTCTGCTTTCTGATAAAAGGCCTCTCCGTCTTTGGTGAGAGAAATTCTGTTTTTTCCATGATTAAAAAGCTTTAAATGAAATTCCTTTTCGAGATCACGAATTGAGGTGGATATTGTGGGCTGTGAGACGTAGAGGGCATCCGCAGCTCTTGTAATACTGTGATAACGGCATACCATACAAAAATACTCCAGTTGCGTCAGAGTCATAATAGAAAACCTCCGTTCTTCGGAAAATAACTTTACGAATTCAGTATAGTTTAAAACTATGCTGACGTCAAGTGTATCAAATGTACATTATACTAAAAAAGAGATATATTGTAGATACAAAGAAAACAGACACGGCCATGTCACTTTTTTACCAACAGAAGAGAGATTGGGAGGTATTTTATGAGTCCTGCAGCCATTACACTAATTTTTCTGACATTTGCCATTCTCTTGTTTGTCACAGAGAAGATTCCTTTGGGATTGACATCCATGGTCGTCTGCATCGGGCTTGTGGTTACCGGTGTCCTTAGCGTAGGTGATGCTTTTAGTGGATTTATCAACAGTAACGTGATTCTGTTTGTTGCTATGTTCATCGTGGGCGGCGCACTGTTTGAGACCGGCATGGCCAATGAGATCGGCAGTCTGGTAACAAAGTTTGCAAAAACAGAGCGAGGTCTGATCGTGGCCATCATGGTGATTGTGGGAGGCATGAGTGGATTTCTCTCCAACACCGGTACGGCAGCGGTTTTGATCCCAGTGGTCATCGGAATTGCAGCAAAATCGGGCTATAAGAGATCCAGGCTTCTAATGCCGTTGGTATTTGCCGCAGCAATGGGAGGGAATCTTTCCCTGATTGGAGCTCCCGGCAATATGATCGCACAATCTGCACTGGAACCACTGGGATTGAAATTCGGATTCTTCGAGTATGCAATTGTAGGTCTGCCTATCCTGATTGCAGGCATTCTCTTTTATGCAACCATCGGATTTAACATCTTGCCACATCATGATACCGTGGATATTGAAGATTCCATCTTTGATGAAACAAAGGATTTCAGCAAGGTTCCAAAGTGGAAAAAGGTATTGTCCTTGGTGATTCTGATTGTTACACTGATCGGTATGATCTTTGAGGAAGAGATTGGCGTAAAGCTTTGTATCACAGGTTGTGTAGGCGCAATTCTGCTGATCCTTACCGGAGTTATTTCTGAAAAGGATGCTCTGAAATCCATTGATCTGAAGACCATTTTCCTGTTCGGAGGTACCTTATCTCTGGCAAAGGCACTGGAAGTTACCGGTGCAGGAGAAATGATCGCAGACAAGGTGATTGGAGCATTAGGAGCAAATCCGTCCCCGGTACTGTTTACTTTCGTGGTATTTATTCTGTGCTGTATCATGACGAACTTCATGTCAAATACTGCAACCACAGCACTCATGGCACCAATCTGTGTCTCAATTGCACAGGGGATGGGAGCAGATCCCAGAGCGGTTCTGATGGCATGTGTCATCGGAGGGTCATGTGCCTATGCAACACCCATTGGTATGCCTGCTAATACAATGGTGTTAGGTGCCGGCAATTATAAATTCATTGATTATGTAAAAGCCGGAATGCCGCTGATCGCTATTGCTACCGTAGTCAGCATGATCATACTGCCGATTGCCTTTCTATTTTACCCGTAAGGGTAAAACTATTATCCGTAAGGGTAAAATTATTATCCATAATAATATGCTAAATATTTTATATTTAAATAAATGATAATTTGGAGGAAAAAAATATGTCAAATGAAGCACAGGTAAAAAAACTGACAGATATTATGGCGCAGTTCGTAGGATTTACTGCGAAGAAGCTGCCGGATGATGTCATTGCAAAATTGCAGGAACTGAGAGACAAAGAGGATACTCCTATGACCAAGGTTATCTACGATACCATGTTCCGAAACCAGGAACTGGCTCTGAAGCTGAACCGTCCTTCCTGTCAGGATACCGGCGTATTACAGTTCTGGGTAAAATGCGGTACAAAGTTCCCTCTCATCGATAATCTGGAGGCATTGCTGAAGGATGCCGTGGTACAGGCTACGTTTGCCACTCCGTTACGTCACAATTCCGTAGAAACCTTCGATGAGTATAATACCGGTAAAAACGTAGGAAAAGGAACACCTACCGTATGGTGGGATATCGTTCCCAACTCCGATCAGTGTGAAATCTACACCTATATGGCCGGTGGCGGATGCACACTTCCCGGTAATGCCACGGTTCTGATGCCCGGTGAAGGTTATGAAGGTGTGACCAAATTCGTGTTGGATCGTATGACTACTTATGGATTAAATGCCTGCCCTCCCCTGCTGGTAGGTGTCGGCGTAGGTACTTCCGTAGAGACCGCAGCGCTGAATTCGAAGAAAGCACTGATGAGACCTGTCGGTTCCCATAATGATAATGCCAACGCAGCCAAGATGGAGAAGCTGTTGGAAGATGGTATCAATGCCATCGGTCTCGGACCTCAGGGTATGGGCGGTCACTATTCTGTCATGGGCGTCAATATTGAGAATACCGCACGTCATCCGTCTGCTATCGGTGTCGCTGTAAACGTTGGCTGCTGGAGCCACAGAAGAGGTCATATCGTATTTGATAAAGACCTGAACTTTACCGTAGATACCCACACGGGATTCGAATACAAGGAAGAGAACTAATTCAGAAGGGAGAGAACAACAATGGCAGTAGAAATAAAAGATGGTAAGAAAATTCTGGTAACACCCGTATCCGCAGAGGATCTGAAAGATATTCATATCGGTGACATCGTATACCTGACAGGTGACATCACAACTTGTCGTGACGTGGCACACCGTCGTGTCGTAGAGGAAGGCAGAGAGATCCCCGTGGACGTCAGAGATGCAGCAATTCTGCATGCAGGTCCCATCATCCGCCCTCTGGGAGATGAAAAATACGAAATGGTATCCGTAGGTCCCACCACTTCCATGAGAATGGAAAAATTTGAATATGAATTCGTAGAGACCACCGGTGTCCGTGTTATCGTTGGAAAAGGTGGTATGAAGGAAAATACCGAGAGAGCCTGCAAAGATTTCGGCGCGATCCATTGCGTATTTCCTGCCGGTAATGCCGTAGTGGCAGCTGTTGAGGTAGAAGAAATCGTAGAAGCACAGTGGAAAGATCTGGGAATGCCTGAGACCCTGTGGCATTGTCATGTAAAAGAGTTCGGACCGTTGATCGTGTCCATTGACTCTTATGGCAAAAACTACTTTGAAGAGAAGAAAGTGGAATACAACAAGAAAAAGGACGAACAGATCGAGATCATCAGCAAGCAGGTTGGCTTTATCAAATAAGTAATAAAGAATAACTAGTTAATATTATTCTGAGAGCTGGATTGTTGTATTTAAAAATATGGCAATTACAGCTCTTTGTTGGAGTAAAGATAAAGGGAGACAAATATGACATCTATGCATATTACATTAATTATTCTATTGATAACAATTATCGCATTTGCAACTGGTAAAGTTCCTTTTTCTGTCATTTCCTCCGGAATTATCCTTGCACTTGTCCTTACCGGAATCAGAACTCCGGCAGAGGCATTCAGCGGATTTATCAATACAAACGTTATCATGTTTGTTGCCATGTTTGTCATTGGTGCAGGACTTACTAAGACAAAGCTGATCGATCATGCGCAGAATCTTGTAATTCGTTATAAAGAGAATCCGCGTATGCTGATTTTGCTATCCTGTCTGGCTGCAGCACTGCTGGCCTGCATTACAAATGCGACTGCCACAGCAGCTATTATGATTCCGCTTCTGATTGAAATTGCCAATGATATCGGAACCAGCCGCAGCAAGCTTTTGTTCCCGGCCATGGCTTGTGCAAACATTGCCACTTCCATGACTTTTCTTGGACAGGGTGCGAGTAACATGACCTGGAATGACATCATGATGAAAGGCGGGGCTCCTCATTCTTTTCAGGTATGGGACTTTACGATTGCAAGGATTCCACTGCTGATTGTGGCCATTGCTTACATGGTATTCCTCGGACATAAATTGATGCCGGATATAGATAATAGTAAGTTTGATGATAATATACATAACAGGGAAAAAGCGATAAAATTAAGTCCATTGAAAGAAAAAATTGCATTGATTATTGTTCTTACAACAATTATCTTAATGCTTTTTGAAAATATAATAGGTATCAAAATGTACCTGATTGCATGTATAGGAGCTGTTCTGCTGGTGCTTACAGGTGTGCTCTCTGAAAAAGAAGCATTAGGAGCAATTCATCAGCCGACTATTTTTCTGTTTGCCGGAGTATTAACACTTTCCGATGCCATTCAAGTAACCGGTGTTGGTGATCTGGTGGCGGATTATATGATTAAGATGGCAGGTGATACCACAAATCCGTATGTTATGATGGCGGTATTTTTTAGCATTCCGTTCCTGCTTACACAGGTTATGTCGAATCTGGCGACATTGACCATTTTCATTCCACTGGTTACTTCGGCATGCCTTAAGATGGGAATAGATCCGCGGGCTGCAGTAGTTGGAGTTCTTACTGCAAGCTGTATTTCCATCATGACTCCTATGGCTGCACCATGCCAGATCATGATCATGGAACCGGGTGGATACACTTTTAAAGATTATCTGAAATGTGGAGCCCCGTTGGCATTGATCCTTGCAATGATGACCATTTTTCTTATGCCTTTGATGTTCCCGTTCTATTAGAGCTCTGATAACTAAGACTTATTAGAACCCAGACTGCAAATGAGCTTGGAAGTCTGATGAGAAAATTCGCAAAGACCGAACACAGAGAGGGAAGAATAAGAAAATGACATTACAAAAAATCATGCAGAAAATGACTTTCTATGTAGAACTGGTATTGTCAGTGTTTTTGCTGCTAGTGGTGGTTGCGCTGACCGTGCGGCTCATCACACAGAGTGTGCCACAGCTGTGGTCGCAGCAGATGGATGTCATGTATTATCTGGAAAGTGCGATGACGCTGGCAATTGGAATCGAGTTTGTAAAAATGCTCTGTACCCACATGCCGGAGACAATCATAGAGATTCTATTGTTTGCGATATCCCGACAAATGATTGTGGAACATTTGTCGACAACAGAAACGATTCTCGGTGTAGGAGCGATCGCAGGACTTTTCGCGGTAAGAAAATATCTGTTTTGCGGAATTCGTAAAAAAACGTGAGGAACTAGGACTATTTCGCAAAAAAGCGGTAGAGTCCAGAATTTGCAAATTTTCTAAAAAATAGTATTGACAAAACAGAAAAGAAAGATTATTCTTAGACACATAAACAA
>ERZ1034998.1043-NODE-1043-length-16628-cov-13.962288_pt1 | contig 16628 bp, 10 predicted proteins | sample MGYA00520621_ERZ1034998 | MGnify/ENA primary metagenome ERZ1034998 (study PRJEB33766, sample SAMN09781748) | gut metagenome | biome: gut microbiome | host: Homo sapiens | place: Madagascar | study: EMG produced TPA metagenomics assembly of the PRJNA485056 data...
AAAATCATTTCAATCGTGCTTGGAGTTGCCGCACTGGCAGCCTGCACCAAAACATCAGTAAGCTATGATCAGCCTGGTGAGATCGCTCTTGCTCCTGTAACAAGAGCCAATATGACTAAAGCTGCCATTACTGGAACAACATTCCCTACCACCAACGATATGGGAGTTTATGCTTTCTATAACGCAGGCAAAGTTAAAGACACTCCGAAAGCTAATTTCCTTGCAGGTTCAGCTGCTTATCTGAAGGATGTGAAATTTGTCAACAGGGCAGGTTCCGGTAACTGGGGCGGTGATGGAAAAAGTTATTATTGGCCAAAGACCGGTTCACTTGTATTCGCAGCTTACTCGCCAAGCGTAGCAGAACTTGCTTATGATGAGCAGAAGGATGAGTTCTCTGCGACAAGCTATGTTCAGAGCGAAGATCTCTCTAGTACTGTGGACCTTCTCTGGAGTCCTATGACAGCTGAATCTCATGACAAGACTACTACAGCTGTTCCAATGGTATTCTATCACGCTATGTCTTGGGTTACTGTTCAGGCAGTAGCTGCAAATTCGGAATCTAATAGTCAGTTCAAAATCAAATCAGTTGAATTGAACGGTATCGTAAATAAAGGAGCATTCAAGACTGCCGGCGCTACGATTACTTGGACCCCTTCTGAAACTGATAAAAAGACACTCACAGTTTTCAGCGATAATAATTATAAAGTTGTTGAGCTGCCGACTGCTGAAAAACCTGTTCAGGCACTTGAGAATAATGCAAAAGGAACTGTAGTTATCCCTCAAACTCTTAGCAACGATGTTACTCTTACAGTAGTATTCTCTCAGTTGATGCCTACTGGCAAATGGTCTGCAGACCAGCCCCTTACTTTCACACTTAATGAATGTAAGGCAGGTGATCCTGCTGTTGCACTTAACGAGTGGAAAAATGGCAAGCACTATATCTACACACTGAATTTCAACATCAAGGGTGCTACCGGCGAAAATGAAATTCTCATCGCACCTAAACTCAAGGATTGGGAAGATGTTACTGCCAGCGGTATCAATGCTCAGTAAGCGTTTGCAGATAGTTTAATTTTAGTTATAGTATGAAAATCCTTTCCAAAATATTAGTACTGCTTCTGACAGCAGGCGTGTCATCAAGTTGCTTGTCACATCTCAAATATGACAAGACTACGGGTGAAATCAGATTGAGACCGGTTGTAGGCTTGGGTACCAGATCTGGGGAGGATTTCATTCCTTTTCCGGAAGACAGGGAGTTCCGCGTCACTGCGGTCTCCCGGGATTCCGGTGAAAAATATCTGGACGATGTCATTGTCAAGTCCCGTGGAGCCAGAGGCTGGTTTCCTGAGAACTCTCCACAGTGGCCATATGACCAGTCATTGACATTTGCAGGATATTATCCTACAGACCTTCAGGTAACCTGTGACCGTGAATGCAATCTCAAGATCGATTCGTACACGGTGGAAGGTAAGGGCATAGACATCCTTTTGGCAGAAACCGACAGGGCCTATACCAAGAACGACAGTATCGTGGGATTTCCGTTCCGCCACGCATTGACCAAGATGGACTTTCGCGTGAAGCAGACATTGAACTTGGAGACCCGCGTCAAAATTCAGAAAATCGAGCTTTGCGGCATTTTCAGGCAGGGAAGCTACGATTCTTCGGCATCACCGGACTGGAGATCGTCAGGGCAGAAAAGCAACCTCACCATATTTGAGGCTGACGGAGAAGGTGTCGAAGTATATAAGATGTCTCCATCCTATTTGGGCGGCAGCTGGTTTGTCCTTCCGCAGGACGGCGGCGCGTCCATCAGAGTTACGTTTGCTCTTTCTACAGCCGGGAGCGAATGGCTTGGCAACCAGACTGTTGAAACACCTGCAGTGCTTAAGGAGTGGTTGTCCGACAGGCACTACACATATACGCTCAATATCCAGGAACCTGGTCCGGAAGACACTACCGGAGACCCGTTCGTGCTGAAATACACTACGGGCATAAGCAGCTGGGACGAGCGACTTTCAGATTAGTTGAAGAAGATGAAAACTGATATCAAATATAGTTTGGCTTCTGTAGCGGCGCTGCTTGTCTCGCTTGGCTCCTGTACTACGGTCAGGGTCGAGCCGGATGAAGTGGTGAGTCGTGGTGATGAAATCCTGTTCATCGCCGATTCCACTGAACCCGGTACGAGAGCGATGCTTGATGCCGGTTCGTTCAGACAGGTGGGCAATGCATTGAAAATCTTCGATATATATTCTCCTACCGCTACTTGGGCTACTGCCGAATTCTATATCCGCGATGCCAATGCCGTCTGCAATTCTGCTGCGGCCGGCTCAACATGGCCTTTCTATACGACGCCTGAGTTGACTTCCGCCCAGGAACATTATTACTGGACCAAGATGGGCTCGCACAGGTTCTATGGCGTGGCCAATATAATGGCGGGCAAGACTATTCCTGCAGACTGGACATTCAATGCTGAGCATAAGGTTTTTTCAGTCCCTGCAACTTTCAATACTTATGATACTCCCAAAGAGCAGTTCGACCTGATCTATTCCAATATAGCAGAGCGCAATCTGAACACTGGCGCGGGCACTGGCCCTGTAGAGTTGCAGTTCCGCCATCTGTTCGCCGGATATGCGTTCACACTGAAAAATGACAGCCCTAATCCTCTCAAGATTACCTCTGTAAGGCTGAAGGTGGGCAATTCCTGTACCGCGACCATCAATTACGGTCTGGCTTGGGACCCTGCCAATACCGGTAGTCCTGAGATTGAATATACCTCTATGGTAATGGATCCTGCGGAGGGTATTCCGGGTGCTGCCGTTGAAGGCGGTACGGCTGTTACCGTCGCATCCGGCTCTACTGTGAACCTGATGATCCAGGGCAGGACATACACGGACGCTACTTTCCCTGTGGAGGATTATCGTCTGATATGGCCGCAGCAGCTGGACATTACGAATGCGGCGAAGGGACCTGGTGAAGGCGGAGCCGAGGGCGAGTCACTGGGTGCCAAGGTGCTGGAGATTAAGTATGAGACTACGGTGACAAAGATAGAGCCTTATGAGCATTATGAATGGACTGATGGGACTGGACAGTATTATGTTACTTTTGAGGAGGTAGGGCCTGGTAAAGGGGATTATACGAAAACTACCACTCAGTATAATTATTATGGTGGGTATAAGGCTTATAAATATATATTTGCCGGAAAAAATAAGGGCAGTTATAAAGCCGTAAATGCATACTCATATTCCGTTTATACAAAAAAATATATAAAGACTCTAGAAGTATCTACCACAACCACTGTCACCAAGACCATCAACATAAATCTTGCGAACATCACCAAGGATAAGCTTTGGGATGCAGGCAACAGATATCTCTACAACCTGGTTTACAGCAATGACGCCATCGGCGCTCAAGTGACCGTGATGAACTGGGAAGGCGACAAAGGCGGAGATGTGACATTTGAATAATGAAGGGAATTATGAAACACTATATCGTAAACATACTGGTCGCTGCGGCATTGACCTTATGCTCATTGGCCTCCTGCGTGAAAGAGAACATCAGCGCTCCTGACCACGGGGAAGGAACCGTGTATCTCTCGCTCAATGTCCTTTCCGGCGGCATGGATCAGGTCATCGTCAAGAGTCCGTGGGACCCGAACGATGACAATGAGCGTGCTGTGGAGAACCTCCGAATCTATATTTTCTCCAAGGCTACTGGCAATCTCGTGGGATACAAGTATTTCTCTAAAGACGACTTGACTTTTACGGATGACAGTTCCCAGCCAGGTTACGACCGCACAGCCACTGTCAGCAATATCCCTACCTCCACCGGCGAAGTATATATCTACGCCATTGCCAATGCAAGGACTTCGCAGTACAAGGTCACTGACGATGCCATCCTCGATATCGATGAGTCGAATCTTTCGCATCTTACCCGCGAAACCTTCCTGTCGGCTACCTGTACCCGTCAGCTCGGCTCCATTAACCCTGCCGACAACCGTTTCGTGATGAGCGGTTTTGCCAATAACGGAGATCCCGTGACCATTGCGCGAAAAGATGGCACGACGCAGCAGGCTGAAATCACGTCTCCGACAGATGACGACCATAAGCGTGTGAAACTGTATAAAATCCTGTCCAAGAACAAGATAACCGTTAAGACGGAAGGCAATGTTACATTCAAGCCGGAGTACATGGAGATTCACAATGTGCCTCAGGTCTATGGCTTGATGCGCGGTAATAATGTAGCGCCTTCAGGTTTTGAGACGTTTGACCGAATCATCTGGTCAGAGAACAGCTATCAATGCTATCTTCCGGCCAATGTCCAGACTACGACTGCGACACCGACTTCCTTCAATGACCGTGAGAAGAATACTTACGATGATACCGGCAAGAAGACCTTTGTCAATGCGCCTGAAAATGCCACCTATGTTGTCATTCACGGTAAATATCAGGGCGGCGATTATGCGGGCGATTTGAGCTATACTGTCCATTTGGGTGATTTTACGCATAACATGTCGGATTTCTCGGTCGCTGCAAACAGCAACTATGAATATACATTGACCATAAAGGGCGTGAATAACTTTATCGCTGAGTCCCAAAAGATAGCTGGTGCGGACGACCCTGGTTCTGAGGGAGTTGTCATCTTTAAAGGAACTGATATCCTGGAGGTGGACTGCCATTACGAGGCGAGGGTGATGAAATTCTCCAAGACCGAACTGAATCAGATCATCAATGTTGATAAGTACGGCTATATTCTGAAAATCCAGACTGCGTTCTGTGAGACAATATCGATGATTGTGGACGGAGAAGGCCGGATTTACGATGCTGCTGAATTCAAGACGCAGTCCAACCCTACTGTGCTCACTACGGTCGGAGCTGACGGTATGCCTGTGGATGCATCCAGAATTCTGATAAGCGGAGATGCGGATTTCGACTGGGTGCGTTTTGTGAAGAATACTGGTTATTATTCTTCCGATTATACTCCTTCGCAAAAACCTGGTTGTAAGGTTTCATCTTCCCATGCTATCTCAGACGTGTGCGCATATCCGGGAAAAGATAATACTCAGACCATATTCGAATTCTTGCGGGATTTGTATAAAGCGGGAAAGGAACAGACTGAATTATATTTCAATGCTACAGGCTCGTCAGTCTATGTCACCTGCTTTGTGGATGAAAACTACTATCCGGACAAGAACTGGACCGAGTATGTGAACAAGTCTGAGCCGCGCCGAATGTATTTTGCCAATGAACTTTTCGTCAGTGCAGACGGTCAAAGTTCTTTCGCTCGAGCAAAATATGTGGTTTCTCAGAAGTCAATCTGGACATTCTACAAATTGGACCCGGCATTGAAACCGTTCGGTCTCGAGTCGGTTTCTGAGGAGAAGGCACAGGGAGTGAATGTTGTGTCAGGAACGAATCGTCTTGAGGAACCATGGGATGGAAGGGCTTCTGCGATTTCCAATAATAGAAATAAAGGTTTCTATGCGAGCTCGACCAAGAGTACGGGTAAGCAGGATATATATAAAGATGCATATAAAGCGTGTATGAGCCGTAACCGGGATGAAGATGGTGACGGAACAATTAACGAAAATGAGATAAAATGGTATCTCGCTTCTGTGGACCAGTATAAGGGGATGTGGGCAGGAGAGGAAGCCTTTGATGCTGATGCGAGATTGTTCAAGGCGACTGAAAGTGAGTGGACTGATTTGAAAACGGCTTTTGACAGTAATGGCGGCAATAATAATGGCGCACTTAAAAAGTGGCATTATTTTACTTGTTCTCATGCGGATACATTCTGGGCTGAAGAAGGGTGTGCTACCGGAACAGATGGTAGTGCAACTATGGTTAGATGCATAAGAACATTGGCGTCAAATTCAGATGGCTTGGAAAGTGCGGAGACATACTATTCATATAAGGACGATGTTGTGGAGTTGAAATTGAATGACGTAGCACTTCGAACTCCCCAGTCAGGCGGTTTCCAAACTTATTTCGAAAGAGGTAAGGATAGTAATAAACTTTACAAGAAGTTTAAGATTGCAAGTGCAAATTTGTCAGGAACTTATAAAAGAAACCAGGTTATCAGTACTGCTAAAGGAAGTGGCTTTATCAATGCAAGTGATGATGTCTGTCAAAAGTCAGCTGAATATGGTGGCTCATGGAGAGTTCCAAACCAGAGAGAATTGTCCATAATGTCGGCAGTAAATAATGAGACGTTTAAAAACCTTTTCTCTTGTACCTCATTTACTGGGGTTCAGAGTGGATATTATAAAGGTGGAACTGGTAATGAGTATGGCTTCGTTCTGGCTGGTACTCAAATGACAGTTGCCGTAGGAGCAAATGAGGATAATTATGGCGTCCGCTGCGTAATGGACGTGGTCGATTAAGACCTCGGTCCGTGCGCCGGATAACGGAAAGAACTTGAAAGATCGTTTACCAACGATTATTATATACTATTTTTGTGCAGAAGGAGCCCGTAGTGATACGCGCTCCTTCTTTTCTTTACTCATATAAACTCCTTCCGCCTACAGCCTCCATCCCCATCCGAACTTCTCCAAGACCATCGCTCTTATCCCCTTAACCTCTCCACCGGAATGAGCGGAATTGAGACAAAACTTAAAGGGGTGTCCTTTAGGTTTTTCATGAGGACTCCTCGTAAAGCCCCTACTGTCGCTGTAATGAATGTGTCCAATATCATTGAACTTTGAGTTGTGACGTTGCCGTTGTTGTCAAATGTGAGTATTTCCTTGATGGGGGATAAGCCGAAAGTCATTGCTATTGCGTTTGTTGCAAGTATCGTATTTGTTTCGGAACAAACAACATTGACCTTCATCGAAATAGTGATACGGTTATCTTCCATAGACGGCTTTACGACATGGCCGAGCTGGATAGAAATAGAATCTGAGTCAATTGTCTGAAAGTTGTAGTCGTAGTTGAACTTATACTCAGTTTCGGTTATTGACTCAAGTTTATATTTGATATTCATAGTCCTTATGGTTTTTTATGCTAAAGAAAGCATAGATGTTACTGCAGACGTGTTCCATTTCTCATTTATGTTAAGGGAAATGTCTTCACGTTTCATAGCATAAGGATGAGGAGCTTTTGTCCGTGCTATCTTGAGCTGTGATTCCTTATTTGAAACTGCCCATGTCCTTATGTCAGAGCCTATTATTAAATTGATACCCAAGCAGTTTCCGATATCAGACAATGTGTCTATGGTGAAATTCCTGTTTCCGGACAGCCACTCTGAAATCTCAGATTCGCTTTTTCCCATAAGTTCTGCAAAACGCTTTTGGCTAAGTTTTTTTGCTTCTAGCGCATCGGCAATCCTGATTGCTATCAACATTCTGTCCCGAGTATGCCTTATGTCCTCCTCCGTAATAGAGGCCATTGTTTTTGACAATACGGCAGATGGTTTTCTTCTATAACTGTTCATATCTCAAATTCTGCAAAATCTGTTATGGTTATTTTCCCGTCATTCTCTAGTCTGATATCCCTTTCAATAATTGCTTTGTTTATACGTGCTGCAATCTTCCGCATCTGTTGGGCCTTTGAGTTTAGTAAAGCATCTTCTTGGTAAGCGGATATCTCTGGTGGCTTATACCCACCATCACCCAATATGATACATGCACTTCCTATTCGTAAACAATACATCCGCATGCGCTTATACCAGAAGGCTACAAGCCCATCACCAGGAGCACCTTCATTCTCTTTAAAGAACTGAATTCTACAGCCAGTGCTATTTCCCATGGAAATCAATTTCTTAGCCATCTCCTTCAGTTCTTCTTCATATAGGGCATTGTCTTCAAAGAAATGATCCATAAGTGTCATGTCATCATTCTCGAACATCACGGAATAAATTTGAGCCATCTCTCCCGAAAACTCCTCAATATTTACTATCTCAAATTTCATGTATCATAGGTATTCTAACGCCACGCACAAAAATGCAGATTTCTTCGGATATATCCAAACTTTTTTAAAGATTTTTTTTAAAACGAAACAATTGTGCAGGCAGAGATTGACCCCAATCATCAGTTTGTCCGTGAAAAAGGGGTATCTCACGGACAAGTTGGTTTCAGGAGGTGCCATACCGGGTCAACCTAAATCAGAAAAGTACAGCGCGACCTATCTCCTGCCGCAGTTGCGTATCAGCGTCCGGAGATAGCCGGTGATGTCGTCATTGATAAGAGTCTCGATGGTCGTCTTCATCCTGAACCGCCAGTAGAACGGCGAGATGGCAGGTACATTGATCCGCTCCTTGTCAGGGTCGTCGAAGCACAGCTCCGGCTTCAGCGACAGATAATCCTGAAGCGGCAGGATGGCAAGCATGGACGCTGACTGGAGATGCATCATGATGATACTCAGGGAAATATCAGGCGTGCAGTCGGCTGGAGCCTCGCCCGGTTTTCCGAGAATCTGATTCCAGAAACGCTGTGTGACGCCTCTGTCCTCCTTCCACCAGGCGCGGAGAGGACTCATGTCGTGCGTGGAAGTCGCGCATACCGAAAGGTACGGATAGCTCCACGTGTCTGCAAACTCGTGACGGGTATCCTTAGGCATACGCTGGATTTCCAATGACAGGATGCGCAGTTCCTTCATCACGTCCGGCACGCAATCCGGAATCATGCCCAGGTCTTCGCCGCAGGTCAGCATTCGCGTGCTGGCGAGAAGGTCAGGCAGTTTGCGGAGTGCGGAATCACGCCAGAAAGCATTGTGCCTTCTATAGAAGAAATCGTCATGCAGCCTGTTGAAGGCATCTTTCTGCCAGTCAGGGAGATTGCGGTAGTGCTCCGTATTCTGCGCCCCGATGCGAGGATGCCAATACCCGGGCTTGCGCGGGTCTTCCAGGAAAAGCGTGTCCACACCATCAGAGGTGTACCATCCGGAATTGATGTCGAAACCATTGTCAGCCAATTCTTTGGCGCTATACGGCAGCGCAGGGAAGAAATGTCCCAGCAGACCGCTCTTCGCATTCGCCGGAATCTCCCAAATCCTGAAAAATCCGAGTATATGGTCAATGCGGAAGAAGTCGAAGTACTGCTCCATGTTCTTCAGTCTGGCCTTCCACCATGCGAAATTGTCCTCTTCCATCTTGTCCCAGTTGTATGTCGGGAAACCCCACATCTGGCCGTCTGCAGAGAATGCGTCAGGCGGAGCACCGGCCTGTGAATTCATATTGAACTGGGACGGATGCTGCCACGCGTCCACACTGGTTCTGCTCACGCCGATAGGGAGGTCGCCCTTGAAAGTGACGCCGTGCTTTCTCGCATAGTTCCTTGCATCTACAAGCTGCTTGTGCAGATGGAACTGGACAAATGACTGGTAATCAGCTTCTTCTCTGTTCTCTGCTAAAACAGATGCTGCTTTCTTGGCACTGTATGTGGCATATTTGCCCCATTTGGCGGAATCGCCAGTCCCGGTCTTGTGGAGAAGAATCCTGAACGCGCAGTAGGCATCCAGCCACTCTGCATTGTCCCTTATGAATTTCTGATATTCCTCAGAAACGCTCAACTTGGCCCATGTGGAGGCGAAAGCCTTGCGCATAAGACGGTCCTTCTCCTGGTTCACTCTTTCGTAGTCAATCTCCGTAAGTGCTTCAAGCTCAGCTTTCAATGCCTTGTATTTGGCATCCCTGCGTACACCTGCGTCCGGAAGATACACGAACTGCGGGTGCAGGGCGTAGATGGAATTCGCGCTGTACGGATAGGAATCCGTCCAGGTCCCGGTCATGGTCGTATCATTGACAGGAAGCAGCTGAATAACCCTCTGACCGGTAGCCGCCACCCAGTCCACGAGTTTCTTCAGATCGTGGAAGTCTCCGATTCCGAAGCTGTCCTCCGTCCTGAGTGAAAACACAGGAACCGCTGTGCCGGCGCATTTCCAACCGCTGCGGTACATATCCTGCGGAGTAGCCTCTTCATTGACCTTGAAACTGTCCTGGTCAATGCTGAAGACCTTGTCGGCGAAGGCCGAAGTGAAGAATGGAGCGGCTGCAGGGATGTCAGTCCACTGGTCATAAAGCTCGGTTTCCTTCGTGTCCGGAACGATATGGTTTTTCCATTCGCGGCGCACTCTACGTCCGTCTTTCCAGCATTCGTAATGGTATTCTGCCCCGGCAGGCAGGCTCTTGTCCGGTAGGGACGTCTCCCAGATTCCGCCAGGCAGGTAATGCATATCGGCCTGTTTTTCACCGGATATCAGTTTGATTTCTTCCCCCCAAGAAGTCTGGTATGTGATTCTGAATGTACGTGTCATGATTGTACTGTTTTGTGGTTTGTTACCTCTAATTTATATACATTCGCCAACATCCGAAAATGACTTGTCCAGTTTTTCGGATGAAATGACGTATTTGAAGGATGAACTGTCAGCAGGTCGTGTTCTCAAGCCATTGCAGGAAGTCGTCTGACCGGGAGCGGCTGACCAGAATCTCGGTATTGCACTGCGGCGTGGCATTGATGCGGAGCCGTCCGCCCTGTAGTTTGATGATGCTGCGCACTGCGGCAGATGAGATTATGCAGCCCCGTGAAATCCTGAAAAAGCGGGAAGGGTCCAGCTGTGAGGACAGTACGTCGAGCGACTGGTCCAGCACATATTTTGACCCGTCGGACGTGAACATCCAGGTGACCTTGTCCTCTGAAAGGAAGTATGAGATGTCATTGACGGAAACCGGCAGGATCTTGTCGTTCAGGCGGACCATGATTTTCTGGCGGTAGTCTGCCTGGTGCTGGTTTCCGGCCAATGTCGAGAGCAGCGCCGACATGTCCGTGACTCCGGACGAATTGCGGCAGCGCTGTACCGCCCTGTCCAGGTCCTCCTTCTCGATAGGCTTAAGGAGATAGTCCACGCTGTTCACCTCAAAAGCCTTTACGGCGTAACTGTCATAGGCAGTGGTCATTACGATCTTCGCATCCACATTGATCTGTCTGAAGATGCTGAAGCAGTCCCCGTCGGAAAGTTCCACGTCCATGAAGATGACATCGACAGAATGCCCCTTCAGCCACTCCACAGTGCCGCTGACAGAACTTGTCGTGCCGATGATTTCCAAATCCGGGTAATACTTCTGTAGAGTTCGGCTCAGATTGGCCTGAGCCATCGGTTCATCTTCTACTATCAATACTTTCAATGCCATAATCCGAAATTATTATGTGGTTTTTTCTGCGGGCAGCAGCGGAAGCGATACCGAGTACTCGGCCCCGTCATCGTTTATTTCAATGTCATTGCCCGACAGGTCAATGTATTGTTGGCGGATATAATTCAGTCCGACCTTGGTGGAATCCTCCGAAGCCGCCAGTTTAGGTGATTTGTTGTTGGTCACGGTAATCTTCTGCCCGCTCGCCACTATATGGATGCAGAGCGGATTGTCCGGCGATACCTGGTTATGTTTGAGTGCATTCTCCACCAGCATCTGGATGGAGCATGGAACCACATTGCAGGACAGGCAGGACTCCGGAACATCTGCATTGACCTCGAACCCGGAGGCGAAGCGCACCTTGAGGAGGTCTGCATACATTTCAGTGAATTTCAATTCTTCCCGCAGACTTATAAGCGTAAGTGCGTCATTCTTAAGCATATACCGGAAGATGCCGGCAAGCTTGTGCACGAACAGGCTCGCTTCCTCGTTCTTGTTTTCGCAGATAAGACAGTCGAGGACGTTCAGCGAATTGAACAGGAAATGCGGGTTCACCTGCTGCTTGAGTTTCAGGTATTCGAACTGGGCCTTGTGGCGTTTCGTCTTTTCCGCTCTCACGTCCTGATGCGTAACCCACACATAGTCAGCCATGTAGGTCAATGCGTAGAACAGCATTTCGGCGATGAATACCACGACGGCGGTTTCAGCCAAGTCGTGAGCCGGAGGCAGCGGCTGCAAAGCGAAAGGAAGCCCGATGCCGACAGCAAAAGCCGAACCTGAGACGGCCAGGATCAGGAATGAGGTCAATGCCGTCCATCGGACATATGCCGGCTTCTTGCCCAGGCATGTTCTGGCGAACCTTACATATATTATATTGAGGCAGACCAGTATGATGCAGACAGGGACATTGTACAGCAGCCTCAGCAGGTTCCGGTACAGTCCGCCGTCGGAGATGATGTTCATGTCGCTGAAAGCGATGATGGACAGTCTGAAAAGGAAGATGGCGCATACGACTGCGATCAGCCACGGAAGGTGTGGCATTCTGGTGGTGTTGGAAACCAGGTGCAGCCGCTTGAGTATGTCCCCGACGAGGATGGTGCACCATCCTAAAAGTTCTGTGGTGAATGCAGTGGAGATGGCATGCACGGCCAGTTCGGAGCTGAAAAGCAAACCGATGAGGTTCGCTCCGGCTGTTCCCAAAAGGTAGCCGGTAACATTGATGACGATGATTATCCCGGCTGTAAGTTCCAGGTTAAGGTTCTTCTTTAGGCAGACGAGAAGAATCATTGTCATCGTGAGCACAGTGAGAAACAGTTCATCCCCGATTCCGGCCTCCCGACACAGGATGGTCACGGCGGCGTGCAGAAGCGCGAATATATGTACAATGCCTGACGGCTTTATTTTCGACCAATTCATAAGCATAAAGGTAGAAATAATTGATGAAAACCCAAAAAACGTTTTTATTTCGTCGTCTGATTTTTTCCATCCGTCCGCCAATTCCGCCCGTCCGTCGGTTCTCATATTAAATATGAAATTTTAATTGATAAATTCGCAAACGTTTTATAACGATGATACGATTTGCGGAGCTGTATTGTTCCGCTACCGCATAAACAGGATAATAACACGGAAACCAATGAGCAAAAAACCGAAATTATCTTTTTGGCAGATATGGAACCTCAGCTTCGGGTTCCTGGGTGTCCAGATAGGATACTCTCTGCAGAATTCCAATACGTCCACCATCTTCGAGTCACTTGGCGCCGATGTAAGTCATCTGAGCTATTTCTGGCTCGCTGCCCCGTTGGCAGGCATGGTCATCCAGCCTATCGTCGGCATGTTCTCTGACGGTACCTGGACCAGATTCGGCAGACGCATCCCGTACATACTCGGGGGAGCATTGATTTCGACAATAGCATTGATGCTGATGCCTAACTGCCCGACTCTTCTGGCATTGGCACCGCTTGCGATGGGCGCGTTCATCCTTCTTTTCATGGACCTCTCCTTCAATGTCACGATGCAGCCTTTCAGGGCGCTCGTGGCTGACATGCTGGACGATTCGCAGAAGACGGAAGGCTATGTGGTACAGACATTTCTCATCAATATCGGTGCTGTTGTCGGTGCCGTGTTGCCGCTTGTCATGACTTGGTTCGGAGTGAGTGACGAGGCTGTCCCGGGACAGGTTTCGTCTCACATCGCGTGGTCATATTATATAGGCGGAGCCATCCTGCTTGCTACCGTATTGGTCACCGCATTCAAAACCAAGGAATATCCTCCTAAGGAATTTGCCGAATACAATGGATTGGCACAGGAGGAAGGACCGGCAGAGAAGATAGGTTTCATGACATTGCTCCGCAATACCCCTTCGGCAATGATCCGTCTGGGCATCACCCAGTTCTTCTCCTGGGCGGCATTGTTCATCATGTGGACATATCTGAAGCCTGCCATCACCGGTTCCGTGACTGACGGGGGAGTGCTCCTTTCGGAAGGTGCGACGCAGACTTGGGTAGGCGTGCTGAATGGTGTATATCCGATTCCTGCATGTATTGCGGCGCTTTTCATGACGAAATTGGCCTCCAGGTTCGGCAACAAGACAGTCTACGCTACCTGTCTGCTTTTCGGTGCCGTCGGTTTCGCCGGACTGGTTCTCCTTAAAGACAAATATGCGCTCATGCTTCCTATGCTGTGCATCGGTATCGCCTGGGCAGGTATTCTCGCCATGCCGTACGCCATCCTTTCCAGGGCGGTAGACCCTAAACGCATGGGAGTTTACATGGGAATTTTTAACTTTACAATCACTATACCGCAGATTGTCATCGGACTTACCGGTGGTGTTATTGTAAAGTACTGTTTCGGCTCGAATGCCGTCATGATGCTGGCGCTTGCATGTGTCTTCATGCTGCTCGCGGCCGTTTCAGTGGCATTTGTGAAAGAAGATTGACACGAAATACAATACAATATTAACAAACTAATAACAATAAGGACCCTATGAACAGATTTTTATCTTTTATAGTTGGACTGATAGGACTATTCCTCATCATTCCTGACATGTCCGCTCAGAACGGATATGAGATAAGGGGTACCGTCACGGACAAGACCGGTCAGCCAGTCATCGGCGCGACCGTCCTGGAGAAAGGTACCACCAATGGCATGTCTACCGATATCGACGGCCGGTACACCTTGAAAGTGTCTTCAGCCGACGCTGTCGTGGAAGTCAGCTGTATCGGATACAAGACCGTGACATTTGTAGCCAAGACCAATCCTGCCAAAGTCATCATTGAAGAAGATTCAATGTATCTTGACGATGTAGTTGTCATCGGTTACGGCTCGGTCAAGAAAAGCGATATGACCGGTTCCGTTGCCGCCATCAATGCAGAAGAAGTGAACCGCGGTGCGGTTACCTCACCTAGCTCCATGCTTCTCGGTAAGGTTTCCGGATTGAACATCACTCCTGCAAACGGTCAGCCGGGAGCTTCTTCTACCATCAGAATCCGTGGTGCTGCGTCACTTACAGCGTCAAATGACCCTCTTATCGTCATTGACGGTGTTCCTGTTACCAAGGACGGCGGCGCAGGTATGGGCGACCCTCTCGCTACCGTCAATCCTAACGACATTGAGTCTTACTCTGTCCTCAAGGATGCTTCTGCTACAGCAATTTACGGTTCCCGCGCTTCCAACGGTGTGATCATCATCACCACCAAGAAAGGCTCAGGCAAAGGAATCCATGTAAGTTACAGCGGCAGTGTCTCTGCGAAGCAGAACAAGGATGTCATCAAGATGATGAACGGCGAGCAGTTCACGAACTATATCCAGGAATATCGTCCTGAAGCTGCCGGCCTCCTCGGAGTGGACGGTACAATGTACGACACTGACTGGCAGAAACAGATTTACCGTATCGGCATAAATACCGACCACAACATCAGCCTTTACTCGGGGGGGGTAGTTCCGTTCCGTGTCAGCATGGGCTACAACCTCGACCAGGCTACCATCAAAGTCGGTGACAACCAGAGAGGCAACATCGACGTAAGCCTTTCTCCTAAATTCTTCGACGAGCATCTGTCAATCAATTTCAATGCCAAGGGCGTATACCAGCATACAAACTGGGCGAACAACCCTGTGGAGAGCGCTCTTTCATTCGACCCTACCAAGCCGATCTATTTCACGGATGCTGACGGCAACATTGACAAATCTGTCATCTCCAACGGTTACTGGAACTGGATCAGTGCAGGCGTGCCTAATACGATGGCTGCCGCCAACCCTCTTTCTTCCGTTTATGACTATGTGAACTACGGTCACACTTATCGTGGTGTAGGCAACTTGCAGATCGACTACAAGGTTCATGGACTTGAGGCGTTGAGGGCAAACTTGAACTTGGGTATGGACATCGCCAGGACCAACGGTACCAAATACAATAAAGTCGGTACCCGCGGTTCACTCACCAGCGCTCCTGACCTCTATGAGAAGTATCAGAACTTCAACAAGAACATGCTTCTGGAGGCCTACCTCGACTACAACGAGACTTGGGGAAAGCACAATTTCAATGCGATGGCAGGTTATTCCTGGCAGCACAACTACATCAAGTACGAGAACTCCCAGTACTACAACAATGACAGGGAGACCGAGTACCATATCGCTCCGGTCAATGCCAAGGAGTATTATCTGATCTCATTCTTCGGACGTCTGAACTATAACTACGATTCGAGATATCTCTTTACTTTCACCGCCCGTGGTGATGCTTCCAGCCGTTTCTCTCCTTCGAACCGTTGGGGTTTCTTCCCGGCTGCAGCATTCGCATGGAACATTGCCAATGAAAGTTTCTTGAAGGACAACAGGACTGTTTCAGCTCTCAAATTCCGTCTCGGATGGGGCCGCACAGGACAGCAGGATATCGGAGACGACTACTATCCGTATATCGCAAGATATTATGAATCAGCGTCTGTGACAATGCAGTACCCTATGGGACCGGACGGCAAGTCTTACAACCTTCTTTCACCTCTGGCCTACAACCCTAACATCAAATGGGAGACCACCGAGACTTACAACGTAGGATTGGATTTCGGCTTCCTCAATGACAGGATCACCGGTACGGTCGAGGCTTACTACAGAAATACATTCGACCTCCTGAACAATATCTCCATCCCTCTCGGTTCCAACTTCGGCAAGCAGGTGATTTCCAATATCGGATCCATGGTGAACAAGGGCATAGAGCTTTCAGCCAATTTCGTTCCTGTAGAGACCAAGGACTGGAACTGGAAAATCGGTGGAAACATCACCTTCCAGGATGTGAAGATCACCAAGCTTACCAACAGCGATGAAACCTACCTCGGAGTCGAGACAGGTCCTTCAATGGGTGCCAATGTCGGTTTCAGTTCACTTCACCGCAAGGGCTTCGCTCCTTATACATACTATATGTACCAGCAGCTTTACGATGCAGAGGGCAAGCCTGTCCAGAATGCTTTCGTGGACCGCAACGGCGACGGCAAGATCAATGCTGATGACCGTTACATGACCGG
>ERZ1034998.1049-NODE-1049-length-16585-cov-12.032607_pt1 | contig 16585 bp, 14 predicted proteins | sample MGYA00520621_ERZ1034998 | MGnify/ENA primary metagenome ERZ1034998 (study PRJEB33766, sample SAMN09781748) | gut metagenome | biome: gut microbiome | host: Homo sapiens | place: Madagascar | study: EMG produced TPA metagenomics assembly of the PRJNA485056 data...
TGATAGCCCACAATACAGCCTTTGAGAAGCCGTCTGTGGTTCAACTGGAACAGATATTCACGATAGACAAAAGCCGCATACAGCGCTTCCTAGGGCAGACTACACGGCATGAAATGCGCCGGATCGAAGAAGCCCTGATGAACAGTTTGGAAATCAATGAATGGGACAGGAGGAATGCCGATGAATGAAAAAGTGATGGTATCGCCGGAGATCCAGAGCGAAGCAGTTGTACTGCCGCAGATCGTCAGCATCAAGCAGGCAAGTCAGCGTATGGGCTTGCCTGAATATTACATCCGCCGCCTTTGCCGGGAAGTGCCGGGTATGGCATTTCAGTCGGGCATTAAATGGTATATCAACCTTGGAAAGATGGCTGACTACTTCAACGGTGGAACGACAACTTCTTGACTTGTCAAGGATGCGGGCATAAACTGCGACATCCTAAAAATTAACCGCCTGAACTGCTATACTCATCGTGACAGAGATAACCACCACACAGAAAGGACGGTAAATATATGGCATCCATTAAGCTGATCGAACCCAAAAAGAAACCCCGGTATTACCAAATCACTGCAAATGTTCTGGTGAACGGCAAAATCGAACGTCGTTATGGACGGTTCGATTTTGACCCCACTGAACTGAAAAACGCTCGTGCGCGCAACGCTGCTGCGAATGCTGCCGCCGCTGAATTTGAGCGGCAGGAACAGGAAAAGGCCGATAAAGAAGCCAGCAACGCAGGAAAGACCTTTGCGGTTGTAGCGCAAGAGTACATAGCTTCAAACCGTTCTCGGATGGCTCCCTCGGTTCGTCTGAAAGGTGACTATGACGCAAACCGCAACAAAGAGAACACTAGCTTGAAAAAAGAAAAGTATCTTCAACGCATCCAAAGTTACCCGGAATTTTCTGAAAAAGCGATTGGGGCGATTACCCGGCAAGACTGCGATGCAGTCATTCGCTTTCTGGAAGATAGTGATGCACGCGTTTACAAACGTGCGGTTTTGAAGCCAGAATCTAAAGAGTTCAAAACGGTGTCTTGCCCTAAAATTGCGAAAAACTGCACCATCCGAGAGGAAACCATTGAGCGGATTTTCCGTGGTGAAACGGTTTCTTTGGACTCGGCACAACAGGTGGCAATGGCTTTGGGTAAGACCGTTGAGCAGATGTTTGAGGTGGAGATTGACCGCCGCCCCATGACGAAAAAGACGATGCGAGAGTACAATCTGTTCATTCGGTCAGTCCTGAACTACGCCAATGATAACTATGGAACATCACTTCAAATGCCAATGATAAAAGCATCTGGGCGAAAAGGAAAATCTGTGGACTGCTTACATAGTGATGAAGTAGAAGCCTTACAAGCGGCTTTGAAAGAGTGCTCCATGCTGGAAAAGGCAATCGTTTTGTGCCTGCTGAACACTGGTGTCCGGCGTGGAGAACTGGCTGGTCTTACATGGAAAGATGTAAATTTCCGTGATGGAACAATCCATGTGTCAAAATCATTGTTGGTTTTCCCTAATTATGGCTATCAGCTTACCACAACAAAAGAAAGCAACATCCGTGATGTGGATGTTGCCCCGGAGTTTATGGCCTTTTTGAAGGACTATCACGAACAGTGGAAGTCCAGAAAAAAGCTGATGGGTGCAAGCTGGCAGAAAAATCTGGAAAAGAAAGGTGCTAAGTACGCACAGTCGCTTCTGGATTTGCGTGGGAATGACTTTTTGATCTGCAACGACTACGGCTTTCCCATCAACCCCGACAGCTATGCAGCACTGGTGCGCCGGGTCGGGAAAAAAGCGGGCATCGAAAAAATTCACCCGCATATGTTCCGGCACACCTTCGTCAGTATCCTGCTGTCCAATCCCAACATCGGTGTGGCAACGGTGGCCGCAGAAGCCGGACACGCGCAACCCAGCACGACCCTTGCAATCTATACGCAGGTCTACGACAGGCGGCGTGATGAGATTCGGAAGCAGATGAGCAAGGAACTGTACAAGTGAGATTGCTCCATCAGGCAAAAGAAAAAGCACGAGACGCAAAATCTCGTGCTTTTTTGGTGGGCCATGAGGGATTCGAACCCCCACTGGAGCGGTTATGAGCCGCCGGCTTTAACCGTTAAGCTAATGGCCCTTATGAAATTTGAACGTACCTGTGAGGGACGTTCAAATGCCCCTTCGTAGGTGAAAAGTAGGTGAAACCGCTTTTTTGAAGGTCGAAGCTTCAAAAAACAACGGAAAAACGCTGTTTGGAAAAGGTGGAAACGGTAAGGTCTGGCGGTTATGAGCCGCCAGCTCTGACCAGCTGAGCTACTGGCCCGTATGCTGCAATATCTATCAGTATATCAAAAATCAAAACAAAAGAAAAGTATTTTGCCCAAAATCATTTGGTGCGGTGGGCGTTCAGCTTCTGCTCCATGAAGCGGTCCAGCATTGCCTGCGGGAACAGCGGCTCCTTGTAGCCAAAAGCCTCCCGGACGAAGATCAGGGTCACGACCGTCTGACGGCCGGGATCCAGCCGCAGAGTATAGAGGGTATCCAGTGGCTGCTGGGTGGGCTGGTGCAGGGTCAGGTGCAGCAGAAAGCCACCGTCGTTTTCCCGGCGGCACTCATAGACGAACTCATCGGCATCGCCGTGGTCATCCAGGCGGTCGAAACACTCGTCCAGCGGCAGGTCGGTGCGGAACTCCGACAGGCCGGAGGGGCCGTACTGGCTGCGGCGGGAGTTCTCCCGCCGGGAGAGCAGAAAAACGATCACGCCCAGTACAGCGGCAAGCAGAAGGATGGAAACAGCAGCGTTCATGACGCACCTCCGGGAAGAGTTTTCCTTATTGTAACACAACGCGCGGGGTTTTGTGCTATAATATTTTTAATTCTTTGAAAAATTTGTCAGGAGCCTGCGCAACACCGCAGGCGGGAGGAACGCAATGAAGCTCAAATTCACACGCAAGACCTGGTATTTTTTCCTGCTGGCGGCTGCGGCAATGTCCATGCTGGGCGGCTTTGCCGTTTTGGGCGGCATGGATTTTTCCGGTCTGGAACTGATCGTGTTCTGCATCACGGGCATCGCGGTGCTGTTTCTTGCGGCGCAGAAGGGCGCCCCGGCCAAGGATAAGCGGAACTACACCCTTGATTTCGTGCTGCTGATGATCAGCAAGCTTGCAGCCAACGGCTGGGCAGGCGACCTGTGTTCGGCGCTGGTGTGGCCGGTGCTGCTGGGCATCGAGTACAGCCACGGCAAGCCCATCCAGCGGCCGCTGCAGCTGGTGTGCATCTCGGAAGCGCTGCGTCTGCTGTTCTGGCTGCTCACCCGCTATGCGGGCATGAGCGGGTTGGCTTTCTGGACGAATATCATGTTCGTACTGCTCACCTGCGCCCGCGGCTGGGCTGCACTGACCTTGTATAAAACACAGGAGGAGACGCTGTGACCCAGCAGCGCAAGTCCAAAACAAAGGATGTATTCGGCCGCAGGGCATTTCTGTGCGGTGCCGGTGCGGCAGTGTGCGCGGGAGCCGGGCTGTGGCTGCGGCACCGGCAGCAGGCAGAGCCGACGCCGGAACCGCAGCCTGCAGCACCGAACCCGGCTCTGCCTGCCGGAGAGTGGCGGGCGGTCTGGGTGAGCTATCTGGAATGGGCACAGATGGATTTTTCGTCGGAAACGGCGTTCCGCGCCGGGTGCGCTCAGATGCTGGACAACTGTGCGGGGCTGGGGCTGAACACCGTTCTTGCACAGGTGCGTCCCTTCGGGGATGCGCTGTATAAGAGCAGTCTGTTTCCGTGGAGCCACTTGTGCACCGGCACGCAGGGGGCGGACCCGGGGTTCGACCCGCTGGATGTCCTTTTACAGGAAGCACACGGCCGGGGGCTTTCAGTGGAAGCATGGCTGAATCCTTACCGGCTGCGTTCCTCGGCTGCGATGCCGCCGAATCTTGCGGAAAGTAACCTTGCCAACACCCACCCGGAGTGGGTGTGCGCGGTGGGGGAAGGACTGTACCTGAACCCTGCCGCGCCTGCTGCCGCAGATTATGTGGTGCAGGGGGTGGCGGAGCTTTTGCAGAACTACGCCGTGGACGGCATCCATTTTGACGATTACTTTTACCCGACGACAGACCCTTCCCTCGACGCGGCACAGTTTGCAGCGTCCGGTGCGGCAGACCTTGCCGCATGGCGGCGGGAGAATGTGACCGCACTGGTGCGGGCTGTGCATGACACCGTGAAGGCTGCCGACCCGACTTTGCGGTTCGGAGTCAGTCCGCAGGGGAATCCCGATAACGATCTCAACAACCAGTATAGCGATGTGACGGCATGGCTGGAGGCAGAAGGGGAGAATGCGGTTATCGACTACCTCTGCCCGCAGGTCTACTGGGGCTACGGCTACACCCTGCAGAGCGGCAGCACCCGTTTTGCTTTCGAGAACATCATCCCGGCATGGCTGGCGTACCCGCGAGCAGAGGGTGTGGCCCTGTATTTCGGGCTGGGTGCGTACCGGGTCGGCGTGGGCGACGGCGGGGCGAACCCCGACAGCGTGAGCGGGTGGAGTACCGGCGAAACGCTGGCAAAGCAGGTGCGGGACCTGCGGGTGCAGAACGCCGGGGGCTGGGCGTTGTACCGGTACGGCAGCCTGTTTGGGGCCGGTGCGGCAGACCTTGCCGCAGCGGAATGTGCAGCCCTGTGCGCGCTGAACGGCAAAGAATCATAAAATAAAGCGGCAAGACGCACAAAACAAAGGCGTGTATCTTGTGCAGTGCGGCAAAATGCGGTATACTATATCTGTATCGGCTCTGTCGGAAAACAGAGCGGAGGAACGAAAAAGCAAGAAGAAGCATCTGCTTCGTGAGGAACAGTATGAAGATGAAAAAAAGAATCGCCGCGCTGCTGCTGGCGGTGGTGCTCGTGGTGAGCCTGACCGGCTGCAAGGACACACTGACCGGTGTGGCGCACAAGCTGATGGGCACTTCTGACGAAGTGCAGGAAGAGGACACCACCCGCTGGGCCGAACAGACCGGCGACCCGCTGATCATTCAGGGCATCGCGGATGCCTCGGCCAAGTTTGCTACGGCTACGGCAGACGGCTGCCTGTATGCGGTGTTCAACGGCATCTGGAGCCGCAGCACCGGCTACTTTACCGTGCCGGGCGGCACGCTGAACATCATGGCCTGCGGCACCGCAGAGGGTACCCAGAAGTTCAAGATCGCCCTGTGGAAAAAGGTGGACGGCGGCGCCGAGTATGTGCCGGAGAGCACCTACTATGTCAAGACCGACGGCACCGACTACCGCTGCACCGTCTCCGGGCTGGACCCGGCGGCGCAGTATCGGGTGACCATCTCCTATGACTCCAGCCGGTATTATCTCTACGGCCTGCTGAAGGTGGAGGGAGTCGCCTGATGAACACCCAGACCAAAAACTCTCTTTTGCTGCTGCTGTGCTCATTTATCTGGGGCACGGCCTTTGTAGCGCAGAGCGCCGGTTCCGGCATGGGAGCTTACAGCTTTCTGGCCGGGCGCAGCTGGCTGGCGGTGCTGGTGCTCATCCCCACCATGCTGGTGTTCGACGCGGTGAACCGCCGCAGGACCGGCACCGACGGCCGCCCGAAGACGGAAGCGGAAAAAAAGCAGCTTGTTGTGGCGGGCCTTGTGTGCGGCACCTTTCTGTTTGCGGCGTCTGCTGCTCAGCAGATCGGCATCACCATCAACCCGTCCACGGCCAAGGCCGGTTTTCTGACCGCCATGTATGTGGTGCTGGTGCCGGTGTTCGGCCTGTTTCTGGGCCGGAAGGGCAGTGCCCAGCTGTGGGTCAGCATGGTCATTGCAGTGCTGGGACTGTATCTGCTGTGCATGAAGAACGGCTTTACCGGTATCGAGTCCAGCGACTGGATCCTGCTGAGCTGCGCAGTGCTGTTCAGCTTTCAGATCATGGCGGTGGACCATTTTTCCCCGCGGATGGACGGCGTGCGGCTGAGCCTGGTCGAGTTCCTTGTGGTGTCGGTGGAAAGCACCGTCGCCGCATTTCTGTTTGAAACGCCTACTGCGGCCGAGTTCGCGGCCAATGCGCTGCCCATCCTCTATTGCGGCGTGCTGTCCAGCGGTGTGGCCTACACCCTGCAGATCTTGGGCCAGCGGGATCTGAACCCTGCCATTGCCAGCCTGCTCATGTGTCTGGAAAGCGTGTTCAGCGCACTGGGCGGCTGGCTGCTGCTGCACCAGAGTCTTTCCGGCCGGGAAGTGTTCGGCTGTGCGCTGATCTTTGCCGCCGTGGTACTGGCACAGCTGCCGCTGGAGCAGCTCCGCCGCGCCGGAAAGACGTCCTGACCCGATGGCGCGGAAAAAAGCAGAGACCCAGATGCGCTGTGTGGGCGGCATCTGGTACGAAGCATCCCGCAAAAAGGTGAAAAACCTGAACATCCATGTGCGGCGGGACGGCACCATTGCGGTGAGCATCCCGCAGCGGATGCCGTGGGAGGTGGCGGACGGCTATCTGGCCGAGCGTGCCCAGTGGGCGCGCGAAGCGCAGCAGCGCCAGAAGCAGCGCGCCGAGCGGGACGCGCAGCCACTGCCGGACAAAGCTGCGGCGCTGGCGTATTTCACCGCCATGAGCGACAAGGTCTATCCGGCCTTTGCCGGGGTGCTGGGCGGGCAGAAGCCCAGCCTGAAAGTGCGCAGCATGACCAGCTGCTGGGGCGTATGCTGCCCGGGCAAGCGGCGGATCACCCTGGCGCTGCAGCTGTACAACCAGCCGCCCGCGGCGCAGATCTATGTGGTAGTACATGAGTACTGCCATTTTTTACAGCTGAACCATAGCCCGGCGTTCTGGGCCGAGGTGGAAAAACTGCTGCCGGACTGGAAGGCCCGGCGGGAACTATTGAAGAAGTAAAAAACAGGAGGCACTCTTCCCTTGGAAAATGAAAAAAAGACCGGCGATAAATACTCCAAACTGGCCGGTAATACTCTGATTTTTGCCATCTCCAGCTTTTCATCAAAGCTGCTCACCCTGATCGTCCAGCCGTTTCTGACCTACGCCATGGCGGAGATCTCGGATCTGGGCCTGTCCAAGATCCTGAGCCAGTACGCAAACCTGCTGATCCCCTTTGTCTCCATGGGCATGTCCAACGCCATCATCCGGTTTGGTCTGGATAAGGGCAACAGCGAAAAACAGGTGTTCACCAACGGCCTGCTCACCATTCTGGGCGGCTTCGGCATTCTGGTGCTGTGCTGGCCCATCGCCCGGTTCCTGCCCGACATGGCGCAGTACGGCCTGCTCATTTACATCTATGTGCTCATGAGCTGCCTGCGCACCCTGTGCACCCAGTTCGTGCGCAGCCGCCAGTGGAACAAGCTGGTGGCCGTGGACGGCGTGCTGTGCACCGTGGCTACCATGGCGTTCTATGTGCTGTATCTGGTGGGCTTCAAGTGGGGTGCCAACGGCTATCTGCTGGCCATCATCAGCGGCGACTTTGTGAGCGTGCTGTTCCTGATGTTCACCGGCAAGCTGTGGAATTACATTGAGCTGAAGGGCATCAACAAAAATCTGTGGAAGCAGATGCTGCACTTCTCGCTGCCCATGATCCCGGCGCAGATCAGCTTCTGGATCATCAATGCATCCGACCTGTTCTTTGTCCGCGAGATGTGCAACGGTCTGGACGGCCGCGACGGCAATGCATGGAGCGGCCTGCTTTCCACCGGCTACTTCCTGCCCACCATCCTGACTACACTGGGCCTGATCTTCTACGACGCATGGCAGCTTTCGGCGGTCACGGAGGAAGAGGGAAGAGCAAAGTTCTTTACCCAGATCTTCCGCACCTATTCCAGTGTGCTGTTCTGCTGTGCGGCGGGCATCATCTGGCTGTGCCGCCCGGTGATGCATATCATGAAGTCCAACTACTACTATGCCTGGCACTTTGTGCCGTTCCTCGTCATGGCGTCCACCTGCAGCTGCTTCAACCAGTTCATGAACAGCGTGTATGTGGTGAACAAAAAGTCCAGCCGCAGCATGATCACGATGATGGCGGGTGCCATCAGCAACTGCATCATGAACTACTTCTTCATCAAGTGGTGGGGCCCCATCGGCGCGACCTATGCTTCTTTCTTAGGGCTGGCGCTGGTGTTTACTCTGCGTGCCATCGACGCCCACCGGATGATCGGGATGCATGTGCATCCCAAGCGTGTGGCAATCAACGCCATTGCACTGATGGTTGAGGCGCTGGTGCTGCTGGCGGAACCCCCGGTCTATGGCCTGTGGACCGGCCTGATCACGGCAGCGGTTATCCTGTACAACTTTGCCGGCGTGTGGGCAATGGCTCGCATACTGCTGCCCAGATTGCTGGGCCGCCGCGGCAAGGCGCTGGTAAATGTGATCGACGGCTGGATCGCACCCAAGAAAGCATAACAGCATCACTGAAAATAAACGCAGAAAGTCCCCGGAACGCTGGTTCCGGGGACTTTTTCAGCAATCGGGAAAACTTTCAGTGCCGGGCATTTTTGCCGGTCAGGCTGGCAAAAGCGCCGCCAGCCATTAGGGCAAAAAATACCGCCATCCCTCAGAATGACGGTAAAACGGATGCGGCAGATCAGGCAAGCTGCTTTTCCAGCCAGCTGCCGATATCCTCGAATACTTCCTGATGGTTCGTCTCCACCAGAAGCTCATGCCGGGCACCGGGGTAGAACTTGCTCTCGATGTTCTGCACGCCCGCATCCTTCAAGCTCTGGATGGCGCGGCGCACGCCCTTGCCCTGTTCGCCCACGGGGTCGGCGTCGCCGGCAAGGAACAGCAGGGGCAGGTCTTTGGGCATCCTTGCCAGAAACGCCGGGTCATGCAGGCGCAGGATGCCGCTGAACATGCTGTAGTAGGCGTTCAGCGTAAAGGTGAAGGTGCAGCGCTCGTCGGCCAGATATTTGTCCACTTCACTCTGGTCGCGGTTGAGCCAGTCGTGGGTGGTGCGGCCTTCCAGCCCCTTGTTGTAGCCCAGAAACGAGAGGTTTGCCACCAGCTTGCTGCGGTAGTGCCAGCCGTGGAACGCCGCCAGCACCCGGCAGGTGGTTTTTGCAAGCTGCACCAGCGCTTTGGGCTGGAAACCGGTGCCCATGATGATGGCACCGTCCAGCTCATTGCCGTACTCACACAGATACTGCCGGGCATAGAAGGAACCCATGCTGTGCCCCAGCAGAAAATACGGCACCCCGGGATACTGCTCTTTGGTACGCACGGTCATGGCGTGCAGGTCGGCCAGAACGGCGCGGTTGCCGTCCGGTTCGGCAAAATAGCCGTAGTCCTCTTTGGTGCGGATGGAGCCGCCGTGGCCCAGATGGTCGTGGCCGGTGACAAGGATGCCACGCCCGGCCAGAGATTCGGCCAGCGGCTTGTACCGGTCAATGAACTCCACCATGCCGTGGGAGAGCTGCAGGATGGCCCGCACCTCACCGTCCGGTTCACAGCGGAAGGCGTGCAAAGTCCGTCCCGGTACGGTGGACGGGACGGTAAAATCGATCATCCGGCTCATGGCTGAGTCTCCTTTTTGGTGTTTTACAGGGCGCTGATGCGGCGGCGGCAGGCCTGACAGATGCAGTAGCCCTCATACTGCAGGGCATTCTCGTCCACCTCGCCGCAGAAATCACAGCTGCCGGCGGGGCGGTGCTTCTTGAGGACGATGGTGTCGCCGTCCACAAAGATCTCCAGTTTGGTGTCGGTGTCCAGACGCATGCTGGTGCGCAGCTCTTTGGGCAGAACGATGCGCCCCAGCGCATCGATGCCGCGGACAATGCCGGTGCTTTTCATAGTATACCATTCTCCTTCGTCGGATCCTGCAATGACAGCCTGTGACACTACAGGAAAATCGTGCCAGTGTTGACATGCCCAGTATACAAAAAATAGCACTCTTCGTCAATGATTGCGGGCAATTTCGACAAAAATCAACCAAAACTATAAAAGAGTGCAAAAACAGGGCTGCTGCACAGTTCCCTGCGCGGCAGCCCTTCCGGGATAAATTTTCAGCCTACATCGCCGGCAGGTTCCGGCTTGTTCTCCACGCGGGCGCTGGTGCGGCCCTCGGGGCGGATTTCGCCTGCGGCGGTCAGCGAGAGCTTGGCCAGGGTGGGGCCGACCAGCTCATACACCAGCACTGAGAACAGCACCACGTTGCGCACCATGTGGCCGTCCGACAGCTGGGAGGCCGTGGCCGCCATGCCGAGGGCGACACCGGCCTGCGGCAGCAGGGTGATGCCCAGATACTTCTGGATGTCGCCGCTGCAGCGGGCAGCGCGGCTGCTGAGGAAAGAACCGCTGATCTTACCGGCGGAGCGGGCGATGATGTACACCACGCCGATGAACAGCACGAAGGGATTGGCCAGAATGGTCAGGTCCAGTTCTGCGCCGGAGAGCACGAAGAACAGGATGTTGATGGGGGATACCCAGCGGTCCAGACGGTCCATCAGCTCCTCCGAGGTGGGGCAGATGTTGCAGAACACGGTGCCGGTCATCATGCACACCAGCAGCAGGGAGAAGCCGCAGCGAGTGCCGGCGATCTCGAACTCGGTCATGGACAGCCCCACCGTCAGCAGCACGAACGCCACCGAAAGGCTCATGCGCTTGGAGCGGGAGTGGAAGTAGACTTCCAGCAGGTTGAGCAGATAACCGGCGGCTGCGCCCAGCGCGAGGGAGAGCAGGATCTCCAACAGCGGCTCTAGAATGACGCTGACCGGGTCGATGCGGCCCTGCTCCAGTGCATTTGCCACGCCGTAGGAAGCGGAGAACAGCACCAGACCCACGGCATCATCGATGGCGACCACCATCAGCAGCAGGTGGGTCAGCGGACCGGAAGCCTTGTACTGCTTGACCACCATCAGGGTGGCGGCGGGAGCCGTGGCCGCTGCAATGGCGCCCAGCGTGATGGCCGAGGCCAGCGAGATGACGTCCGGGCGGATGAAATGCAGCACGATGAGGGCAACATCATCTGTCTGCCGATTTGGCAAAGAAATTTTGCCTTCAGACGCAGAAAAAAGCCCTCCGGCATCAAAACGCGATGCCGAAGGGCGAAAAATGCAGGCTTTAGTTGAACTTGAAGATCTTGCGGGCGGTGCGGTAGGCACCCAGAATGACCTTGTCGCTGCCGGGGAACTTCATGTTGGTCAGGCCGCCCAGATTGTACTTGACTGCGTTGTACACGCCGGTGCTGGTGTTGGCCTTCAGGTACTGCCACAGCTCGGTGCGCTTTTCGTGGGCTTCGGCGCTGCCGTCCAGCAGCAGGAAGATGTCGCTGACCGCCATCATCACCGAGAGGTAGTGCACCATGTAGGCGCGCAGACGCTTCTGACCTTTGAGCGCGTCCAGATCCTGACAGTCGATCATGTGCTTGGTGACCCGCAGCTGCTGATCCACGCGGCCGATCATCACGCTTTCGTTCACGCTCTGGTCGGCGCGGCCGATAAAGTAGCGGTACAGATCCAGATCCATGTAGTACATGCTCTTGACGTAGGGCAGGGGCTGGTAGACGAAGATGTTGTCCACATAGAAGGTGTGCTTGGGCAGCACCATGCCGCACTGGCGCAGCACCTCGGTGCGGTACATCACCGAGTGCATCAGGATGTTCTGATCCGGGCGGAAGTGCCGGACGTGCACCCAGTCGAACAGGCGGTTCTCCGGGAACACGTTGGTGTAGCGCACGGTGTGGCTGGTGCCGTCCTCCACATGCTCGTACACATAGTTGCAGATCATCAGGTCGGGGGCAGTGCCGCGGGCCACAAGGGCAGACAACCGTGCCAGAACTTTTTTCAGAGCGTCGGTGTCCAGCCAGTCGTCGCTGTCCACGACCTTATAGTACAGGCCGGTGGCATTGCGGATGCCCTGATTGACGCCCTCGCCGTGACCGCCGTTTTCCTGATGGATGGCCTTGACGATGGTGGGATATTTGGCGGCATATTCATCGCAGATGGCCGGGGTGTCGTCCTTGACGGAACCATCGTCCACCAGAATGATCTCGGCCTGTTCGCCTGCAGACAGCAGCGTTTCGATGCAGTGGCGCATGTAAGCTGCGGAATTGTAGCAGGGTACGGCAAAGGTGATAAGTTTCTGCTGCATATTCAAAATACTCCTTTTGTTGTTTCATGCTCCGGCGCGGTTGCCCGGAAGATGGAGATATGCACTCTTATTATAGCATTTTCGCCCCTGAAAAGCTATCCTTCCGGGGAAAGAAGCATGGCTTTCCGTACTTTTTGCGCGAAAGTGATGCTTTTCGGTGCGCAAACATCCCATTTTGTGGTATACTGATAAAGTTTGAAACATCCCGCGCACAAAAAACGCATCCTTATACTATAACGGAGGAACTCATGGAAAACCCGCACAGCATCCTGAAAAAAGTTTTTGGCTACGACTCGTTCCGCCCCGGGCAGGAGGAGATCGTCAGCTGCCTGCTTGCAGGTCAGGATGTGCTGGCCGTGATGCCCACCGGTGCGGGCAAGTCCATCTGTTATCAGGTGCCGGCGCTGCTTTTGCCGGGCATCACCATCGTGGTGTCCCCGCTGGTAAGCCTGATGAAAGATCAGGTGGGTGCGCTGGTGCAGGCCGGTGTGGCGGCTGCGTTCCTGAACAACAGTCTCACCGACAACCAGAAAGCCCTGATGCTGCACCGCGCCCGGGAAGGCTGGTACAAGATCATCTATGTGGCACCGGAACGGCTGGAGATGCCGGGGTTCCAGCGGTTCGTGCAGGAGCGGGAGATCAGCATGGTGACGGTGGACGAAGCCCACTGCATCAGCCAGTGGGGTCAGGACTTCCGCCCCAGCTACCTGCGCATCAGGGACTTTGTGGACAGCCTGCCCCGGCGGCCGGTGGTGGGCGCGTTCACGGCTACCGCCACTGCCCATGTGCGGGAGGACATCCGCACCCATCTGGCGCTGCAAAGCCCCTATGAGGTAACGACCAGCTTCGACCGGCCGAATCTTTACTTTGAGACCCGGCGCGCCCTGCCAAGCCGGAAGCCGCAGGAACTGCTGGATCTTGTGCTGAAGGAGCGGGACAACGCGGGCATCGTGTACTGCAGCACCACAAAGCAGGTGGACGAGACGGCCCGCCTGCTGCAGAGCCGGGGCATCCGGGCGGCGGCATACCACGCCAAGCTGGACGCCGACACCAGGCGGAAGAATCAGGACGATTTCCTCTACGACCGGGTGCAGATCATGGTGGCGACCAATGCCTTCGGCATGGGCATCGACAAGCCCAATGTGCGGTTCGTCATCCATTATAATATGCCCAAGGATCTGGAAAGCTACTATCAGGAGGCCGGGCGCGCCGGACGCGATGGCCAGCCCGCGCGGTGTACGCTGCTCTATTCCGGAACCGATGTGCGCACCATCCGGTTCTTCATCGATAAGGAACTGGAAGCGGACAACGGTCTGCCCGCCGATGTCAAGGCCGAGGCGGCCCGCAAGGCCGAAGAGCGGCTCAAGTACATGACCTTCTATTCCACAACACAGAAATGCCTGCGGGGCTTCCTGCTGCAGTATTTTGGTGAAGCTGCGCCCCAGAAATGCGGCAACTGCTCCTGCTGTCTGGCGGCAGAACAGGAAGCGCAGATGCAGCTGGAGGACTCCCGTCGCCGGGCTGCAGACAACGCCCGCCGCCTGACGCCTGCCGCAAAGCCCCGCCGCGTAAAGGCAGATGCTGTGCCGCTCAGCGAGTTTGACGAAAAGTTGTTGAGCGCGCTGTATGCTCTGCGCAAGCGTCTGGCAGGTAAACAGAATATCCCGGCCTTTATGGTTTTCAGCGATGCGACCCTGCGGGAAATGGCAGAGAAAAAGCCATTGAGCATCGATGAACTGCTGAACATCAGCGGTGTGGGCGAAAAGAAAGCTGCCCGCTACGGCAATGCCTTCCTGCGGCTCATCGAGGATGCCGTTGGCAGCCGGGAGTGAATGCGGTAAAGCAGCAAACTCCCGGCAGGAATTGTAGGGAACGCATTCATGCGTTCCGCAGGAGAAGGCGGCGAGTTCCCTACAACTGAAAAAGCATCTGCAATCAACTGTCATCGGTAAAACCCGAAAATGACAGGTTGCAGATGCTTTTTCGCTTTACCGCTCCATGCTGTGGGTGGAAAAGACCTTTTCGTCCTCCCACCACACGGGCTCCCCGGCGGCAAGGGTCTTTTTCACATCCAGCAGACGCTGGTTGCTGCTGCCCCGGAACCGCAGGGAAATGTCGTGTTTGGCTTCGACAAATTCGCCGTCCACAAGCACGTCCAGCAGGCTCAACAGCTCGTCGGTGGCTTCGCATCGGGCAAGACTTGGCTCCTTGCCGGTCAGCTGCTCCCAGGTGTAGCCGGAGTAGCACCAGACCGTTTTGGACGGATACAGCGCCTTGAAGTTGCGCACAAAGGGCAGCAGCTCCCGCTGGTTTTCCGGCTCAAAGGGCTCGCCGCCCAGCAGGGAGAGGCCGGCAATGTAGTCCGGCTGGCAGGAGGCGAACACCTCGTTGCGCACGGTCTTATCAAAAGGCTGACCGTAGGCAAAGTCCCATGCCACGGCGTTGAAGCAGCCCGGGCAGTGGTGGCGGCAGCCGGACACAAAAACGCTGGTGCGCACCCCGGGGCCGTTGGCGATATCATAATATTTGATGGTTGCGTAGTTCATAATGCATCCTTCTTCGGGTGAAAATGCATTTGGAGCGGCCCGCAGGCCGCTCCAAATGCGAAATAAATCAAAATTTCCGCTAAGAATGCCCAGAGCGAAGCGGAGGGCATTTTAAATCGTAGGAGCCAAATTACAGATGCAGCACGCGGTCCTTGATCTCCTGGGTGCGGCCCTGATTCCAGAACTGGGTGCCGATATAACCGCAGGTGCGGCGGGCAACGTTCAGCTTGTTCTGGTCGCGGTTGCCGCACTTGGGGCACTCCCACACCAGCTTGCCGTCGTCCTCCACGATCTTGATCTCGCCATCGTAGCCGCACACCTGACAGTAATCGGACTTGGTGTTCAACTCGGCATACATGATGTTGTCGTAGATGAACTGCAGCACGCTCATGACGGCTTCCAGATTGTCCTGCATGTTGGGCACTTCCACATAGCTGATGGCACCGCCCGGGGACAGCTTCTGGAACTCGGACTCAAACTTCAGCTTGGTGAAGGCGTCGATGTGCTCTGACACATGGACATGATAGCTGTTGGTGATATAGTTCTTATCGGTAATGCCGGGCACGACGCCAAACCGCTTTTGCAGGCACTTGGCGAACTTGTAGGTGGTGGATTCCAGCGGGGTGCCGTAGAGGGAGTAGTCCATGTTCTCGGCCTTCTTCCACTCGTTGCACTTGTCGTTCATGTGCTGCATCACGCTCAGAGCAAAGGGCTTTGCACCGGCATCGGTGTGGCTCTTGCCGGTCATATACTTCACGCACTCATACAGGCCAGCATAGCCCAGACTGATGGTGGAGTAGCCGCCGAATAGCAGCTTGTCGATCTTTTCGCCCTTCTTCAGGCGGGCCAGAGCGCCGTACTGCCACAGGATGGGTGCGGCGTCGCTGGGGGTGCCCAGCAGCCGTTTGTGGCGTGCCTGCAGGGCGCGATGGCACAGGGCCAGACGCTCATCGAAGATCTTCCAGAACTTCTCAAAGTTGCCCTCGGAGCTGAGCGCCACATCCACCAGATTGATGGTCACAACGCCCTGATTGAAGCGGCCGTAGTATTTGGGCTTGCCGGTCTCGGGGTCCACATAGGGGGTCAGGAAGCTGCGGCAGCCCATGCAGGTGTAGCAGTGGCCCTCGCCGTTCTTGTCCACCTTGAGTTCCAGCATCTTCTTTTCCGAGATATAGTCCGGCACCATGCGCTTGGCGGTGCACTTGGCGGCCAGCTCGGTCAGGTAGTAGTAGGGAGCGCCGGGGCGGATGTTGTCCTCTTCCAGCACATAGATCAGCTTGGGGAAGGCGGGGGTGATCCACACACCGGCCTCGTTCTTCACGCCCTGATAGCGCTGACGGATGGTCTCCTCAATGATGATGGCGAGGTCGGCTTTCTCCTGCGCGTTGCGGGCTTCACCCAGATACATGAACACGGTGATGAAGGGGGCCTGGCCGTTGGTGGTCATCAGGGTGACGACCTGATACTGGATGGTCTGCACGCCGCGGTTGATCTCGTTGCGCAGGCGACGCTCCACGATCTCGCGCTTGCGCTCGGCGGAAACATCCAGACCTTCCATCTCCACCTCGACTTCGGCGGCGATCTTCTTGCGGGAGACATCCACAAAGGGAGCAAGGTGGGTCAGGCTGATGCTCTGGCCGCCGTACTGGTTGGAAGCCACCTGCGCGATGATCTGCGTTGCGATGTTGCAGGCAGTGGAAAAGCTGTGAGGCTTCTCGATATAGGTACCGGAAATGACGGTGCCGTTCTGCAGCATGTCCTCCAGATTCACCAGGTCGCAGTTGTGCATGTGCTGTGCAAAGTAGTCGGAGTCGTGGAAGTGGATCAAACCTTCCTGATGTGCCTTGACGATCTCCGGGTCCAGCAACAGGCGGGCGGTCAGGTCCTTGGAAATCTCGCCGGCCATATAGTCGCGCTGTACGCTGTTGACAGTGGGGTTCTTGTTGGCGTTCTCCTGCTTGACCTCTTCGTTCTGGCACTCGATCA